>JAAUXU010043747.1_pt1 | contig 12522 bp, 7 predicted proteins | sample 7278151 | NCBI WGS metagenome assembly JAAUXU01 (sample SAMN14350113, study PRJNA611818) | marine sediment metagenome | isolation source: surface marine sediment (1.8m) | place: French Polynesia: Moorea | collected 2018-08 | reverse complement strand
CAGAAAAAATGATTGTCTGGTTGGATTTTTTCTTCTTCAGAAAGTTCAGAATGGACTTGGCCCGAGCAAGCCGCTTTTGGCGATCCAGGGGCTTGAGGGCCTGTCTGGGGGCCTGCTTGTACACGTTTAGGCCGAGATCCTCCTTAACCACCTTCTCCATGGTCTTCCTGATGAGGCCAAACTCCCTCGCTAACCCCTTCACTGTTGTCTTCCCTCGCTTGGCCTTGATTCTCTTCTTGACGGCATCGATGGTCTCGGCAGTCCTGATCTTCCTCTGTCTGTTCCTCTTGGGGGCTTTGGGAGTGCCCCAGTCCAGCACACGGTACACAGTCGACCTGGAACAGCCCAGGGACTTCCAGATCTCAGTGGGGGTCGCCCCGGGTGCACACAAGGCCAAAATTGCAGTCCTTTGAGCCTCCATTGTGATGAAAAATGCAGCCTTATTTTTTCGTTTTTGTCGACAAATATGCTTTCCCATATAAATTCAGACATTTCTTGAATATCTAGAAAAGGAATTAGGTTGATTCCTTTTTTGGTTCTGAAGTTGTAGGTGGAAACACAAAGTGTATCGTCTTAAGGGTGCACCCCTGTATTAGACTGGTCAAAAAGGGGTCCACTTTGGAAATTCACTCATGGCATCTGGGGTTTGTTACATTGGCCCAAAAGGTGAAGATGTAATCAAATACTTTTGAAAAGAATTGTGTTTACCTATGCCCAACTTGATTTGAAATTTATGTAGTAAGCTACTGCAGTAAATTTGCTGTGACAGTAGATTTCAGCTCTGATGGCTGTCAGAAGCAGCCAAAGTGGGTGAAAATCACTGACTAAAATGCTGATGTGCTCCAGTTTGTCAGAAAAATATTTTGCAGCAGGTCTTGAAAAAAGAATTTACCACATATTTTACAATATTATGCAACTTTAAATGCATTTGGGCATAGATAAATCTTATTTTCTTCATTTTCATTTCACTACAAAGTCATGATATGCAGTTACAAATTTTGGACAACCCCGGGGAATCCCAATTTTCGACATGGCCTAAATTTATGTTAGGCTCGGCAATATATATAAGCTATGTTATGAGACCATATACTCTGTTCAGGGCAGTGCTGGAGTAGATACCAGGACAACAGTTATAACCACAAAAAAGTCATAACTTTTCAGATACAAAAGATATTTCAATTCTGCTTTTTGTTCTGTCATCTAAAAGCATGAACTGCAGCGATGAACAAAAGTTTGACGCTCCTAAAGGCGTAATTAAGCTTGGAGACATTTTTTTTCGGCCAAGTTGATGGGGTTAGTTTTTCGTAAAGGAGGGTCTTAAACTTTGGCGGTTTTGTGCTTGAGGCTGAATTTGCGCTTCTTAAACCAATCAAGGCGGAGAATGAATCAAAACGCAAAAAGGTGACCTTGAAGGTCTAATAGGCTTAGATTAAGGCTGACGCGTTCATAGATACTCTTGGACTGGCGCCACGACCCGGACGCGTCACTCTGCATGTGTGCACAGAGTGGCGAATTTGACCACTGGCTGGTCCACAAGGGAGACATTTTGGACTTACTCTAGTCCCGCAATTTCATGATCTGCAGAGTTTCCGAGTCGAGTTGAACTCGCCGGGACCGTTCAAGGCAGAACCGGCTTTCTGGCAGCGGCCACTCGGGATCACTTTAGACGTGAGTGGCTCTAAACATAAAAGGGTCCAAAGAAGATTCTTCCTTACCACGCCGGTGCGCAGCTGGGCCTTTGTACTCTTTGGGAGCAGCCCAGGGGCTGCCCAAAGGAACTTCGCCTTTGCCACGTTCACTTGTCCACACTGACGAATCCACCTTAGGAAATTTTTTAGTCTTGCATGTCTGAAATGTCTTGCATGTTTGCGGCCTCCTGCAGTTGCTTCCACGCAACTGCATCCATTCCAATGAGTTCCACAATTTGCCTCAGATTCTTTCAGGCTTCTTGTACCGAGTCGGTTAGGCCTGAGTCATCGATATGAGGGCGCGACACAACATGAGGCTGAACACTAAGACGAGAGGAACCTATGGGTGATAATCGAACGCTGCCAGAAGTGATTTCATCTTGGGGAGTGACAAAACCTTTCCATGGTGAATCAATGTTGAAAGGATTCAAACCTGCATTCTCTGGCACTGATTCTTACGATCAGAATTTTCTCTCCACCATGAGGTAAATTTTGCGCGCCTGGTTTTCGATCGTTACATGCGAGCTCCACTGTATTGGCCACTGGTGGAAATCGAACCAGTTGTGCCTCATCCGTACAGTACGTCTCAACTTATGCCTCTACTGAGAAAGTTACATTTATCAATCGATACAATACGCATGTGTTGGAATTGTAGCAGTGAATGTTTCGTCCGAAAGCCAGATTCCGTCGAATTTTTTAGTGGGCAGTCAGCCTGGGGGATAATACCTCACATAGCTGAATTCTTGGGTGTGACGGGGAGCCCAGACCCTTCTTCTGCGGGCTAGCCTGAAGTTGGGCGCATCCGGCCATCCCGGATTCGCGACGGTAACTGCTTGGCGAGGCAGTGAGAGCGGCAAAGCAGAATTGTCGTTGCTCCAGTGCCGAAGTGCGTCTTTCACCCATACTTTTTAGGATCTCTCTACGCACGCCCACGTCTTCCCCTCTATAAACTTCTTGTCCTTGCATCTTTGATGCCGTTGCCAAGGTACGCTAGAAAGCCAGCCAGGAAAAGCATCAGCGCAAACACAACGTACTGCATATACGTGAAATGTCAACAAAAAGGCTGAGAAAGAAAATGCAAGAGTGGAGGTGGTGGAGTCAGAGACAAAAGAGGAAGAAAATTTCACAATCTCCCAAGCACATTATGCAAATTCTGTGAATATAACGGCCTCATTTGATGTAGGGCACACGTTTTGCCTTGAGAGAGACAGAGTTATAGAGAGAAATGGGGAGAAAGGTAAGTGCGCTACATATTTTGGGAAAGCTGCAAGTGAAATGGGGACGCATAAAGATGATATAGTTTACGTCAGATTCGCCACTTTTTTATTCTCTCTTACGCAGCAAAGAGACAGCTTTTCATCGCTCCCCTCGGTTGCTTCAAGCGGGTCGCAAAGACTTTTCAGTGTGCACATCAGACGGGGGCCCCCAATCCCAAGATGTATTCTGTGGGCTTGACCCTCGTAAGCTTAAAAAACCATTAATTACAGGTGAGCGTCAACAAGAGCAGAAGTGCCTAAATAAAGAGAGACCCAACTAGAAGAAATCTAACGTGCGGTAAAGCGATCCAATTGGCATGGACTTTATAGCAAACTTTTTGCTGACTTTTTGCCTACCGCACGCAAGTCACTCTCCTCAGCGAGGATGTGCGATCTGAAATATTCTGGATGAGGCAACACGACAATGACGTCACTTGCTGCAACACTCCGTACGTACTGTGCTACAGCGTGCACACGCATGACAGTGACGTGAACTAGGAATAACCATTCGGTGCACAGACCTTGCTGATGCCTCATGGTCCTTGCGCGCAGTCCAGCCGCCGCCGCCCGAACTCGTCCGGTCCGGGCCCGCTACGCAGCCCGGCGAGGCGGTGGCGGCGGCCGCAGCACCGTCTCCATTAAAACCGGAACCGGCGGCACCGGCGGGACCGGCTTCGAGATTCTCCTGGCTTCGTTCTACTTGGCCAACATGACAGAAGTGATAGAGGCCACGACAGGCGCCGCCAAGCTCTTTTTAGAGTTTCGCGGAGTCAGCATCGACAATGCCAGTTTCAAGCTCTTCTACCGCGCCACCACCATGATCTTGGTCATCTCGTCGGTGCTGGCCAGCGCCAAGCAAGTCTTTGGTGATCCTATCAGCTGCGGTGTCGTGAGTATTTGCTTCAGTTATGCAGCTTAGTTCCGTTCATGAACAACGACACTTTACGCACAGCACATGGGACGAGGCATTAAGGATGATGTACTCAATTCTTTTTGTTGGATGTATTCCACTTTCGACATCCCGCCAACTTTCGAAGGCTCGTGCGCCAAGAAACTGGGCGACAGCAACGCTCTCTACAACACTTACTACCAGGTGATCTATTAATCATATTCATGGTAGCGTTGGCGCCCTGCATTGACAATAGGGTTCAACCACCATTCGTTCACTATTATGCCTTACAAAGAGACTAAATCACTTTATGTTCATGGGAATAAAAGACCACACAATGGTTTTCTTAATGCCGTGACACAAACAGAGTATAAAAATGCGTTTCTTGTACTCGTCTGGCTTGAACAGGGTGGGTGGGGAAGGCCAAATGGAACTCCAACAGGCAGTCGGGAACAAAGAAAGAGTTGCACTTTGGCTTCCACACCCTGTACTCGGAGAGATGGGTAGTTCATAGCACGAAATGCGATGTAATTGCTGAGCACTGGGATCTTCCATATCCCCTCATCCGTACTCGCGCCATAAAAGGACGCCCTAATGATACCGCCGTGTTGACTTTATGGGGAAGGGATGAAAGATAAAAAGGACACGGAATGGACTGGATATAGCGAAATAGCTGGGACTGTAAAATCCGGTACCTGCTCATACGTACAGTTCAGTCAGAAATTATTCGACCTCCCTCTGAATTTCCACATTTTACGGATTTTCTCTTCACCGTGGCCAATTTCTTTGACTGACATGACAACAGTGGTAAGACGTGACCAGCGACATGTGAAAGAAAGTGACATTGGAAATTGGCAAGCCACGGCAGCAGAAGTTCCTGGAATGGCTAATGTCTGCTTGTGGGGTTATGTAACTGCAAGACAAGCAAGGTGAGGTCGACTCAATGTTGTCAAATGGTCCCACAAGGAACCAGCCTTGTAGAGTCCAATGGGAAGTCGGCGGAGTCAGATTTTGCCTCCTGGGGGCAGCACCAACTTCTTTTTGTTTTTTAGCCCACCAGGCCCAGTGCAGCTGCGCAGCTAAGGTGCACTGCTTAAAAAAAGGATGATCATTGGTGCTGCCCTCTGGCGTCGAAATCGAACTCGCCCGACTTCCCGTTGCAAGATTTTCCAGTATTCAGGAGACCAAGCTTGGCCTCCTTAACTTGAGCTTTGTAGCCGAATATCTGCTAAATGTTTGGCCACGTTGGAAGTACTTCTTCTCAGTTGTTGCGTAACTCCAGACGGTAACAGTTGTGCCATACTCATTTCCTATGTCCCTTTCTTTAATGACCCATAACGTGTCTTCAAAAAAAACTATAAAGAAAAGAAAGGGACACCCGAGATTTTGCTGTAATTCTTTATACTTAAGGCATAGTTGTGAAATATTTGGTCAAACATTTGATGTCATGAGCAAAATCTGCCCAAGTTGAACACTGGTCCAAGAAGAACCTCAAGTTGTGCCTGTTGACAGCTGCAAAGAAATGATACGGACACCCGCGAGTTCTCAACCCTGTAGTTGAATGAATTTTGAGCTTAAGCGTGGAGTGAGTCTAGGACCACATGTCTTCTGATACCAACTGATGTTTGAACTCAGTGTCACTTTCAGTACATAGCATTTTTGAGTCACACATTTAGACGGTACTGTGTTACGACAGTGACTGCTGAATTTGTGTGTGTTTGTTTGCGTGCGTGTGTGCGCGTAAAAATGGATACTCCATTTAGCACTTAATAGTATCATCCAAGCTTCTGCTGAGATATTCAGATGCTAATAGCGTTCCTACAGAGTTAGTTATCTTAGGGCTATATATGTACCGTCTTACGTAGACATTAAGTACAGTGTGGACTTGGTAGGTTTGGACGAGGCCTGACATTGATTGTTCTCTAGAGGTGGTAAGGTCCAGTTTCAAAGAGAGCAACATAACGTCAGGTCGGCAGAAGTCACCATCAAAAAGGAACTAGCTCATATACTACGTTGAGATTCAGTTCAACTTGGTGGCATATGTAGCTATAGCCCAATGCAGGTGACTTTCATCCTTGGGCCAAAATGGACCAATAATTTCTTCCTAGGCATTCAAGCGTACAGCAAATAGTCTCGATTTATTTCCAAATTTTGCTGCTTTCAAACTATATACTCTGCTCCTGCTGGGAAGTCTCAATTTGACTGAGGCAAATATACTTAAACTGACCTTTCTACAAGTTTCCTTAACTGTTGATGGGGATATTTTGGCATGAGGAAGCTTGGTTTTTAAGATTTACACTATTATTAGCCAATAAACATCCACCAAGTCCGAACCCACCGGGACCATCACCCTGTACATGGTTAAGCCCGAAGGGACGAGGCAAGCATCCATTTTGAAAACAAGGCACGCAGTCATTTATCACCCTAACACTAACATTATTCTCTAGTCTGACATTAATGAAGTTCGTACGTATACATGATAGGACCAACACGCAATAAAGACACTTTCAGTGGGTACCTCTCTTTCTCTCGTCCACCGCAATCCTGTTCTGCTTACCCCGGCTGACTTGGCTCTGGCTGGAAGGCGGCCTCATGAAGTTCTTGGTCAAGGGCACCACGGGAAAGCTGGTGGAGCATCCGCACTCCAAACAAGAGGTGAACATGATTTTGTACTCGTAGGCCGTACCAGAACTGCGCCGCAAAACGTGTCCCCCCCCCCATCCACAGGTTAGAAAGCTACAGGCAACACTTGCGCAAGTCCTTTGTTTTTCATTTCCCGTCAAGGTTCTCCTCGATGCCTTCAGGAATTACTTGCACAACCGGTACGACGTGTACGCAGTAAAATTCTTCATCTGCGAGCAGTTGAACTCAGTCATACTGCTTTTGGTGTGGTTCTTCAGTGACAGATTTCTGCTGGGACAGGTAAAAAGAAAAAGGAAAACTTTGATGCGGGTTCCTTTTTTGCCACGTGTAAATGCGCCATTTCTCTGTGCAGTTCATGACATACGGACCAGAAGTACTTGGCTATTACGTAAGTTGACATCGTTAATGCTGCTTTTTGACAGAGTAAAAAAAAATCCATCCCATCGTGTCCTCTTCGTTGTTGCCAGAGTAGAAGGCGAGACGAGAGAGCAGCCGTTGCCAACCCCATGTGCGAGGTCTTTCCTCGGATCGCTGGTTGCAATTTTGTGCGTTATGGGACGGCCGGACGACAGCAAAATGTCAACGCAATATGTGTCCTCAGCCTGAACATGGCCAATGACAAGGTCAGGAGGAAAGTTTGGTTATTGCGGACACGACCAAAGCGAGGCCGATGCATAATCGAGGAAAAAACACACATTTGTATGTCCAGACTGAGCAAGAGCTACGCAATGAGGTGGATCTCATACCATATACGGTCTTTTTTGTTGTTGTTGACGTCATCCAAGGCAAGAGAGAACTTTCGATAGGAGTCACTGTGATCTCAAGTCGAAATTCCTCTCTAAAAGCTCTTGTCTGGTACGTCACTCTCTACAACTCTACTTCAAAAGTTCAGTGACAAAAAGTTGTCATATTTCCTCAGATCTTCTTGGTTCTGTGGCTTTGGTATGCCTTTCTCACCTTCACAATGGCGACCAGACTTGTTTACCGACTTGTGCAGGTCCTCTCACCCCGTTTCAGATTCCATATACTCAACAAAAGGTGAGTGACGACACCAAAAGTAACAAACATCCACAGTCGGTGAGGATCGACTGTTTTTGCGGACAAAGTTTCCTTTGTTAGGAGAAAACAAGATACAGAGATGGAAAGAGGTTTTTGGTCTCAATGTTTTGCTAATTGTAGAGATTCACGTTAAGATCAAAAGCTGCTAGTGGCGATTTGGTGCACATGTATGTATATTAGACTAGTTCGCCCCCGGCAGCTGGGGCGTTGTTTCCAAATTTCCCCAACTATCTAATAGCCTCATGACAAAGAAATTTGCTTTCCATTTATGTCAATATTGCTTTATATTATCTTCAAATGATGACGCCATATATCGTTTTCCGAGGGAAGCTAAATATAGACCACCTAGTGTAAAAAGAGAGCTTCTACCTTATGTACGTTCATACCGTATGTCCAGGTAGCATGTGGAGATACCCTTAGCACCAGAGCTCGGTAGATTCGAATTTTTAAGAACTACTACGTCGGATTTCCAAAAAATAGAACTGTGACACCCATAATTCAAGGTCATTTTTCGGAGTGCTATTGAACCAGCAAACCTCGTCAGGTTCAAAGAACGTGGTCATAGCAGACTGCTGATTGCCTCACACTGACTGCAAAATCCATTGACCGATAAGGTGACATGAGAAGTCTGGGGCAAAATGCAACTGAGCAGAAAATACAGTGCTGTAGAATGAGCCTGAAACCATAATCTGACTTTGCTGAATCCCAAGCCATCCCTATCTTGCATGTGCACCCTGTACTTCTTATATGCCGCAGAATTCACACTTACCTGGAGACTCAAGCCAAGGCGAGCCAAGTTCGAAAATTCATCACCAAATCCGGCATCGGCGACTGGTTCGTGCTATGTCAAATGAGTAGAAACATGAATCAAAGGTGCGCTAAAAGGGCTTAAGAACTTCAGAAGAAAGTTCGCTTAATCGCCATTAAAACCAATTAACGTTTACCCTCTGAAGTTGGCAGGCTAATTAATGCGAGCGCTAGAGAGCTCATTTTGAGGGAGACAAGAAAAAAATTTGCCTTTTCAGTCATCACTCGTGTGCTGCCTGTGGTTCGTCAAAAACGGAGTTCCGCGTGTTCCAGCGTTATTTTTGCAGAGACTTTCTCGAGGACGCGGTAAACGCGTTGCTTTGAAGGATCGTGTCGTCCTGCCTAACCCACAGGTTAGCGTCACGTTGGGGGACGACGGTGGCACCATTGAGACCCGCTCACCCACACCTATGAGTCAAAGTTGCCTTGGTGTGCTTCATCGTTAGCTAATCGACTCGCTTATTCCGCAGATTCTTCGTCGACTTCTTGCTGGCGCTCATAGATGAACACGCAGCCGTCCCCGAGTTAACCATCACCGAGGTTGAGGCCCAGGACCTGACTGATTCGTCCCATGACGTCAACACCCTCAAGGCTTGTGGTAGAAGGCCAAGCAGAAAGCTCTCGGTCATTTCAGAAATAGTTGACCTGAGATGCCATAACGATTCGGAGTCCGATTGATGAGGAGAAACAGCACGATGAAGTAGCACAACATTTAACTATGCTCAATAAAACTTCGATCTGTAGTCTGATACATCTACTTTGCGACATGACGAAACTATTTCATAAATGTCGTCAGCGTGTCCTCCCTACTATGTCACTAAGAGTAACTGAAATCAGATGTGCATGCACACCCAAGGAGATCTGAAGACCAGGAGGTCAAAGTCAAGGACGTTTGTTATGTCTCGACGGCCACGTATCTCACATTTCTTGTATCTTTGTATCAACAATATCTAAGGCCCATTGCAGCATATCGGAAGCGATCTGGCAGTGCCGCAGTTTGTTTTGTTCTTCTCCCTCTGCGCTCGCGGGGGCAATTCCAGTCTCGTGTGTGCTGTTACCAACAGTGACCTTACATGAACTTTACAACAAAGCAGCCTTTGACGACCTCCGAGGCCACAGATCAACATGCGACACTGCCACCAGCATGCCAGAGGGTAATGGCATGGGCATCAAGCTACCACCCTTCTGGGTCCAGCAACCGGAGATGTGGCTCACCTAAGCAGAAGGTCAGTTTGCGCTCAAGAACATCGCAGCTGATACCACGAAGTATTACTTTGTTCTAACTGCCCTCGACAATGACACTGCAGTTCGCGTGGCTGACTTCATTGAGTCAGCACCTGTCCAAAACAAGTACAAGGCCCTCAGGAACCAGTTGGTGGTGACTTTTACTCGATTATGAATGAGCTCTCTCGTGAGTGATGATCAGCAGCCTTCACGAAGGAATCCATTATGAGTATATGGCCAAGTTGCGACTGCAGGATGAAGAAACCCAGGGCTATCATTCTGAGGTCACCGGATTGAGATGGGAAGATATTCCACTTGGCAAATCTAACGTCACTTTTTTGTGTGACACTTCATCAGGATGTCCACATCCCTTGGAACCATGGGTGATGTGATGCCAGGTCTTTGGTACAGTTCACAAGCTTTCACATCCAGGTACAAATACTTCAATCAAAATCCTAGCATCTAAGTTCGTGCGGCACGGGCAGACCAAACAGGTGCATCTCTGGGCCAGGCAGGTCCTGTCTTGACTGTCAGTGCATGAAAGTGCCCCAACACATTCATGCTCCTCTTCAGTTTTTTGACACTCCCTGCCGACATTTTGACCACATGCACATTGATGTGGTGGGCCCGCGCCCTACATCACAGGGATGCACACACTTGCTCACCATTGTCGACCAGTTTCTGAGCTCCTCAGAATTAAGATCCATCCGACCACATCTTGCCATCCTCATGCTGGTAGACTCGTTGAAGGTTTTTATTGCACATTCAAGGCTTCTCTCCAGGCACGGTTGACCTCCTCTGCATGTATGGACAAGATACCATGGGTCTTGCTTGGACTTTGGACAGTCCTTAAGGCCAATGTGGGGGCTGCCACAGCCAAAATAGTCTACGGCATCCCTTGATTGCTCCAGTTGACTTCATCAGTCCAATTCCACAACTAGTTGCCACCCAACATTTTCAATGCCTCTGCAACCTGACAGGTCATCTGGCACTGCTGCCACGATACAACAATTGTGGTCAACCTTCAGTTCAAGTGCCACCGAGACCGGATACAATTCCATTCATTTTCATCTACAGAGACGACCACCGAAATCCTTTGCAGACCTCTTACACTGGTCTTTACAAGGTCCTCGATAGAGAAATTCTTCAAGGTGGACTACGGTCGAAGACCTCAACCCATCAGTATCAACTTCCTCAAACTTGCTCACATTAATCTTGAGGAGCCTATCCGATCGCCTCGTCGTGCCTGTCCACCTTGAGTCAGATCATGATATCAACAGTATTACAGAGCACATAATCTCGTGTGTGCTGCTACCAACAGCGGCATTACATGAACTTTTCAGCGAAGCGTAAACTTGTGTCATTACATGCCACAGTAGACAAAATTAGAACAAAACTGGGCATTCTGTTCAGCCTCCAGAGGCCTCCAATGTCGGAGGCCTCTGGAGACTGAGACGCTTTTTACACGCAATGAAGCAAAACCACAACATCAAAGTCTTCGAGAAAAGTACTCTAACTTGGTTTGAAGGCATTTTAGAGGAGGGCCTTAGGAGGACCTTGTTAATGAATTTTTGAAGTGATGCCTCCTACAAGGTAATCTCAAACTGCACAATAGCAGGGCAAAAATTACTTTCACCTCCTGGTCGGCAGAGCTCCGTGGTACGGCAAAAAGTATGCATGTAGGTATATAACAGAAGATGGAGACGATGCTATTCAGCAGGATGCGCCTGCTTTGATACGGCAACAAGCTAGGGCTCAGTCAGGCTGAGACAACTTTCCAGCCCATTTGGGCTACTGGTTGGCCCGCAGGGGCAAAAACCTGGCCCTAAAGCTCAGGCTGGCCCGACCCGAAGTCATAATTAGTTTCATGCATCGGACTTAGCAGCGTATTGGGTTACTAGGCAATGTCAGAGTAGGATGAAGCTCCTTGTTGGGCGCTCTTTCTGAAATTTTGACTTCCTTTCCTTCTGACATTTTTGGTCTAAAAGATAGTTATTCTAAAGAGAACTTATTTTGGTGATGCCAGCAGCAGGGTCAGTTAACATTTGACTTAAAAGGCAGTTCTTCCGGCAGTCTCATGGAGGGCAAAAGCGGCTGGGGCTACATCATCAAGGGCGAAGGCATGGAAATCTGAGCATATGGGTCTTTGGGGAATCGCTCTTCGGTTTTCCAGGCTGAAATCGTCGCTATTACTGAGGTCGCAAAGTGACTCTGGTTGTATTCAACTCAATGAATTTGAGCTGGATAAAGGCACATGTTGGCCATATTCTAAACGAGGAGGCAGATAGCCTGGCCAAAAGGGGGTCAGGTTTGGAATGGAGGAGATCCCCCCAGTGCCTCATGCCTGGAGTAAAAGACTCAAATACGAGTTCTTCATGGATAAATGGGGTGTGAGGTGGTGATACCTCACCACATGTCGGCAGATGAAGCTTTGGATAGCTTCCCTGAGTTTCTTGGTCAAAAACATGCTAAAGCTGAACAGTAGGCCTTATTCTGTAGGCACTTACTGGGTATAATTACTTAAGTTACCATCGTTCTATAGTAGATCAGTCCCACTCATCTTTGTACATATTTTGTGTGGAAGAACTCAAGGAGTTCACTCATCTCGCCCTCAAGTGCCCTGCACTCACCCAGGAGAGACTGGATTCTTTCCAGGATCTCCAGCTACAGAGTCAACCTCCAAACCCCACAGGAATTATCAGATTCATCAAGGTGGATTGCATTGATAAGGCCTTGGACTGGAGGGGAGAGCAAGCTAGTTCCCCTAGTGGACTCGCCAAGACAGGCTGTTTGGCTCATTAGCTACTAGATGTTTGACAGGTCAGGGAAATGGAAAAAATTGCGCAAGTGGTTGCTCCCCATTGGTGTATATGTATCAGTCACAGCATTGAGGTCCCTGTCACGTACATACGTCAAAAGATGAAGATGTAGTCAAATACTTTTGAAAAGAATTGTG
>JAAUXU010010475.1_pt1 | contig 12524 bp, 9 predicted proteins | sample 7278151 | NCBI WGS metagenome assembly JAAUXU01 (sample SAMN14350113, study PRJNA611818) | marine sediment metagenome | isolation source: surface marine sediment (1.8m) | place: French Polynesia: Moorea | collected 2018-08 | reverse complement strand
GGAGAGAACTACTTTGCCACCCTCCTTATGTACTGACAGCAGGAGGCAAAATCCTTTCCGCCCTCCTTATGTCCAGTCTGACAGCAGGTGGTAAAAGAGAGGTCAGGACTTTTAGGGGCCTACGTAAAAATGTATATATATATATAAAGCACTTCCATTTGAGTATTCGGTGGCGAGTTTCAGGTGATCGAAGGATCCCATCTGATAGAAGCGGAGTAGATGCATGTGAGGCAAAATTGGAATTACCAACACTCGGAGGTCACTGCAGCCCTCATTGGCGCCCTCGTGCTTGGGGCTGCCACACTTTCAGGCCGCAGTGACCACGTGTTCGTGAAATGCGACTTGGCCAAATGCGAACTTACGATTCCCCCTCCAATATTTATCCTGAGGACATAACTGCCAACCCTGTCTGCGGACTCGTTAAGTGCGCTCTCGCACCTCTGACGCGGAGAGAATAAAAGAATTGGCGTGTGTAGACGCAGCTTAAGAATTCCATGAATGCGTACAAGGATATGATGAATGTGGGCGGTAAAAAAAGTCTGTTTTGGCGTTGTCTTTTCTTCTTTCTAAGCTAAAGTACTTTCCAAGGGTCAGAAGAAATGAGTGACCCAAGATTTGAGGAGGGGGGCAAAAGAAGCGAGTGCTAAGAGGCATTAGAGAGCAAGACAGAAAATTCGAGGGGTTGGGGGAGTCTCTCAGGGCCATAACAACAGCCTATTTCCTTTATGAGGAATCGTAAAGAAGGAGGGAAAGAAAAGGCAGAAAAACCACTACCAGAGCAGGAGGGAGAGGAAAGAAAAGGTTGATTCTGGGCCAGAAAACAAAACTTTCCGAAACATTGCGAAGGTGTGCGAAAAATCTCATTCTGCCCACCTCGGAAAGGCTGCTACTTTCCGAGCAACCCCCCCCCCCTTTCATCCCCCCCTTCAGTTTGCTCCCATTTCTCCTAATTGGTCTCCCTCTTTTTCTCCCCCTTTTTCCCCCCTTCCCCCCTCCAAGAAAGTTCCTGTGGTTTTCATCTTTGACAACGGGGAAAACTCCTCTTTCCACATCTCCTCTGCTTCTTTGTGACACGCACGTCCGAGAGAGATTCTGGACTGGGCCTTCAACCTCCGGACAAAAAAGTCCTGTGCAAACGCGTCCTTAATTGAGTCTCCATCTGCAGCAATTTATCAGTATCTTGACGAGGTCATTCACCTCTTTTTTCTGTCATCGCGAAAGTCAACAGGGACTTTCCATTTCATAAGCAAGCAACCGTGTTCGACTTTTTTTTCCCTAGTGGAAAGTGTCAAAGTTTCTGGCGGGGCAAAATTTTGCCAGCTTCGAAGGAGTCTTATGAAAGTCATAAATTGGCCAACACTGACCTAAAAATATGCACTTCTTCTTCCCTCCTGAAAAGAGCTGAATTTTCATCTTGGAAGAAAGATATCTTGAATCAGCCATCAGTCCATTAATTCTGACTCGAGACAGAAAGGATAGGGATGGACTGAGAAAGTGAGGGGGAGAAGGGGAAAATATGATGCGAGGACGTTGAATCTGAGTCTATCTCTAGTATTTCAACCCCCTAACATTCTTGACGATGGGGGAAGAAGATCAATTAGAGAGAAAGAGAGATTTTTTTGAAGAAGAGGGAAAAATACCCTCCATGCTGACAGAAGAGCCTGAAAAGACTATTTATTCTAAAAAATAAAGTCACCTAATTTTGTCCTGCTTCATTCGTCTGATGACTTGAAACAGTCATTTTCAGGCCGCGAGGAAGCAGACAAATGAGCAGGATCATCAGATATTTTTTTAATATGTCATTTCCTTATAAGACATGTTTTTTTTCTGACGAGAAGCAGCAGCTGACATCTGGTCACAGGACCACCGGGTCATGTTCCTGTCATGCAGTCACAGTGGTTACTTTGGTTGCATTTTGCAATCTTAACAAATTACGGAAGTCGGTACAAAAATTAGGACGACAAAATAAAATGACTACAACGAAGTGTTTTCGTGATCAAAGTTTCAGGGCGAAAAAGCAGGTTGTTTTATAAAAAAATTCTTTTTTTTCTTTTTAACTGCTTTAATTGTGTTGAGCCAGCTGCTTTGAGCCATAATTTCGTCAGAGATTTACCTCACTCTGACCTACCTAGATGTCTCTTCAGTGTCTTGGCCAGGAACTTTCACTTCCAGGACAACAAACAAGCAGAGACATCTGTGGCGGAAAGTACCAAACTTTCAGCCCAAAAGAGCTTCAGGAGCTGGAAAGAGCGAGAAAGACGCTGACGAATCCAGGAGCCTCCGTATATATACACACACACACTTAACACGCCCCAAAAGATAAAGACGTGAGCGAAAGTAGCACTTAAGGCACGTTTGCACATTCGAGGAACTTCTTTTCCTCTTTCGATCACGAGAACCCGCTGATGGAGTACGAAAAAAGAAAAAAAAGTCACCAGATGAGGCAGCAAATCGAAATTTTGCCCATAATTTGTGCAGACCCGGGCTTCAGGAGTCTAATTGCCTTGACTAGAGGAGTCTGGCTTTTCCGTGCAGAAACAGACACAATTTTGGCCCCATATTTTTTACGACACCAGAGGCCTTCAAGGCCTTCCCCAAGTGTCAGGGCACATTGAATTTGCTTACTTCACGCTGGGGAAGAGCGAGTTGGGAGTGCAAAAGAGGGGACACAAATGGACGCGGGCCCCATTCTACTGAGACACCTCTGGGGTAGAAAAAAGGCCTTTTTCTCCCTGTCTATAAAGGAAAAGCGCGATAAAAAAGGTGAATCACCCGAAAAAAAGTTCCCTAAAGTCCCTTTTTTTCAGGGCAAAACATAAAACATAATTTCTCCATAAGGCAAAATAGCTTTCCCCTCCCTTCCTCTTCCTGCTATAGAAGAAAAATTTTCATGACTTACTTTTTTCCTCCATTTATTTTCCGTTCCTTCCTTCACTTTGCAGCTGCGGAGGAGGAAAATTGCCCTTATTACTTTAAATCTCATACTTGGTTCAACATCAACCAGGTGACTTTTCAAATGAGACACTTTCGGGCACTGGCAAAGAGAAATAATGGGGTTTCCACATGAAATTGCACACTTAGACCTGGATTCTGTATGGAAATTAAACCCGAAGTAGTAAACAGTCAAGTCTGGAAGGCTTTCGGCATCAGTGGCAACACTTGAAATGATCCAAACCCTGCAATGTAGACCGAAAATACCACTACCGATGTGGAACCCCAGAACATCGTTTCACAGAGTTACACTGTTACACTCTTTATAGGACCCCGTATTCACAAAAGACTTTCAACGACTGGACAGTTGGGTCACATGATCGTCTGGGCAATTTTGGGAAATGCACCGGAGGCATTGGTGTCTCCGCCAAGCTTCATGTACAATGCAACCCGAGTCAAATGCTTTTTTGACAGGACTTCCTTGTGAACGGCTGCGACCTTTGCTGTAAAGGTGGATCACGAAGGAGAGGTTTAGGAGTTGCTCGTGCTGATCCAACGAGCCCATCTTGAAATCTTCATTGCCAAAGGGTTCATAAAAATGATAACATCTCAATAGAAGGCTGGGAAATAAGTCCTGAATCTTAATTCAATCTCCGGGCATATATCAAGTGCCTTTTTTTAACAATTAATATTTTCTGTTTCAATCATGTGGGCCAAATACCCTGTTACAAATTTTGAGAGTGTGTTGGAAGTCTGAAGCAAAGAAAGTGTAACATTTTCAAAATGTCACTTCATGACGTTTAAGTTTGAGCAATCGATGAGACATACGTTACTTTTTAGTCTTTTGTGGAGAAGGACCTCTGTAGTGAATAAGATCTCAAATTGAGGCTTCTTGGACCAGGATCCGCAGTATCTTGTCTGAGCTACCTTCGCAAGTCTGTAGTCCTCCTTCGGGAGGTGCGGTCAAAAAAGTACTTCAGTCCGGTTCCATATTGCATAAAGCCGTACATAGCTGAGCCAAGTGAGGATCAAGGACACCTTGTCCAAGGCACAGCTTCAAGGCTTCTCACAAAGAAGTCCGAGGCCGGCGCTCAGCCTAAAGGCCGCATGAGGCCCATGGAAAATGTTTGACTGCCCTTACCTGTATTAAATTGTTCAAATCTTCGTCCAGTGTTTGAAGAGCGCAAGAGGAAAGCATCAACATTGTGATTTGGGCCTTGATGGGCCTAATGATCATTCTCAGTAACATACTCTGAGTGTGTCTCACCAGAAAAGATGTACAAAACGCCTGGAAGAAGAGGTTCAAGGACTAGAGCTACATTGAGATCACAGAGGACAGAAAAGTCAAATCTGTCCACCGGCCTCGTAGGATGTGAGGTTGCCATGTCCTCATTCAAGTGACCTACATGGTCACTTGACTCAACTTAATTCCTATCTTTCATAATTATCCCTGTACCTATGATAGCGGATCTCAAGTCAGTTCTTTCATTAGATAACAGATTATGCCTGCAAGGGTTTGTTGAGTTTCTTGTCCAGCATCAAGAACACGTTGGCGAAGGCAGTGGAGAGACCAGGAGAGATGGACTTTTCATCCATGATATAGCCTGCAGCCATCGTCATGACCAACTTCTTCAGGCAGTTGCAGCACAAACTCCTAGAGTAGAAGCAAACAAGACAGACAAGCGTCAGCAATGGTAGGTCTTTTCTTTAATGCCCCCCCCCCCATCAAAAAATTCACTCACTTATTCGCATGTGACGTCGCAGATCTCATCTGCATAGAAGAGCAAGACATCACTTGACAGCTGTTGACTTTGACATTTGTTATAACGTCATGTTTTACAGCTTACAGAGGTGCAACCGGCATTTTTTTTGCAACGTCAGGTTGGGCCCACAATAAGTAATATATCATAAGTGACACTTTAGCCTGTTGGCGAGGCGATGGAGAGAGACCCCTAACTGCAGGCGGACAAAACTGTGGATTCAGACTGATCCCAGGAGCAGTAGGCAGACTAGCCATCAGACTAGACCGAGGTAAACTAGGCAAGATTATACAGGCCCTCACCGGCCACAATTACCTCAAACACCATAGATTCAAACTTCAAGAGTCCCTGTCAGACAAGTGTAGATTCTGTGGTAGGGCACATGAGGAGTTTGCTCACCTCACGCATGAGTGCACCGCACTCACAAAGGAGCATGCTACGCTCCACAAGTATGGAAACATAAATGATCCCCAAGGGTTCAGAAGCCTCCTCAGGTTCATCCTGATGGACCATATTGAGGAGGCAATGTCCCCAGGTGGGGTAGAATAAAATGTTTGATTTGGTGTAATATGGCCCATCAACTAGGGGTCAGGAAAAAGTCCTGCATAAGGGCTACTCCCTATTGGTTTCTCTTAATCTACAGGGATACCAATACCCAAACACAAACAAACAAGTGATACTTTACTTTTCAAAGATCCTTCACTTTTTAGCATATTAACGGAACCCTCCGGGTGTGTGTGTTAAGTAGGACGATTTTGAGCACCTCAAACTGAAATGCCATAGATTTTAAGACCTTCCGGCCTCAATTTAGGTACCAGATCCATCCCAGTCTTGTCTCAAAACAACAGGAGAAACAATCGTTGAAGTCATCGTCGCACACATTACAGCTGGCGTGGGCAGTATGCTAATTTTAGAGTGTCTTTTTGTTAGAAGACAATGAAAAGTGCACACGGGCTTTCCGATACTGTTTGATGCTGGTGTAGCCCACGTTCAACCTCTTCAAGACTTCCAACCAGCAACCCCTCCTCGCCCGCTGCAAAGCTCCCATTGTCTACATGTTGGACACTGTCGATGACTACAGTGCTGGAGAGCAGTGTGTCAGCCTGTGAGTTCGTCACATGTATGTAGACTAAGTCTGAAGGATTCCGATTTTTTTGTAATTATGCCATCAATACCCTAAGAGTGTTGATGATCTGAAGGCTATTGTTTGTCATGAAGAGATTTTAAATGGTGCATCTGGCAATCTGTCAAAAATGGACCCCCTAGCATCGACACAACACTGCAGACGTCCTCAGCATTCTACACACAGTGTTTCTGCACACACATTTGCCAGAAAATTAAGTTCTACTTATTCATTTTGCTTAAATTTGAGCACTTCTAGCTAAACCTTGTTGTCCTTTTGACAGCATAAACTGTGGCACTGCAGCAGCCACATTCGCACATGATTTGTGTTGGCCGCACATTGCACACAAGCCTGGCCTAAATGGCTGCTTGTTGGTCCCACTTAGTCATGCCCAAGAACTTCAGGAAGGTGTTTTTGTTGGGTTTCATTTTTTTTCAGCAGCTCGTTTATGACGCTCGGCCAGTCTTTTCTTCAGACTCAACTCCATCTTATCGCAAGAAAATGTGAAGAAACCGCAAAATTCAACATCGTTCGGACATTGTATTTTATGTTCGTATCAAACTAATCCGGTTTCACCTGAAGCCCAGGATCAAGATCTCACTCAAAGTGCTATTATGCCTACTTAATTCACACCCGGTACCTTTTATTCTGGCACAATCTTCCATCCATCTGTTTAATTAATTGCAAGTTTAAGTTTAGGCTGCTGCACTGCAAGACACTGATGCCAGTGGCTGCTTAAAAGTGTTCAGATATGACCAGTACTGACTTTTAAGGCACTTTATGGGAAACGTTTAGTTTCGCGACAACCACATCGCCGACAACAGCGCCGACAACAGCGCCGACAACAGCGCCGACGTGTCTCGTCAGCGCTGTTGTTGTTCAAACAGAACATCGACTGTAGTAAAAATAAAGACTAACTTTTGTCAGAGCAGGTCTTTTGTCTACAAGCAGAGATTTGGACTTTCACACTAAGTCTACTACTGGACAATGGTTCACAGTGGAGAAATGTCACCTTTTCCCCCCTAGGAATTTCTCCTTTTTCCCCCACACTTTAGCAGAGACATTTCCCATTTTTTTAGTCTTGTCCACCGGACCCGGATGTCTTGACCATGTGCGCAAAGGTCCCCCTTGACACATGCAGGCACGTCTTAAATTGCTCGGGAAAAAAGGCCAGTGCGAAGTCCATATGACGGATTTTGAGGCTCCAAAGGCCGCTGCTGTGCGTGCGTGTGTGTGAGAGACACGCACGTCCTGTATTTACACACACGCACATGAGCATGCGCGTAAAAGTTCATGAACAGACTGCAGTAGCAGAGTCCAGTCTAATTTGATAGCGCACTGCGGACATCTGTGTGTGTGAGACAGAGATAGAGAGCATCGGAAACTTTTTTCAGTATCTGTTACACGCGGGGAAGGCCTAATATCAGCTTGAGACGGAGCAGAGGAGTTCTCAGCTTTTGTTGTAACTTTAACGCTGGTGAGGGAAAACAAACCTTCTGCCAGTACCTGTGTGTATCCAGCAGGCCCCAGTCAAGACACACAAAAACAAATGAGTCAATTTCTTGACCTCTGAGAAATAGTTCGCTGTTTCACATACACACTGCACACTGCAGAACAACAATGACTCCATTGATCATTTTTGCAAAAACAACTCACTCGCTCTCGCTCTCGCGCTCTCGCGCTCTCCTTGTGCTTTCCAAGTTTTCTTTTCAGCAGGTTTAGTCACTCTCAGGCCTTCCCTCTCTGTACAAGTGAAAACTCACACGAGCTCATGGAGGAAAGTGACAAAAATGCTTGACTTTCACTCAAGGTATGTCTTCATTGAGCTGTGACCTATGACTTTTGGCGCCACAAGTGGTGTAAAGAGGTCAACCGAGCTGAGGTTAAAAGTTTGCATCCACCTGAGGAGAAACCTTTTTCTTCTGCCATAGTTTAGTCAGGACAAGTGAAGAAGCTCATAGTAATGGATCATAGTGATCAGTTATGCCAGCAGTAGTAGCTGAGGAGGATACCTGGAGAAGTATTCATGCGGCCTTAGGATTCAGGCCCGAACGAGGTTAGAATGATGAAACCAATGGCACAACTGAATTAGCATTGATACATCTTCAGCACCCTGAACAAAGTCGTCGCAGCGATCACTTATGTCAGGGCCAATGATACAGCACCAGAGGACAACTGAATTGGCGCTCATGAGGCTTAAATACTCTTAGGGCACATGAACAAAGTCTAAATACTGATCAGTTGTGCCAAACCAGTGATGTGGCATCAGAGGACAATAGATAGGGGTGGCTTTGAACAGAGTTTGTTTGTTTCCTCACTGCATGCAAACTTTTGGCCTGAAGTGTGAGTATGACAAGTAGTGGTAAATGTGACTGAAGCACGTCTGGAGTGCTTGTACAGAAACTTGACCTTAAAAAAGCTGTCGTCACAGCAATGATCCTGTATTAAGTCTTGGAAGAGGGAAGGATGGTTCGCAAATAAAGAGGTGAGCAGAAGCTACAGTGTGAGCCAAAAGTTGGCTGATACATCTGGTGCGGGTCTCGAGCTCAGGGCACTCCTCAAAGGGGCCACCCGGTGTGCGGCCCCCTCCAAAGGCCTCTCCATTCACAAGGGGGAGGAAAAAGTCAGTGGTGAAGTTTCCCTAAGTGGCAAAAAGCAAATCTAAACACTGCATTAACGCAGAAGCTTTTAGTGTTGTTAATGGATTAAGGGTGCTAAATATGATCTTTCTCCTGGCAAAAAAATATGCATATGATGCAAAGCACCTCAGAAAATGTCCCTCTGAAGACCCATTCTGAAAAATTCCTTCGGTTAGAGAGAAAGGAATGGGACCCAATAGTTTGGGCGAGTTGAAAAGGGAGTGTGCAAAAATGCATCATTCCGCGAAATTGTTGTTGTTGTTGTTGTTGCCGTTACATATCAGTTGGAGGTGTGAAAACAGTTCCCGGACTTGTAAGAATAGCTTGTCTGGCTAAAAATACAAAGAATTAGAAAGAAAACATTAACCTGATTCCTATTTAGTGCCAGGAGAGAGAAAGAGACGACTTTCAGAATTAAACAACTTTCAAATGAAGAAAGCTCATTCTTAGTCTGTAAATATTCAACAAACTCAGCATGAGACACCCCAGAAGTCTGGCCCTTTTTTACCGGAGAAATAAACACCTGTGCGCACAGCTTGACGGGAAATGTTAGATGCTTCTCTCCTCCGGAATGCACGAACCCGGAGGCTCCCGAACTCCGCTGACGTCTCCGGCGGGTCCCACAGAGGCAGGAACCTTCTCGGTGACCCGCTCACCCCACCCCCACCCCACCCCTAAAAACTGGGTCATATCTGATGTAACACAAAGATATTATGAGCCTGGAAAAAAGCCTGGGTTAAACAAGAGAATTGCGCTCTACTTTTCTTGACTCAGACGTGCGGGTGTTGAAAGTGACGGGAAGCTTGACTCTTCCTACTTTATTCAAGGGTTAAAAAGTTACAGGGCGTAAAAGGAAAAAAGTGCAATTAGTCCTCGGTTCATATGGCGAGCGCAACAAGGGCTGAGAATAGCGAAGTTAGATAAGATGAGAAAGAAGATTAGGGAAAACCTACACATGGGGCTTTATAACTTCTTGACTGTGCAAGTAGGGAGGAACCATGCATGCCTGACGGGGGAGGGGGGACTTTACCCTCGGCCGAAGATCCCTGGTGGAGGAGAAAGGCTTGGTACAGTAGGCCTGGCCATGATTCGAGTGGCGATTCGAATCTGATTCGAATTCTCGATTCACCCAAGGTTCGGGTGTAAAGTCACGGATTGTCACGGTCATGTCAAGGCATTTCTAGCAGTGACTTTGGGCAGATTTGGCAGGTCACCACCTGCTGAAGGTAGTTTCCATTTGGCGCTTATTATCCGCAGCAATTATTATTCGAGTCAGATTCCCGATTCGCCCAGCACTACAAAGTCCCCCCCCCCCCTCATCGCCCCTCCCAAATCCTGACTTTCAACACTGTGTAGTAATAATGAAGCCTCTTCTGCATTTACTGCGTCTTTAAGAGATTGCCCATTTTTTCTGAGAGTCTCCATCCATAATATTGTTATGCTGCACCTCTTGACAAGCCTCTTGAGGCCTTGTCACACTGAGCAACTTGTGCGCTTTGCCCTAAAGAAACTGAGCAAGATCTCCTTAAAAAAATCTTGAATGGGGCCTAGATTTTGCCTTCCACATCCAGAGTTTCCGGCCCCGCATACGACTTGCCGGTCGTGCGAGCCGCAAAGAGGACGCACGAGCCCAAGGGCCGGGCCGGGACGAGACGGCGCTTTCTGTGCTGCTCACACGACCCATCTGGGACGGGCGGTATTTGAACAATGCAAATTGCCATGCCACGTTGAGGCCTCCCCCCTGCTCGACTGGGGCCCAAATCTCACCTTGACAACGCAAAGAGGAGACACCAAAGGCAAGAGGATGAGTTCTGCGCATGCAAAGTGCAGCATTTGGGCGGAAAAAATACCGTCGGTTAAGAGGCCTGCCACAAAAATAGAAATATTCTTCAATAATAGCTGCTTCAATAAGAGATAAATGAAAAAAGGGCGGGAAACTTCACCATTGTCAACAAGGATGGAGTCTCCGACGAGTGGCAGCGGCGTGTTTCTCGACTCGTCTTCGCCGTTTCTTTCGTCCGCCGGCGGCGGCGGCACTCAACAACGGCCGCCTCCGGTCCTGCCGCGGCCGCCGCCACTCCCGCCGGATCGACATCAGTACCGGCGCGATCCGGGTATCGTCGGCGGCGCGGCCGCCGGCGGCCTCGGAGCGGCCGGAACGGGTCTCATCTTCGGTGCCTCCGGCGGCGGCGGGGGCGGCGGCGGCGGCGTGATGAAGAAGCTCGCGCCGTCGACCCGCGCGGGCAGCGTCGTCATGGGCGGCGGCAGCGGCAGCGGTGGCGGCGGCGGTGGAGCCACCCAGCTCATCTTAGGGGTCAATCCAGGTGAGACAGAGGAACTCGACAGAGACGCAGTGTGACAGCAGCGGCGCAGACAAGTTCGCGGCTGACTTAGCTTAATGCACGTTAAGAAGAAAAAAGCTTTTCTATCCTCCCTCCATCTCCAGGATAGGGTTGCAAGGGGGGGGGGGTGAAGCTTTTCCATGCGGGAATTACTGCGCTGGGTCCAGAAAGGCTTAAGTTCAGCCAGGCCTTGTCGAGCTAGGATTAAACTGGCTTATTTGACGTCCGACGACCAAATCTCCGCCGTAAAGTGTGCAGACCCAGGACTGGCGGGTCCATCATCCGTTCAACTATCCGTCCGTGACGGAAAGTCTCTGGAAAGTTGCGCCAGATGGCGGATGCGGCGCTGGCGCCCAACTCTCCGCGCTGGGTGGCGCCATCTGGAGACAAAGTCGAGTACTTTCCATGAGTTTCGACGTTTGCTTCCTCCCCACCTCCTGTTTTGGAAAGGCGCCGACTCGTGCAACTTTCCACTCGGTGCAGACACAATTAGAATGGTGAGAAAAGCAATAATTTCTGAACACAATTTTCGGGCCCTAAATCTTTGACGCTTTCCCACTATAAAAGAGGACGAAAGACTTTCCCCGAACTTTCCAGGCAAGCGCCAGTGTTTAGCCCGCCCGTAGCAATTCGCATCCGTGCAATTTGCACCGATTTCTCTCCTCGGAAAAAGTAGCGCAGCTCCCACCCCCCTAATACATCAAGGGGTCGTAATCGTATGCACACTGTTGCATAATTCGCACATGCGAGTGAGGGGGGAGGGGGGCTCTTATGGCCTTCAAAGACCAGCACCATCCTCACTCGAGCTTCTTTTTATGAGGACTTTCTCGCGCTCTTTTTCTACTTGCGTATTTTATGCAAATACGCACGCAAATTGAATTGCGGGCGAGCAGCGCAAGAGGGAAAAGAGTGTTGGCACGAAACATTTGCCTAATCAAATCTCTCTCCTTTTTTTTTTTTGCAAACTTTGCGTGCATTTTCCGAGCTTAACCTCACATACACTGAGGAGATGACCCGAGTCAAGAAAAAAAAGATGAAGTAAACCTGAATTAAATATGATCGGAAAAAGGCTTTTTTTCTCAATGAAAAAAAAAGTCCATCTACGAGCAAAGAGATTAATGTTGTTTTCCTGCACACCAGCTTTAGGCACTGTCAAGGCCAGAGGAAAAAGTCCATTGTGCAGTGCTGCAGGCAGTGCACAGGAGAGAGCATCGAGGTTGTCAACGCTGCTTTGCGCGCGTGCCAAGAATGTGCATAAATGCACGCAACATTGATTTATTCACCTGGGCTCCCCTCTTCATCTCACCCCCTGCCGAAATTGAAAGTTCGCGTGTGCAAAAGATTAATACACACCTTGATCTCGCGTAGGCACATGCAAAAATTGATGCTCAGTGCAGTGCAGTGCGAGGTGCACCATGAGCACTTTGATGGATGTCTCGCTCGTCAGCCTCTTAAGAAGGCTGCATCGGTTAATGCTCGCCTGGAAAACACAATTTGGAGAAGATTTCGCGACTTCATCATCAAAAAAGTTGCTGTGTTTTTTTCTTTTTTTTTTTTTTACACAGGTCTATGAGAGAAAGGTTATTTTTTTTCCACTCGATTTTTTCCTACCCTCTTTCTCTCTATCTCTCAGCGACAAAGTCAATTACTGCGTAACGCCCCATTCATGTTAATTCTGCCTGTGAATAAGTGCCTTTATGGACATTTATCCAGACCCCCAAGAATGGGC
>JAAUXU010067821.1_pt1 | contig 12531 bp, 11 predicted proteins | sample 7278151 | NCBI WGS metagenome assembly JAAUXU01 (sample SAMN14350113, study PRJNA611818) | marine sediment metagenome | isolation source: surface marine sediment (1.8m) | place: French Polynesia: Moorea | collected 2018-08 | reverse complement strand
TCAAGCATAAGCCCTGTACAGAGATCATGATGCATACCATGGACACAGGCAACTTCATGAGGCCGGCACCACTTTTTAATGCTATGAGGCAAAATTTTATTTATATACCCAGCCTTGGGGATGCCATTGGCAACTCATGATGAGTGGCATGAGTTGATTTTAGAATTTCAACCAAATAGGGACCCCCTAATGTATATGGTCCAATCAGCCTGTAAGTTGCTTCTTCTTCAGGCATATTCCTCAACTCTGCCACCTCATCAGGACTGGATGCTAATAGGAGGATCCCCTCATCTGGATCATTTTTCAGGTCAAACAGGAGGATATTTATGGATCAACAGTCAATCCATCAGACTTCAGTTACACAGCAGGAATACAACATTCACCAAATATTTGGACATCATTGGAACGCTTGAATGAAGCCGTGGGAGTTCAACACATTTTCTTCATTTGAATGAAAATGAGTACTTAAGGAAGCGCTGGCAATTTTGTCCTCCATTTTGCTGGTGTTCTCTCCTAACGTGGGCTGTTTGTAACTTCTTCAATGCTGCACGTACACAAAATCTATTTATATCGTTGGAAAGCTCAAGACCTAAGCAATCTGGAATTTGCCCCAGTTTTGGACAACATTGCACCTTAAGTTCAGGACTAGTAAACAATTTTAGCCGGTCCAACAAAAATTTGCTCTTCACTGCGTAGTTAGAGCATAGTTCGATTCAGGCACTTCAGCACGGTTCAGATCTGTCGGGATCAGTCAGGTTAGGTTTTTGGTAGTCCTCGCATATTTGTCCACATTACAGCGTCAGTTCTTCTTGAGGTACTTAAAATACCTGACAGTACTCTTTCCATGTAGCAGGTCCTGGAGGAGGAAAGTGTGTTCTCCCAACCTTTCGTAAAATATAGACTAAAGTGTGTCACGTAGTCTTTCAGGGATTTTTTGCAACTGCTACTGCCCACATTTTGTCGAGTCACGTACTTAAATACTCTGACCCTCCCAGCTGATCCTGGTTTTTATCTAGATCACGGTAAAGGTCTCCCAAGCCAATCTTCTGACTCTCTTTTCTAATTCAACACTTCTCTACCTGTACTGTCGTGGTTGAGCTGGAGGAATCTGCTCCCCTTCAAGGGCAGATTGGTCAGGTACAAGTTGTTGGTTTAATTCTCCTAATTCTTGATGGCTTTCATGTATGGGCCCCCTCCAAGTAGACGAATAAAGGACTGTGTTACTGCTGAAACCTCTGTGTTGGTCTCAAGTCATTGAGTAGTCTTAAAAGAACTTCAGTCAGGCCCTCTAAGTCATCTTAAACCTGGTCTATGTCTCTCTCTGAGACAGTCACCATGGTTGAAGGATTCTCACACGCAGTCTGTGTTCCCTTATACGCACCACTTATTTGTGAAAATTCGTCTGTGCTTATGTCAAAGAGATAAACTTTGCTCGTTTCTAGACCCTTGTAGACTAGGACTTTGTTCAGCCAAGTTTAGCTAGCTTGACAGTTCCAGGGGCCCTGACAGGCAGATTCCTGTAAGGTTCAAATGCTTCTCTGTCATCATGATACAGCCATGTCTTCTCTGGTGAGAGAAAGTGGAATGGACGAGCAATAGGCGCTTTTCCTGAACCTGGGCAAAAATGTACATTATGTGAGATAGATGAGCAGAAAATCTGGGGCAGCATCAAGAGTAAAGAATGGAATGAACAGTTTTACTTATCTCAAGTCCAACTCATCTAATACAACCCAATATCGGGTTTCATCAAGCATAGAGGGCAGAAGCAAGTGCACAAGCACAGGAGTATAAAAGACGACGACTGCAACTGAGGACTGGGGGAGACCAGACCCTCTAGGATGAGTTCCCTTCTACTATCGTCTCATCAGAACATCAGACTTCCTGTAGCTGTTGCAGAGAAATACGCTTCTTTGCACATAGGCCCACCACCCTGGTGAGTGCCCCAACTTCCTCACCAAGGGCTAGATGAAAAAAAGTGTGGTCCTTTAAAAGGAATGTGGTGGATATGTTGCCAGTAAACTTTCAGGGAGTTAAATGCCCCAGGCAAGGTGGCTGACGGAGGTAGGGAAGTACATCAATAGTCACAAAGGAGACTGATGCAAGAATGCTATCTAACCCACTAGTCAAGCTCAGAAGTAAAGCTGTGTAAATGTTATGCCAGCAGAGCTATTTCGTGCAACAAAGTCCTTCATGTTAGCATGCAACTAGACAAGGGCCATACAAGTTGGAATAGGGCAATCACCCATGCAAGGATAGATTTAGGAAGGCCTCACTATGCAAAGGTAAGCTTAGCTATTGCATGGGTCAGCAACCCAACTCGACTATGCTGGTGATGCCAGCGAGGGAAGTGTGATGAAGATGGCCCAGCTGAGAAGTAAGAGTTGCCTTAAAGCTAACTATTTGCAGAATCTTAGGGGGCCTCGATAATTGTTGTCGGGCCCATTTGCAGACTGGCTCAGGATGACAAGTGCAGCTTGAGTCAAGCCTACTGTCACGCCCAAGTACACCCTTAAGGAGCACACCATGTCAGGTCCCTATTGTCGTGCTCTGGCACGATAATTTTGCGTGGGCGTGTGATTCATCGCAGCGAAAAATGAATCAAGATTTGCCCTTTTCCATCATACAATGTCACATGTCAATTGTGGAACCATTTGTGCTAACATATAAAAAGGTGCGAACATTTGAATCAATTCAGTACTTCTGCTATGATGAAGTTACATCTTGTAACTTGGACCTGGCTGATGGGCCTTGCCCTAGCCTTGCCCCATGGAGGCAATGATGGCAATGTGAGTGAACAAGAATAAGTCATCATATAAATGAAAACTATTTCGACATTGTGTAGAACAGACCCCAGATGTCAGACAACATGCATTGCAGAGCCCTGGTTTACAAAAACCCCTTTGCAATGGGTCGAACTCCACCTTCATGATATATGTGTTATATTAGCGTTATATAGTGCCGTATACCCTCTCATGCATGCATCATGCTTCACCCTTCTGTGCTTGTGAATGTGCTTGTGCTTCCGCTCTCCATCACTCTCTCCATCAGAATGTATCAATCCGAAATCAACACTCCCAGAAGAAACATCTTGGCACATGACATAACATGTACCGGGTGCAGCTTAAGTTCTCCTACCAGAAAAGATATGGTTGTAACTTTTGCACCTTTGCTGTCATTTTGAAGCTCTCCTTCTGTGCAATGACTTTTGACTTCATAAACATTTTTTTATGTTTTTTCACACTAAACATTGAGAGGTGCAGAATTTGGGCATGACCATGCCGACATTGCCAAAAGCCACTGCCATTGTTCTTCATCTCATGGATGATGAATAACCTTTTTTTGCCAAAACCCCTGATATTCTGGAATAACTTGAAGCCCTTATTAGGGACTAGTTGGACACACTGAATCAAGATAGGGAACTCTGTCATAGGATGGTTTATGCAACTTTGCCTTGGACTATGTTGTGGTTGAACCAAAATGGTGGACATTTTGAGCATTATTTTTGATGAAACAACTCTTAACTTTCATTTCCTACCTACTCCCCTTCTTGTTTGGAAGAAGATGGGATTGGAACCAAAGAATCCTGAGAAGTTGCTCCATCACGTAAATCCATATAGATCTCTCAGGGTGCCACACAAGCTCAGATACAGCCTCATGGAAGTGAGAACAGACTTTTGTGTCATCAAAAGTGCTTGGTGGATTTTTTGTCTCATTCAAGGCATTCCAGGGATCTATTGGCTAAAAAGTTGTTCACCAAACTTAGTGAAGACCAGCATTCAGTCATGAATTTCAGACAAAATAACTACTGAAGTCTAACAGTCCATTTATGGGAAAGCAAGTTACCGCACCTGAAATAGCAAAGCTGTAATAGCATATACACTTTGCACATTTGCAATGACACTCCATTCTCATGAGATAGGAAAAAGAGTGACAATAACAATGAGGTAGCTTGTCTTTTCATTGATACCAACAGGATGAGGATTCACCTCAGCCAGATATTGGCATTAAAATCAACAATGCCATTGACATTTCCAACTCAGGTATGTAATTTTAAGTGGTGCATGCAGCAAATGCAGGTAGTACTGCTTATCACCCACTTTTCCTCGAACAGAATGTAAAAACAATGACTGCACTGGTGATAAACCCATACGGACCCAAGCCTTCTCCGCCCACTTCAAAACCTCCCACTCCTCCAAAAACAACCACCTCTAAAAAAACAACCACCCCTAAACGAACAACCACCCCTCCAAAAACAACCCCCTTCCAGAAACAACCCCTACGGCAACAACAACAACCACTTCAACAATAACCACTTCAAGAGCAACCCCTTCAACACCATATCCAGAGCTAGGCAAGTTCCATAGCAAATTTCCTAACATCCTAAGGCAAGGTCCTCACAATTTCTTCTTCAAAACTTTTATGGAAATTTTATGAAAATAATGAAAACATTCCTAGAAAGTTTTGTGGAAAATGTCCTGAAAAGTGTTTTGGAAAATGTCCTGGCAAGTTCTCTGGCAGCTGACATGGCAAGGCCAGCATACTTGGCCATTTTATTAATGTTTAGCAAATTGCCTAGTCCTGTTACTGGACTAGGTCATCCTGCAACTGCTGTGCTGAAGATCAAAATGGGGGTAGAGTGTCTGGATACAATTATCCAATAACACAATGGGCTCACAGTGGGACCAATACAGTGGGACCAGTAGAAAGGATCCTGAAACAATATGGGAGGATACGCCTGAAGAATGGAGGACGGTTACTGAGAGTCACCACTGAACTGAAGGCAGTGCTAGGACAGGTTCTCAGACTGAAGACAAAACGAGGAAAGATCAAGAGGAGGATCCGTGATGAGTACAATCGAGGGATTGGAGATGAAGGCAGGAAGGTAGATAGACAAGAAAAGGAGGCAAGAGTCTTCATTGTCAACATCACAGGGGGATGCCAGAATTTTAAAGTTCCTGTAGCATCGGCCACTAAGTAGCATGAAGGTCTCAAGCTTACTTCATAATAGGTAATCCCGGGTCGGCGCGGAGTATACGAGACTGATTCCAACGTAGGATGGTCTCTGTAATCTCCTGTTCTGTTCATGTTGAGATTCCTATCTCTACTGATACAATCTACTACAGTCTAATGTCTGAGGAGCGCGCGTAGCCGCACCTTCCTCCGGCCGCTCAACCGCGAGCGGTCAGCCTCCGCTCCCCTGGCTTGCTGATCCCCGTAGAGCCTACGGAGTAGACTCCACGGATTCAGTACTCCTGAGAAGACTACTGCGTAGACACTCTCAACCCAGGTCCGCTTCATTCCTAAGATGACAGTGGTCCTTTTTGTCCTAATAAAGTATTGCTGTTCTTCCCTTGTCCTGACCTTCTTTATCACACCAGTACTGGCACAGCTGAAAAGCAGGCCCACAAATGTCCAACATTACTCAAGATATTACCTGAGATGTAGGGAAAAAGCAGTGTGTGAAAATAGTTGGGAAAAACTCAAGGAGCCTGAAAAATGTTTTAACCTTGCTTGACATGTCAGAATAGCCGAAAAATCCATTTAAAGTTAGTTGAAATATGTCCCGAGATCCCAAAATATTGCGTGTCCTGAGAACCCAGTAGATTTGTGTATGTGTGTGTCTGCCTGTCCGGCACTGGGCTCCCCAACCACCGCACCGATCGCCACCAAACTTGGTCAGCAGTCTGCTGCATATCACAGGCCGCATCACCATCACATCACACCTTGGGTCTGAGGCCATTTTGAGGCCGAACTCGAGGTCCAACGTTGCATTTACTGCATATGTCAGTAGCTATCTATGACCCAGGGAGGGGAGAGAAGAAATCAGTAGGGGTGGACATTGGGCCGGGCAACCCAGCGAGCCAAACTGCAGCTCGACCCGTCAACTGATGGCCCGCTGCTATCACTAAGCTGGAGTGAAGAGTGTCCGGATGAGACAGTTTCAATAGTGAAAACATAAATGTATTTGATCCACCTCCAGAGTGCTTGGTGAGTATGAAGTGCGAGATCAGCTTGGAATCGAGGCAAGACCATCTTCATGTTAATCTTGTACAGCACCTTCTACAGGGCACGAGTGGCATCATTTCTGTCTTGTCATGAAGAAAACTGATCACTCCTGCCAAATTCAAAACCATTTGAACCACACAATATTTTTTGCATTGCAATGAGTTTTTTCAATCCAATGGTGAATCCAAGTTCATAAAAAGTCTTACTCAAACCAGTCACTCTCTGAATTTTGGGAATTTTCCAACAGACCATTTTATCTGAGTGAAGTAATTATTTGAGTATCAAAAACAGTGAAAAGGTTTCATTACAACCATCAGTCAACTTATATTGGTTCACACATTAGTTGCTACATGGATGGATGTAACTTGAATGTTAGAACTGGTATAATTGAAGACCCAAAAATCGATGAAGAAGTATCAAGTAATTAGGAAGGAAAGTAGTTGAGGCAACTAAAATGAAGTGGATCATTAAAAGTTTGATTTATGCTTTGAGGTAAAATATCTGAATATTAAGGCACTTAATAATGATGTCTCACCTTCTTGCACTGTTTTTCACTCTGGGCTTTGGGAGAAGTCACACTATTGATGAAGACATATTTAGGTTGAGTCGATAAATTGTCTTAGTCAAAGTCGTTACTGCAATGGAAATTTTGCACAGGTTATTGCTTAGTAGGACTAAATAGCCGCAACATCAAACTGCAATTACACTGACGAAAACTTCACGTCACGAACAAATGTGACATTTGCATCAACCATCAGGAAGATTTTTTTCTTACTTGCACATTTCTCCCTTATCCTCCTGGGGGCCCAGACCTCTCTTTATCCAGTCCATACAAAAAGTACACTGACACAGGCCCTTTTCTGTTGAGAATGGCTTGAATGTACTGGTGAGAGATCATTTCGTTAAGCGAAATGTTTCATTGATAGCATTTTGCTCTAGGACAGTACCATGCTAACTTCACTCTGTACCATGGCCAAATGAGCCATGCTTTTTAGTGTGTAACATCCATGTGTACAATGACCCTATTTTACAGATTGCCAACTTGACTCACAGCATAAAGTTATGGTGGGTGGTGTAATGTACTGGATTGTCACCCATGAAAAGAGTCACGCATAGTCCAAAGCCTGGTGTAGCGAAAAATATAATGGTAAACTTGCAGCACCCAGATCATTGGAAGAGCTTCCATTGTATCAAGCTGATGGATTATTTCAATGCTGGGACAATGAAAGAAAGTAAGTGCATGGGGTGTAGTTGGCAAGGCCAAGGGTGGGATTACAGGACCTGACCTTTTTCTTTGTCAGGCTACGCATTGGCTTTAACAGGGATTATTGGCCAATATCATGGTTTAACGAGCAAGTTGGACGAGCTCCTTTTGAATATGTGTCATTATTCCGCTAACTATAAAGTAGTATTTTCTTTTTAACAAGTCTTCGCTGTGTTCCAAGTAAATGGAAATTGAAGGTGACCAACTTCTGTATAAAAGCAGTTCTGGTGCATGTGCATCCCTAGTAAGCACTTGACATGTACTAATTTAAAGTTAACTTTTGCTAGATTTACCCCCTGTCTTAAGAGGTCCAAATACCTTGGTATTGCTGTAAATGGCAATTTAGCTGCCTTAGCTAACACTCACATCCTTTTTTTACTTGTGTCGTATATGAAAAGTTTTGACACTATGACTTGAAACTTTGACGTCACACTGTGTGTGATAATGCAGCAATGTCTCTTTCAGATTTTCTTATGACCTTGATGGTGCACTGTTTGATGAAGATGTCCCACCTGGGTTGTTTGAAAATTGGACTCCGTACCACTCAGATTATTCAGATGGAAAGAAATGTGTTGTCATCTACAGACACGAATCTCATTTCAAATCTTACCAGTGCCAGGAGGGAGCCTATTTTGTGTGCATTGATGGTGATACTTTGTAAATTAAATGATATCGATGAGGCTTCATACTTGCTGACGTTCTACTCCTTGGCCACTGTGTCCTCCCTGTTGACATTCTCCTTTTCAGCCACGTTCTACATGTAATTTAGGTGAATTAGGTTCAAAACCTTTGGAGTACAGTTAGAGGACAAAGATTACCTTGAAAGAAAGATGCTTCAAAAAAGTACTTTTTTCAAGCGTCTGTCACTTTTTTGATGCAATGTTTTGAAGGTCAGGAACTCTTCAGAAAAAACTTGCTAGGGGCAAATACAACACGCAGTAGCCACAAACCTCTAGATGCATGCCCCCATAAAAAGTAGTTGCGCATGAAACACTGAAATGTTTGAAAAATCAGCACTTTTTTCACTTTATTTTACTCCAGGCAAAGATTGCCTTGTCAGAACTGTACTTTTTCAAATATCAAGTCTGCGACAGTTTGTTATATAGCGCACAGATGCAGAACCTGGAAACTGATTCCTAAGCAAGATGACTGTGGACGAGAGGAAAGTCTTTGACATCTTGACAAAGGTGCTCTCCAAGGAGCAGGAGGAGACGGTCCTAAGCATTCAACATTACCCAGACTACAATGAGGATCTCCAACGGAATGTCAAGCAATCTCAAGGCCAAAAAACTACTTCTTGTCAATGTAGATCCTGAGTTTGTGGTTCCATTTCATGACCTGTGCATGGTTAAGATTGCCTTTGCTCATTCATCGTCTCCCTCAACATCCTGCACAAGAACGTCCAGGCACTCGTGGAGTTATGGAGATCCTGCCATGCCACCTTGTGGATCTGCTGCCAGGATTCTTGTCTTGGGGGAGGGAGGGAAGGGAGTTGTCACAAAAGTACTTGCCTTGGCCCCATCTCTATATGAGACTTTGAGGCTTTCGCTCACTTGGGTTGTGTACTTCCCATTGCAATAACAGCTGTGTGCGCGCAGGCGCAGAGACATGAAGAGAGACTCAGTATTTGTTCGCGTTGACATATTGTATTGTGTTACACCGTGTGTTTATTCCTACGCTCAAATTTTGTTGTTGCCGTACTTCGTAAGTTCTCTGTACTGTACTGTATCGTATTGTACTGGGCCCTGGCTCAGCATGATAGCTGTGGTGATAAGATCTGGTCAGAGCTGGTGACTGGAAAAGAGCTCATGTACTTTGGAACGAGTATCTTTGTTCCATGGTCCGTGTTCTGCCCCGGTCACTCGTGCACCGACATTCGAAGCGGTAGCAACTACACCAACTTCACCGGCACCTTGACCATCCTGGACTACTCCTTTGAGACCCGCTGGAAGGGACGAGACCTTCCGATCGTTGGAGGAGATGCATCGACGACCTTCAGGGGACTGCACAGGACGTCTTATGAAGTTTGGGACGATGAAACCCTTTTACGATACGAATCCAACGAACTCAATGGAGAGGAAGGTGACGGGGCAGGCGTTGTAACTTTGGCACGAGTAAAGGCAATTCCGAGCTCAAATTCCGTGGTTCGCCAGGTCGTTGGATCAGTAGCTATCGTAGTACTGTTAAGTGTAAGATTCACTCACACTCTCTCCATTTCCAGAATCTAGTAAATTATACCCTTATTAATACTTTAAGATCTGTGTACTCGCTCTCGATCGTGCATTTTAAGCTAAGAAATTTGGCAATGATTACCCCTAGTCATCCCCTCGAGTCCAGCGGCATGTAACCCAAGGCACACACGAGTGTACTTTACTCTAGACTGAGTTATTTTGTCCAGGTCGCTCACGTGATAGAATTCGTATGGACAATAGTCCAGGTGGAGGCCTTGTGACCCAAAACAAAGGCCAAATTTGGGATCATCAGGACCTGTTGCAGGTGGCATCGCTGATGCCTCTCATCGTTCATGAAGCAAGTATCGCGTGATAATTGTGTACTGGGGGAAATAGACTTGTTCAGAGGGACTCCTCTAACCGTAATGCTTAGCCTTAAACAGAGACAGAGACCGGGTTCAGGGTGACTAATTGGGCCTGACTGAATTCTTTTAAGACTACTCAGTGACTTGAGACCAACACGGGGGAGGGGGGGCGTAGTTTAACACAAATACTTTGTTCCTGTACTTGTAGGGGACACATACAAGTTATCCTACAAGAATTAGAGAAATTAGAAACAGCAAAGTGTACCTAACCAATCTACCCTCAAGGGGAGTGGTTTCCTTCAACTCAACTACAACAGGATACAGAGAAAGGGTTTGTATAGGAAAGGGAACTAGAAGAATGACTAAGCAGGTTTACCATGATCTAGGAGATCAGGATGGAAGCCACTTGATCCAAAGGGAGTAGCCCTTCCAAGGTCAATAGGTGACTGACAATCTGAAGCAAAATTCCCTTCTTTTGTACTCCTCTCCTCTAAATAAAGGATGGAAAGAGAGAGACAAGGACAAATGCTAAGAAGGGATGCTGGAGCTGCTTGATAATCAGCGAAGCTTGTCACAGCCCTCTGTTTAGTGAAAATGGGGTAAAAAAGGACCAGAATTCTCCCCTTCTTCACTCAGTGGACAGGAGGTCCTCAGGACAGGAGACAGGATGCTAAAGCGAATCAAAGAAAAGTGGATCGCCAATGTCAGCTGTGACATTGTAGAGATGTTCTTGAAGCAGAGTCATCCTCGCATCAAGCATTCCAAGAAGCCCAGAACTGGTATGGCCCTAAAGCTAATCATTACTGATGAGTTTGGACAGAGGTTCCAAGTGGATATGGTGGACATGCAGTGAGTGCCTGACAGAGACTACAAGTATATTCTCAATATGCAGGACCACAGTACCAGGTAGAAATTTAATGCTCATGGCTCATTTTCCTATGCTGAAACTCTTTTTCATAGGTTCTGCATTCTACACCCACTGAAACAGAAGACAGCAAAAAGTGTTGCTACCCACCTCACTGACGTGTTCACTCTGTTTGGATTGCCCAAAATTTTGTAGTCGGAAAATGGTCGAGAGTTTGTGAATGCAGCAATCATGGAGCTCAAACAAATGTGACCTCTCTTGACTCTTGTGCATGGGATGCCGAGGCATCCACAAAGTCAGGGGGCAGTTGAATGAGCAAATGGTGATGTTAATATCACGCTCACAAAGTTGATGAATGAGACAGGAAACACCATGTGGCCCATTGGTCTTCAATTTGTTTAGCTGCACAAGGATTGTGCCCCAAACAGGGGCATTCGGATGTTACCATATGAAATGCCTTTTGGGGTGCAATCTATGCTTGGTTTGGCTTCCTCAATGCACACTCCAGTGGAAAAAAGATCTTGGGCACCTCAACAGCCAGAATACCAAGGAGGGTCATAATGGAGCTTACCCTGAACCATTACTGATGATTACGATGTTCAATGTGAACCTACACTTTCCACCGAGGAATAGGTCAAGAAGACAACAGTTATTGGAGGGCAGGGAATGAGGAGATGTGGCTGTTCATCTTCCTCGAAGAGCCTCACATCCCGCTGCGGTTGCAAAAAGAGTGGCCACTTGCGCAAAGGCCACTGCCACAACTCCAACCCATGTTGCAACAAGGAGTAAAAGTGTCATGTTGGTCTATGTCGTCAATGCAATGACGAAATGTTTCATGTCATTTTATGAAGTTTTCAGTGTAATTATAATAAATAGATCTGGCATTTCTGGTGATGCCAGTCACTCCCAGTTCTACCTGTCATTTCCAATTCTGCTGGGCAGTTCAGGTAATGCACTGAATGGCCTGAACAGAGAGATATCCAAAAATGCCACCAACACATACAATGGTGGCAGACTGCACACTAGTAGAGATGTTGGAGGAGCCGGGTGAAAAAGAAGAGATGTGTAAGGAAGAGGACTTCCTGCATGTGCATCAAGAGAGCACTACCAAAAAAGAAAAAGAATAGGAAATACACACATCACAGCCATGAATGCCAACTGCCATCCGTTCCCCTCCCTTGAACTCCCCTACCTGTCACCACACCCGTCCAGCTCCTGGTTTGCCTATAAACCCCCTGTAAAACTCTTTTGTACTTTAGATGCATGTTATTTATGTCAATCTGGGTCCCTTTTGGCCTCGGGGACTTCTACCCAGAGACCTCTGGACTGCATAGGGCTGTCACCTCTTTCCCTTCAACTGTCAATGATGATTCCAGTCCAATGAGACTGATCTTTCACATACATTGGCAACCTTACATTTATTGACATACACTGCTTTCATTGTGTACATCACAAGGGATACAAACCAATACATGACTGTTCTCATGTAGCTCAAGTTCAGTTCTTCCATCCGACCAGGTCATGTCTATGCCATTACCATCTAAGTTAGTCTTGCGATTATGCTGATTCGTTTCCAGAAGCCAGATGCCAATTATACTTCCATTAATTCTGTAAGAACGGGTGCATTATTTTAATTTAAGTCCAGCCACTCACTCGAGCTCCGCGGCACGTAATCCTAAGGTCTAGTGTAAGTGTACTCAGCTCTAAGACTTGAGCAATTTGTCCAGGTTGCTTACATAATCCAGTCTCGTATGGACAGTAATGGGATAATGAGACTAATCTTTCACATACATTGGCAACCTTACATTTATTGACAAACACGGCTTTCATCGTGTACATCACAAGGGATACAAACCAATA
>JAAUXU010013975.1_pt1 | contig 12533 bp, 8 predicted proteins | sample 7278151 | NCBI WGS metagenome assembly JAAUXU01 (sample SAMN14350113, study PRJNA611818) | marine sediment metagenome | isolation source: surface marine sediment (1.8m) | place: French Polynesia: Moorea | collected 2018-08 | reverse complement strand
CATGTTCCTACCGTTTAAGTTACCGTAAGATTACGTTGATTTGTTTCAGACAATGCCAATTATATCATATCTCTAGTATTTAAGAACGAATGTAGTTTTAAGACCAGCCATTTCTACTCGAGCTCCGCGGCGCGTACCTCTAAGGCTTGGTGTAAGCGTACTTTGCTTGGGTATGAGCACTTTGTCCTGGGTCGCTTACGCTGTATCTCTCTCGTAAGGACATACTTCGTCCTGGCGCTGACCAAAAAGCACAATGAAGGCAGTACAAAAAAACTAGACATTTATTCTCATCGTCGTCATTCATTCCTCCTTCTTACTGAATCATGAGTCATGATGGTGCATCTGGCTCTGGCACCCACTTCGCTGGTTACGAAGGATTGTAAAAATTTAAGGCACTCTGTACGTGCGTGTCCGTCGGTCTGTCTGTCTCCCACTGATCGCGCTTCACGCTCAACCCTTGCATGTGAGACAAAAATATTTTTCTTTATCGTCTTTTTTCACTGAAAATCAGTGAGAAAAGATTATTTTCTTTACCGTCGGTGAGCGCAAGCGGGAGGAAAAGAAAATAGGACAAATCAATGACGTAGCTGTAGATGAAGCTTTAGTTGCTGTGGATGCAACTTCGCAGCTTCACGACCGGATCCATGTTTGATTTACTTTTGGAACTGTGTGATCCAGATGCGTTGGAACTGAGATGTCCGGGGACTGAGGTAGCCCGGGGACAGAGATAACCGGTCACTGCCGCACAGCATTGAACCCTCTGCAAGACATTGCTGACAGTGAAGGGGATGATTTCTTCCTCCAGTGTGGCTGGAACAACCGTGAGTTGATGGTGAGCACGAGTGTCACAGGTCTCCCTTTGAGCACATTGCTGATGCCATTGAGGGTACAGGGTGCATCTTTCTTGCAGGGCACATCCTGAGCGCAGGCAAGATGAGTTTTGTCACTGTACCATTGCTGAAATGATTTTTCCCTTTTTTATGATGGAATGGTGATTGTGAACATGTGATGGGGACAATTTGTTCCACATTCAGCTTTGATTGGACCTTGATCTGCCTACAAAAATGTTGAATCCGGTAGAAAGTAAGAACTTTTTGAAACAACTTGTAGATGCCGGGAAACGGGGGGGAAAATCGACCCAAAATACGTTGAGGTGTCCTATTACTGGGGGTAAGAGAGCATTTTGTCTGTTGAGTCCTTGTAGGACACGTTCGCCAGGTCCACATTAAGTTTAACTCAAAGTGGCATGAAATGCATGAGGTTCGGAGACATCTCAATTTCAGTTAGCGGTATAACATGGCTTCGTCCATGTTATACCGCTAAGAGCGGTTTCTTTAGAGCAAGTATGGATAAAGTTCAGGCAAGATGTCTGAGCTCAAGTAAAGAGCTTTGACGCATATTTTGACAATATATTGTGTTTCTGATGCAAATTTTGGCACTGACACTAAGTAAAAATTCATCAAAATCAACAACAAATAGCTCATTTTCACCTCAAAAATGACATCGATCCTCTGTGCACCCTCTCCAAGGCTATCAGCATATTTTAACAGCCGCCTGAATAGCTCAATCCTGAAGATCGATATTGCCAACAGGAGCACGCGCACCTCCACAAGGCCATGGACAATGCCTCGCTCATTGCAGAGAGCTCCATTTTGACGACTAGGTAAAATAAGAATAAATTGGTATATAACAATTCCAAGTTCAACTTCGACCAGAACACCATCACTAGCGCTTTTTCAGAGGAAGAAACTATGCACAGTGATATTTACGTCGCACTTGATAGTTTAAGTGATATCAGTCCATTTGGCGTCAAGGTAATGATTGCTACATTCCACTTGTGATATGGTAAGGAAAGCTCTAGATGCTGCAAGAAACGAATCAGGCATATGACCCGCAGACAGTTTCGCCCTCATTCTTCTTGGTCACGAAGCACCAACAGCTGTTACGTCAGTCCCTCCTCCAGCTACGGCATGACTAACTCTTAGCTGCTCTGGCCGCACTTCGCCATCGACAGATGGCGCCAATAGTTCCTCACCATCCAGATGTCAGTTTGGCTCTGTTCCCTCATTGTTTGGGACTCTTTTTGATGTAGCTGTCAATAGTGACATCTAGCGGAACAAGTCCCAAACAGCCTTTTCTTATGTTAGGACTTTTTTTCCGGCAACTATATTTAAACTTTTCATTAAAGAGTGCGATTTTTTTAATGATGGATCAAGCAAGTGGATGCTCCGGAAAAGGGTCCCAACATGTTTTATTCCCCTCAGTGGACCTGCCACAGTCGGCCATACTTTTCACGCTGTCTCCCTGACGGGCTCGCCCAAGAAGCTGACGGCCCTGATGTTGATGGCGACAAACACGGGCTCGGCACCGTCGTGTCCACATTCCATAAAGCCTTTCTTTGATGCATTGACCAACTTTTTGTCCGGAGAAGTGTCTGGACGAATCCCAAACCTGCTCCAAAGCACCCGGACAGCGGTGATTCATTGGTGACGATGACGAATCTGCGTGAAACTGATTGGAGTCCTGGCAAAGTGAGCCCGGCAGAGGCTCTTTGTCTTTCCTCTCCCCAGTCTAAGTAGAGAGCAGCTTTCACCGGGCGTTTTTGGCCCGGACTCTGACTGATTGAAAAGCAAACAGCAACGCTCGGTTTCAATTTAATCCTCGTCTGTCAGATTGGCAGAAGACGAAGAGCGAGAGAGAAAAAAAGAGCAGCCAGGAGAGATTAGCATTTCAAATAAACTGAGGCTACAACACACATGTCAGCGTCACACCAGCACTAATGCACAACTTTTCAATAAAACATGACCTGAGCTCTTTTTTTCACCTCTGTGTGAGCTTTTTCTTGGAGTCCTTAGACCCCTACTGCGGGCCAGATTGCCCCCCCCCCCTTCTCTTCCGCACTTCAATGGACTTGGACTCGACCAGACACAATGGGATGAGGCACCTTCGATGCAGTGAGGTCGTCGTCAAAAAGGTCCCCTATGAAGATGGTGCCTTTTAAGCGATTTTTCTCCGCTTAATAGATTCGAGACTCTGTCTATTTGCTTCCTAAAAGAGACGTCGAGTACGAAACGCGATTTTTGCTTTGGTGAAACGCTGAGAGAAAGATTGTTTGTTTGACGAATAATAAGCAGAGTTATTTCACTGATGCTCGAGTGTGCCTTGAACATTTTTCTATGAAGAAAATATGTGCAAGACCCACGAGAGGATCAGATTTACATTGGCACGTGAGAATAAGTGGTCATTTTTTTCGTCACACATGTAATTTTCCTTAACTAATTGATTATTCTCAGGGGCCAAGAATATTAACTTCTCACCATGGGAGGCCACAACGCAAAAACTCCGTGAAAAAAAGTCAGTTCAAAAAATGGTAATGAAGCCTTCAACTGAGCCTCTGAATCGGTCAGCGTTAAATAAGTTCTTTGAATGAACCCTAAAATACCATCAAATATGGCGTTGTTTGCCCGTCCTTTGACCACGATTTGAGGTCTTTCCGCCTAAGCTGCCTGGTCCAGACACGGACCTTATGAGAGGATCTGGCGATTTTTTTTGTCTGATCGAGCATTTCTCTATCTCTTCCTATCCCCCCTCCTTTCCTCGTCTTGGCAATTTGTTGCCCCTTTCAATACCATCATTTGTCTACATTGTGACGTCACTTTTCTGCTCTTCCATTTGCCTGAATCTTGAGCTTGTTCTTCCCCCATTGGCTGAGGTCTGTGTGTAGATAAGAGAGCCCCTTTGGAGGCTTCTCCCCCTTCTCTTCCATCTCTTTCTTCTGGTGTGTGGGAAAAGACGCACCTGGCGAATCAGAAAATTCCCAGGCAGCTTTTTCTCTCCTGTACTCCCTTCTTAGGGCACTTTTGGGTATCAAGAGTTGAAGGGTCCAATGTTTTATATATGGTAAAGGTAAAGAAATAATACAAATCTCTGTGACTCCGGGGGATGGACTTTGTCTGTCAGCTGACAGGGGTTCCTCTCCATTTCCGTCAGCTGAAGGCAATTTTGGGCAAGTGAACATCAAGTTTCTACTCATCAAGAATGATTATTTTGGTGCCTCCGAGGAAGAGTTTGAACCTTGACGGAAGAGACGTCGCAAGAGCCACAAATGTCCGGATCTCACGAGGTGAAGAATTATTAATGATCGGAGACTTTCTGATAAGTTTTCTTTCCGATCATTTTTTTGGTCATGCAAAGACTGTAGAAAACCCTGTAATAATCTCTGTGGAAGGGTTGTTTTTTATCAAATGTCTGTCTTAAAAAAGGTATTTCGCATTTAGATTTGTACTTCAGTATAGTCGAGCATCGATGTAGACAAGACATCTTTTGCGCCGAGTGCTTTTTGCCATTACACGAGAACAACCTCGATGTGGTAAAGTCATTATTAGATTCGCTATAGCGAAGGTTCACTGTGTCATGCAGCTGTTTGATCTCTGATGTGATGTCTGTCTGATCTCACTCTATACTAGTGTATAGGTATGCTAAAATAGAATGTCTAGATAAGAGGTCGCACCGTTGGACCCGGAGGGCCCAGACTTGGCCTATGGTATGGGTCAGGTCGTGGCATGATGGTCGATTCCGAAGGGGGGCCTGGCAAATGGGGGCCTATTCTAGACCTAGAGACACCTTTTGGGGTAAAGTCCCCCCCTAAAAAAAGTTACAACTTTCAACCCTCCCCCCCCCAAAAAAAAACCCCACCCACCTCCAGCCCTACAATGTCAGTGGATGTGTCAAAAGGGACCTCTGGAGGTTGGACTCAAGGTCGTCATCAGCCAAGAGCACCAGAACATTTACTTTTGATTCGCAGCGCCGGACTTTTTCCTCTAGTTTTGTGTGTCAAAGACACTTCTGGAATCTCAGGGATGTTGCTTTGAGTTGTGCCAACCCTGCAGAGAATTGCAAGGCCTTGGGCCTAGTTGCCAAAAGCAGCTGCTAACGCGTTGCGTGAATGCTTTCAGGTTTCATTATTGAGCGTTGTCCCAAAGCTTCTGCGATCTCTTGCATCTCGTCGAGGGTCGCAGCGGAACAATTACAACAGGTACATTGAGCCACCCTGTATTTTGCTTCCAGCATCTGACAACTTGGGAAGTGCCTCTTGCAGCACGATAATTTCATCTCCAGCAGAACTTCTTGACACGCGTGAGTTGGCTGAAAGTGCAGAGGTCACAGCGACGCCATCGATGGCAGCAAATGTTGATCGATAGCAATGAATAATGTCCGTGCATCAAGTGATATCGATATACAGCACGAATAAAGAGGATTTGGGGGTGCCCATAATCAATTGAGTTGGTTGGCAGAGAGCAACTCGTCCAATTTGACACGCGCGCAGTCAGCTGATGCAGCTCCACCAGACAAAGAGCAGACTGAAAATGAAAAAAAAAAGCCTGACCGAGTCACTTTACATTGTGATCTGATCTTAGTGAAACACGAAGTTCACATGTCGGAGTAAACATTATTCATTTTATTTATAAGAATAATTATTCACCTACAGCTGACAATTTGGCCCAATTCTTTCTCTAAAAGTCATGCATTGGACAGAAAATGAGTCACTTCAGTCTCGACTCGACTACATTCTAGGCGTGTTTCACTGCATTCACGCACTGCGGCCCTTTATTTTGCAGCTCGTCCTAATACTTCTTCATTACGCTCTTGTCTGACAGAAATTATACATGCGGTTTCCGCCCATTCTGTCTAATCAGTGTTATTCAGCCTAGAGATTTGGCATCAATTGATGCTCAGATCAAAGAGCGCCCAGAAATTGAGACATGTTGAGCGTGAAAAAAGTCCTCTTCCCCCCATCCAGTAGTGCTTTCCACAGCGTAAATGGTTGTTCTTCGTCTGCGTCGTCCTCGTCTGCAGACACCACAACAACATATGCTACCTCTTACTTCGCTGGCGTCCGCTCCAATCATACCTAATCATGTCAATTATGTCCATACATACGCACAACAAGCAGGTATTCAAGAGGCAAAATTAGTAGGTGTAACAGGGGGAGGAGTGAGGGGGGGGGGTTATCTGTGTAAGCAGGGCTAAGGGGGGGGAGGGGCTGACATATGTTTGGACAGACAACACTAGACGTGAATTTCAGAGTGAGGGTGGTGGAATGAAATGGACTCGGCCAGATGATGGGTTTTGGCATCACCTGGCGGTGCCAAAAGTGGAGGAGCATTTGGCATTGAACGTCAGCGTCCTTTTATATTTTGGCTTTCCAGCCCTTTTTCAGCTGGCAGGTGTGAGAAAGCAAGGCTGAACATATGATTTACCTCAACCCCTTCCTGCCAACAAAGTATATTAAAAGTTTATACAGCACACATCCCCTAGTTTTTAAATCAAAAGTAGTCATACTAAAGCATTTTATTTTTCGAGATAATAATTGCACCAGCCAATTTGCCGCGTGAATAAAACTAATGTTCTCGAACTAGCCTCACCTTTATTTATGGATATATGTATATATACATATTTTTTGGCGGTGTCATCGATGCTTTATGGAGAAATCCTTGATCGCCCTACATAATAGTGTTCTATATTAGACCCAGATGAAGTCTCCCTTTAAAAGGCAAGCGTGACCAATTAACTGTCTTCTCCCCTCGTCCCCCCTACCCTTAAACCACACATCCAAAATGGAGGGAAGTGTGAGCCAAACAGAAGTGCAACTCGCAGGGGGGCGAATTGAGTCAGGACTCCCCGTTGGAGCCGATTCTTCACGCTTCACACGACGCCATTGTCGACATGTGAGGAAAGGACAGGTGCAGAATGTAACACGAGGAAAAACAACAGCCAGAATCAATGCAGCCGGAACCAAAGAGAGGAAAACGAAAGCTCCTTCACTTAGAATAAATATGGAATAGTTAGAAAATGTCAAAATACGTGTCGAAGATGCCGACTGAGTCGCTTTTTTGCGCATTTAAAGTGTGAACAAAGGATGCGCGCGCACGCACGCATGCGCGCGCACGCGCGGAGAGATGGAGAAAAAATGGAAATCAATACCACAAGCAAGAGAAAACATCTCATGTTGCGGACAAATGTTCTCCTCACCCTCTTTTTTCCATTAGTTTGGACACAAAACCAGCACAGGGCGCTCGGCCAGACACGGACAACTTGTCTGATGGAGCAGTACTTTATTGTTGTCACGAGACTTTAACTTTGTAAGACTAGTACAAAAATAAAAGCAGCCAGTTTTAGGTGCGTTCTGTGTGTTGCTTCTTCACTGTTCCTCGGGGTATCGTCCGTTGGCCTTGGCGGTCCTCGGGTCCTCCGGGGTCCAGACCTTGTTGGCGTAGACGCCGAACTTGTTCTCCTTGTTGTTGGACCAGCTGAGGCTATGGCTCAGCAAATAAGCGCCTGAAAACATGGAGAACAAAGGTTAATCTGCTGCCTTTTGTCTACGGGAGCGGATGTATTAACCCATCAACACGAGTAGAGATCGAGGCCACCCAGATCGAGAGCTTATATTGACTTCATATAAATATATATATATATATATATATACTTTAAATAAGGGAGACTTTCAATGAAGTTGTTATACGATAAAACAAGAATTGAACGCTAGCGCCCTTGGATGAAGCCTGTGGAAAAGGTCCCCGTGTGGGGGAAGCAGCTGGGGTTCTCGACCAGAAACCGCTTTTAAAGCTCTCTCCTCTGTTCGTATGTAGACACCGGACTGGAGGCGATTAACGCCACTTCAAGCAGGCGTCCAGCGGTGCCAGACAGTTGAGTCAATAGAGAATGGCCATTTTTCACGGCCGCTCATCATGTTGTACTGGGAGCGATAGGAAAAAAGACCAGATCACGATGTGACAGAATCGACCAATCACCACTTTCTGGCAACCCTGACGCACTCGACGGAAGAATAAGAGAGACGTCCAAAGGGGATTAAAATTGCGAGGATTTTCTAACGGGTGTTGATTTGACAAAAAAAAATTAAGTGAGTGTGAATCAACGGGCTTTCATTTTTGTTAATTCCATTCCCTCTCAGCGACATTGGACAGTGATGAAGGAACCCGCCCACCCGCCTCCACTCCCATCTCTTCCACGCCCCCCGCCCTCCCTCCCCCCCCCCCACGTGTGGGAGTGACCACACCGGATGGAAGCAAAAAAAAAATCGATCGCTGCATAGTAAATGGGAAGTCGTGCAAGTGAACATTACCTTTTGTTCCTTAATTTCTCGCCGTGAGTGAGTCCGTGTGTTCGTTGTGGGAAAAACACGGCGCAAAATGTTTTTGTGGGGGGAAACGAGATCCCAATGTAGCCAAACCACGTAACTTCCGGCTTATGCAGGCAAATTTGACCCCTGTTTTTGACGTTTTCCTCATATTTTGTTCATGCAATGAGTGGATTCTGCTGCCAAAGCCTCCCTTGAACGCTAATTCCGTGATCTCCTCATGCGGTGAGATTTATTACACAGGGACCGACCCAAAACAAGCGATCAGTCCAATCTATCGATCTCGTTGGCCCAAAACCTTTTACCGGAGCTCAATGATATCTCGCAATCATCGATTGTCAGATATCTTTGAGGGGCGAAAGCAGAATCCTTCCTACCTTTGGTGCTGTGCACGATGACTTTCTTCTCTGGCGGAGGCTGCTGGGGCTGCTGGATTTCGGAGGCGTTCTTGTTGGAGGCCACCATCTCGCCCAGGAAGTTGATGTATCTGAAGTGCAATTGTGTTAGCAATGACGTGAGTGTGAGATGTGACACTTGTCAGTTATCATGTGGAGCAGCGTGCTTCAAACCGTGTGTAGAACGTTATGATATGCTTTTGCTAGGTGGTCCGCATTCAATTGTCCACTGTTCTGGCATTTTCGGTCCACATGGCTATGGTTAAAGGATGGCTTTAAGTGTTGCCATTGATCATTTGAACCTCAAACTATCACTCGTTATAACTTTTTCTTACTTTCGGCATCGACTTAGTCTGATGTCTGTACTGATTCCAGGTCCAAGAGTACAATTTGATGCGGACCCCCTAGGTATATGAGATGCAGTACATATTATATAATATTCTTTCAATATCAGATGCAATGTACCTCATGGCATGTGTTCAATGTAATGTAATTTATGCCGTGTATTTATATATATAACACGAGTAATGTGCTATGAATGAGGAGCATGAAACGTGAATAACGTGCGATGTAATGCATCAAAGGGATAGAATCAATGAACTTGCAACTGATCTGCTTGTAATGATGAAATATGTCGGGGATACGTAAGTGGGATTTAGTTACCCGATTGTGAGCCTGAGGGTGTCCACCTTGCTGAGCCTCTTCTCGTAGGGAAGCGTGGGGATGTGCTGCCTGAGACCCTCGAAGGCGTCGTTGATGGACTGCATGCGCTTGCGTTCACGCAAGTTGGCGGCGTGACGCTGCGCCACCTGCGCAGCAGCGCAGCGCCGCTTGCGCCGCACGCGCCGCGACCCTGAAGAGGACTTGCAACATCCATCAGAGCCTAGAGAGATAAGGAATGAAATGAGTGAGAAAAATAATGTAGACTATTGCATAAAAGTCGTATGTAGTCAAAGTAGCATCTATCTAGTAAAAGTCCTAGTTTCGGCAGTCACACTTGATCCTGTCACACTTTATGTTGTTCTGCAACTAAAGTTGGATGTTTGCTCTAGTTTTTAGGCCGGCAATCAGCTGTTGGGTTCCAATGTAAACAGGAAAAAATAACAACACAATGTTTGATAGAACCTGTGGGGAATGTTCGGGCCTGGACTTCTGCTGGAAAGTTCGTGTGTCACTTTCAACCTAACTTGTGCTAAGTTTACACCAATAACATCGATAGCTGGCAGCAGATTTCGGCATTATTTCAGCCACATTAATGACTTTGAAAATTCAGTGAGGGTCAGTAGAATAACAATTTTAAAATTATGTTTTAGTCAGTTTCTATTTCTCTGCTTTTATTGTCAATCCGCCAATTTGTAGGAGAGACTATATTCTCTTTTGCGTGCGTGTATCAAAGTGTGCAAAAAAGGCAAATTCATACCATGTTCTTTGTATGGATGGAAAGCTAAAATTATGAAGCAATCCCCCAAAACCAACATGGGTTAATTAAAAATGCCAGCAAGGATGTCACTCTGACAGTTGTTGTTGCTGTTGAAATGACATTTTTGAGGCATTCCTCAGCTTGTGTTTGCTGTGGTTCAACACAGATCTTGGCTGCCACATCTGGCAGATCTGCCACAACCGCATTAAGAGTTGCGTGGAACACTTGTAGACCTGGAACACGCGTGGTGTCCAGGAATAATAATTCTGGTCGAAAATGGTCGCTCTGAATGCTTCAAAGCATGAAATTTCGAACTGTCCGCTTAAAGTTAACATTTTTTCACCTCTCTGATGTAAACAAACCACCTTCGCATGGATATATCAAGGATGTATACATTTCTAATTTACCGCTTGAAGCACTAGTGGCCCTCCTCCTCGGCTGCTGCTGCTCCTCTGCCTGCTCTTCTTCCCCGGACGAGGACGAAGATGACGAGTACGACGCGGACGACGTCGGGAACGGTGATCCCGCGGCCTCGAGCAACATGAGATTGCTCCTGGAGGAAGAACTTTCGAAGTTCGTGGTGGAGTGAGGTGATTGCTGGCGTTGCTGATATTGGCCCTCCGAGGACGACGCCACCGAGGTCATGAAGTCGTGGAACATGGGCGTCTCCATGAACTGGCCCCGCAGCGAGAGGGAGCTCCCTGCAAGCATCGTCACTACGTGAGGGGCACGAAATGGCGTCTCCAAAGTGACGAAAGTTCCTCCTAGGCTTTCTCTGAGCGAATCGGATGCCCAAGACGTGTGAGAGCGAGTGACGGGGAAAGGGGACGGAAAGCACTGATCAGGGAGAAGCAGCACTTGTTCTTCAATGACTCAGGGTTTTCTTGACCACGCAACTGTCTAAGCGTATAGTACAGGGTGAGTCAGATTCAGTTCAAGAGCCTGAAAACGTGAAACTCTCTGGTTTTGGCCTCGGTCAATCAGAAATTGAGGGCAACTCTGGACAAGGTTGTGGCAACAAATCTGTCATGATAAAGAGCATCAGTGCTGAACTGCGGCCAGAAAGTGAATCAGTTGAACAAGTAGCAGAGCTGAACAGTAGCTCGAGTCTCTCCTGACAGGCAAAGTTGTTCTGGACGAAGCTGAACGTGGCGATGAGAGCCCTGGCAAGGCTTGGAGCTGCATAAATCCCCCAAATGGATACCCAACAAAGTCGAGGTGTAGATATGAGTGCTCTATTTTGGCAGATCCGAGCTGTTCTGTACGGGCACGGACAAGCATCAACAGGAGCATTCTGGAAGGTTCTTGAGAATTGCCGAGAAAAAGCTCACCTGCAGAGGCTTCTTTGCTATTTCTGCTCAAGCTGCTGATGTCTTGGTGCTCGGCATTGTTTCCCATGTTGCTGCTGTTGCTGTTGTTGTTGACTTGATTCGCATCCTGCGCTGGCAAAGAGTCGAAAAGGAGATCCCGAAATTGCATTTTTTTATTCTTCTTCTCTCTCTCTCTTTTGGCGGGAAAAAGGTCCTGGCAAATCAGGACGCAAATTATTATGATTATCACTTCACTCTTGTTTGTGCACGTGTGTCTGTTCAGACACGTGCACGCCTCAGGAGTCAAAACACTTCTGCTTTATTCCCCAAGGGGAGATTGGATTTGTGGATGGCGGACGACGACGACGACGACGACGACGACGACGACGACGACGACGACGACGACCACGCGATAATCGGCAATTGAGAAAGCGACGGTGACGGCGATGGCGACGGCGTCCGCCGCGCCACTTCTCCTCGTCGCCGCTACCGACGGTGGAGAACAGCTGAACGGCGTTTCGAGCGTCAGACGACCGTTCAGCGTGAGATCGGCAGCTCTCGCGCAGGCGGCGGAACGACAGCGTACGCAGATTTTAGCTACGTATGCAGCAAGCAACGCAAGAAAGGGTTAATAATACGAGGGTCAGAAGGAGGCATTTTTGCGGAAAATATTTGCTGGGTTGTCTTTATGGAAAGGAAGCCTGTATTCATTTAATCCACATTACAGTAAATTCGTGGGTTGAGTGCCAAGTAACGTCATCAGACGCATCAGGAAACTCAAGCAAATGAAGGAAATTCCCTGAAATACGCAAGTTTAAGAAAGACTTGCAGGACGGAAAGCATCGTGCGGATTAAAGTTCTTATTCCACGTCTTAGTTTTAGTTGTAAGTTGGAATGAGCGGTTTCTCGTCACAGATAACGGGTTCATGATACTGCTTCAAGTCAATCAACTTGAAAGACTCGATTGTAAAACAACAAATTCCCTGTAGAGAGAGACTTTCTTTGTTCAGCATAAATTTTCGACTTTTTGGTATAATTCTTGGCTTTTTGGTATAATTCTTAGAGAGGGGTTACTTTCAGTAGCGATGATCCTTCAAGTTTCACTGTATGTACCATGTAGGTAGGTACAGCGAACTCTATTCTCTTGTACAGGGGGCCCCGTAAGTGTGGATAATGACTTTTTTGTGTCTAAAACATGTACAACGTCCTAAAGAATGAGGGAAAGAACTTGGTTTCACTTATTTGGGTAT
>JAAUXU010085526.1_pt1 | contig 12535 bp, 15 predicted proteins | sample 7278151 | NCBI WGS metagenome assembly JAAUXU01 (sample SAMN14350113, study PRJNA611818) | marine sediment metagenome | isolation source: surface marine sediment (1.8m) | place: French Polynesia: Moorea | collected 2018-08 | reverse complement strand
GATTTAGGTCAAGTTAGGTGAGCTAGGGTTGGGTCCACGTAGGTCAGGATAGGTTTAGGTCAAGTTAGGTGAGCTAGGGTTGGGTCCACGTAGGTCAGGATAGGTTTAGGTTCTCTTGAGCTGTTTCTTCCCTTCCCCGAAAGCACTGTTGGCCCCAAAATTTCCACCTGGTATCTTCTCGACAACTGTTCCACGTTTCAGTGCCAACATGGGCAAATTTCCAGTGACCTACATGGGCAGCCTCAGTAACGGCGTTTGCATGGGCGGCCTGGTGCCGGTGGTCGTCAACATCGTCATCCTAAGTATGGACGTCGACATTCAGGCAAGTCTTTGGTTTGGTGACCATGACGCTGTGAAATTACATTTTAAGCACATTTTCCACTAAGATCCACTTACGCGCGTATGCTCTTAGATGGCCGGGTTCTGGTGCTTCGTGTTCTCATGCGTCCTCGCCATTTCGTGCTTCTTACTCTACCTGTACATGGAGAAGACGGACTTCTACCGGTACTACACCTACTTGGAGGAGAGGGACACGGATCACGTGGGCAGCAGGCACCAGGAGGTCATAGGTTCGTGTCAATACAGTGGACTCCGGAAACATGACTTTGGGGACATTGGAATTCGATGCAAACACCCAGCTGATTGCATGCAGTGGTAGTACGTGGTACAGTCCTTCCTGTAAGTCATTTCCATGAGCATGATGATGTGGAACGTGTGGACGTGATCCATGGGCACAATCTTGAGCACGGAGGTCAAGACTGCCCATTTCGGTGTTACAGTGCTTCCAAAAGGAAGTCAGCTGGACTTGGGTTGGGGGTTGCCGACCAACATCAAAAATTTTTAATAGCCAGATCAACTATTGACGTTACAGAAGAAGAGGTGAAGAAGTCTTATCAGCTCCGTCTGGATAGGGTGACAGCGACGGAGATCATCAGCCATGGCTGGGGCTACATCCTGTCGGCGGCCCTGGTCACCGTCACCACCGCTCTCATCTACCCTGCCTCAACCTCCCTGGTCAAACCGGCACAGCCCGCAAACTCAGAATGGCATCAAACATATTTTAACCAGGTGACTTTTCAACGCTACCTAAAGAGTTTCTTATACCCGCAATAGGTGAGACTAGTTAAAAAGAAAACATTACTTTTAAAGGACGAAAGCGTTATGACTATGAACGCAGTGTAATCAAGCCCGCTTATTTGGCAAACGGATAATTGCATTATTAGCAAAGATTTTGAACTCCAAAAACCATTTATAATAGCCTCCATCAAAAAATGATTGGTTATTTGGTGAACAAACTCGGCGCATTGGTGAATTTTGTTTGACATATCCACACAAGACTTTCTTGTCACTGTCATACTCATGACGGTTAAGAAGCACTTGGTTTTTTTTGACAGAACACAACTCATATTCAGCTTTCCAAGCAGAAAAGACCGATTAATCCCTTGTGGACGCCTCAGCTGCGACGTGCAAATGAGCTGGCCAGTGTGAAAGGGCGGGAAATTTGAAGTTCACTGATCGACGGATCTGTACCTTTGGTGCAAGAATGCTTTTCCGGACGGTCCCCAAATAAGTGGATTCCACTGTAAATATCATCTACGTCTTAACTGAGCAGAATTTTTGAGTTGCGCTCGTGGCCTCCGCAGCAACCAGTTGGCTGACTCTTCACTGTGGATTGCGTGCTTATTCACAGTTCTCAGCAGCCATAAGATTTTCCACACAAAAAAGTTGCTACTTGGAATGGAAAAAGTCAGTCAGACGGAAGATGATATTTACTAGATTCATAGTCTAAAACAGCCAAGTCCATAACTTTTGTCTGTTGAAAAAGTTGCGGTTTTGACACATTCTAGTCTTATATAATACGAGTTACGCGGTGCAGGGTGAATCATGAGTAGCAGAAGTCTAGAAAAATACTCACATTCAGCGACTGTTTTGTTTGGTTGTCAGCGTAAGTAGTCCAAAGGTCAGTGATCATAAATGTTGCAAAATCTCAGCTTCATGGCTGCAACATTTCTATCTTTAAAAAACGACTGTTACAGTACAAAATTTGTATTGATTCCTCCTAAAAAAGAAGTTTAAAAATTGTTGAAAAGCTCTACTACTGAACTTGTGTCTCCGTCAAACATCTGCATGTGTGTACAGTTTGTGTGATGTACCCTGTCTTCTCTTAAGTCACTCTACGTCCGTCAAGGCCTGTGCACATGTATGCTTACAACACACACATTGCTTTTTTTCTAACAAGGTGACCTGTTTTTTGACCTTCAACATGTGCAACTACTTGGGCACTGTGATTGCTGGTCTGGTCCAATGGCCGGGGTCCGCTGACACCAACTCACAGATGACCGTGGTGTTGCTGGCGGCCCTGAGGTTCATCTGCATACCCATCTTCATGATGTGCAACTTGGCCCCGTACGATAGGAGGGCAGAGGTGAGAGGCCATGAATGGAAATTGCTTTGAGGACGCGTATTCAGCTCTCATCTGTGACAGGTCTTGATCAAGGACGACGTGGTGTTTGTGTTGGTCATGGTCTTCTTCTCGCTCTCCGACGGATACATCACCAACATGACCATGATGTTCGGGCCCAAGTCTGTGAGAAAAGACCTCCAGGAGATCACAGCCAGTCTCATGGTGGCAACGGTTGCCTTCTCGCTGTGTCTGGGCTCCATTTTCAGTAACCTCGTGGTCAAAGCTCTGTGACTTGTATTGAGACAAGTACTTAATCATGCAATGAATGTGTGTACGTCAGGATCGCCTTGCACGGCTTTGGGACATGCACTGCACACAGACGTTCGTCGCGCCCAAGCTGGACTCCAGCGCCATTCGTGATCCTCTTGCAATCATCAAGATTTCTGGACCAGTACACGAATCTATTTATCATATTTCGGTTACAACGATCAGTTCGACTCACTGGGAAATGAGTTAAGTCACTTACAGAAAAGTCACCTCACTTCATCACGTGTGTGTACACACAAGCGAAAGAAGCCCTTGACGTCTGGAGGGGCAGCAATTTTTGATTGAGGCCTAAACTTAACTTCTGGTAGGGTTATAACTGTTGGGGAAAAGTTTGTCGTTAATGCCTCAAAAGGATGGGGGAAATTAAGGTCATTTTCTTGCTTCATAAAGGTCGACTTTGCGATAAAACATTTCGGTTACAGTGACGTCGTCACGGCTCTTGGTGACTGCAACCGGCGTCCACTGTAATGGCTCGTGCTTTTCAGGCGGTTTCTCCCCCTCTCATTGGCGTCTACTGTACGCTACTGTATATACTCCTTTATGGACGTATGCACATGAAGCAGAGACACTGGACTGAAGTCAAGGCTTGCAATCCTCACAGCTGGCAAATGCGTCCGCGAAGCTCTTGGTGATCCTCCTCTGGTCCACGACGCGGTCGGTCATGTGGTAGACGCCGCCTATGAGCGGTTTCAGAGTGTCGATGAAGGGCTCATCGCCGACGTCGAAGTGGAAGATGGGCGTCTCTCCGCGGTTGTAGGGAAACGTCGGGCCGATGTCGGAGCGCTTGAACGTGGAAATGGGGAATAAAAGACCGCGTCATTCTGGCAAACTCCTTTCAGCACTGTCGTCGTGTCTGTTCCACTTACTCCTCTGCCTCTGCCTCCGCCTCTGCCTCCGCCTCCGCCTCCTCGTTGGCCAAGTCCCTGGTGTGCCAGGACCAGGACCACCAGTACTAGTCTTGCCAACCACCACATTGCGCCGTTAACCCCTTGTATTTTGGGTTTTGTGCTCCGATTTCCTCTCCCTCCTCCTTCCTCCTCCTCCTCCTCTACGTCATCCTCTGCTGCTGCTGCTGCAACGTCTACTACATACGGTACGTGGAGTCCAGCTCAAGGCATGCCCACCCCACGGCGTTCTCCCCCCAGCAGGCGGTGTGCGTGTGCGTGCGTGCGTGCGTGCGCACTTCAATGGTCACCACTGGCAGAAAACTAGCTTTGGGGGCTACACAGGTGGGTGCACAGGTAATACTACTTAAACACTACTGACGTACGTAGGTACATGTGAGAAAAGCGTGGGTGGGTACCAGGTCAGGACATCTGGAGACGTTTTCTCGCATGTGGACAAGATATTGCGGTGCTTCTTATGCCCAGGACAGACACGTTTGTGGGGGTCTCTCCTGACTGGACCCTCTTTGACTGACAGATTTGCTCGGCAAAATCAATCTGTCCATGCTCGAACGTGCAGTATTTTGCACGAATCATGCACATGTGTTACTTGATCACTCAGTGATGGGGGCAGCTGCTGCTGTGCACTTTGTGGTTGCTGCCTGATTCTCCTTTGATGATACCGATCACAGAGCTCCAAACTGGATTCATTTTCAGTCCCTCCAATGTTTCTTCTTCTTTTTTCTACTTCTTGTCCTCCCACACAAAAAGTCGACGCAGCCATGGTTTCTTGACCGCTCAAGTCCCAGGTGCACTGTCAAAAATTTGCACCTTCTTTAAGAAAAATGGCGGAAAAAAACCCAACTGGTTTTCTTCACCCTCATCAAGAGTCCACTCAGGTGGTGCTCAACATCCCCTCCGATTGGGCTCGCCAGCAACTTGGCAAGGCATGATTTACCCCCTGGTGTTGCATCACTTCACTCCCCCTTCGCTCTCATATGGGTAAAAATTCTGCTCCACTTCACTGCTCTCAGCTCCGTCGTCCGTACGCACACAGGACTGGTCGACCTTAGTGGTGGAGTCGCCGCCATCCAGGTGACACACAGGGACGTGCGAGGGGGAGGGCCCCGACAAGAAGAGGAATTCGCACACACGCACTTGAGTGCGTGCGTGCGTATATGTGGAGAAGACCCCATTGGCACCAGCTCGCCTGCAGGGGGTGTGAGGAGGAGACGTCGTCGCTGTTGACAATGCGCCAGTGACTCATCTGGCATAGTGTAAAATACCACAAGACTGTTATATATAGTGAGGGGGTGAAGAAGAACTGTTTTGGCCTCAGCAATGGTGTCGGGCCAGTGGGTCAGGCTGGTGATTGCGACGCTGTTCGTCAGTGGCTGTGGTGTCTGCAGTGCAAAGTTACATCACGGAAGTATGACACAATCGAGGTAAGTTTCGGGTCTTATCGAGTCAGATAATATGATGATACCAAACAGGCCCCCAAAAAGTGTTAAAGATTTATTTTTAAAAATAAAGATTGTTCAATGCAGCTCAATCGTAACACCTCTCTTGGCGATGTCTCGCATACATGTTTGACGTGCTGCTGACTTAACATTGTCATATTAGCGAGATTTTACTGTACTAATCCTAAAAATGTAACTTTGCAGATCTCAAAACAGACAGCTGCAGAGAGTAATCAAGCACGACAGGATCACGTTGGTGTTGGAAGGGGTGGCTGAGAGAGCGGAGAACTCCGTCAAGCCCGACCCCATCCTGCTCATCAACTTTCCAGAGATTGACAATCAGTTCAAGGTAACACTGGGCTCCTGTTTAAGCCTTTCACTGTGCTACTACTAGAGCACTGATTGTAAGGATCGCAGAGGTCATCTTGTCTAAATATTCGTCCAGACCTTGTCGAATCCGACCACAAGACGTCAACAGTGCAACCTAGTCCGATTGTTAGGATATGAACAATTCAACCTCAATGTTGCCTACCCTAAGAGTATATACTTATGAACTGTTTGTACTAACGTACGCACGTATACATCTGGTAACAAATGCTGCCTTCATTCATTGTTCGTTGACCGGCACAGATACACCTGTTGGAGGAGACAAACACCCTGAAACTCAGCCTCGCCCACGATGACGGCGTCTGGTGTGAGGAGGTGGTGGTTCCCGAGCTGAGGTTACTGCGCGAGACCAGCGACCACCTGGTCGTCGTGCTCGACCAGTCCGTCCAAGAAGGTTGTGAGGTCACGCTGTACTTCGGTTGTGTGGCTAAGGGTCGTCTCCACATGCCGTACTCCTTGAAGGAGCTGCACCAGAAGGTCAGGCACTCAAAGGTCAAGATGTACCACGGGGCCGACATCGAACTGCAGGTGAGCTGGCCATTCATGCCCTCGTCTCAATGTTACTTTGTTGTTGTGCAATAGTTATTGCATCTGATTTTACTGCTGGGAATAACCGATTGCGTCACCACCATGATCAAGATCAGCTCACCCAAAATGAGCCCTGAGTAAGTGAGTGGGCGGTGGTTTTCCTACTACTCCCGATTTGTAAGTGCTGGGGGGAGCATAAGACAAAAAACCCAAAGATCACTAAACTCTCCTCTAGGTTCACGGCAAAGGAAACATCGACCGGATCCTCCACGATCTGGACTGTCCTCTGGAGCGCATGCAGGCTCAAGAGGCAGCCATCCCCCAAGAGACCGACCTCTACTCGTATCGTCGCGGTGACATCCCCATGTTCAACTACGACGCTGCCGACAAGCTGCTCCTGAAGACCCTGCGCGAGCTCATCGAGGCGCTGAGGAAGCTCAGGGAGGAGACGGGCAACCACAAGCGAGAGACCGAGCTGCTGAGGAGAGCTCTGCAAGAGTGCAAGGCCTGCCGGATCAAGCGGCCCGAGTGCAGCGACGTCCCTCCTCCCTGCTTCCCCGGCGTGGACTGCAGAGACACTCCAGACGGACCCTTGTGTGGGCCGTGTCCGCCAGGATTCAAGGCAAGTCCAAAGAGATCTGTACCAGGTGGCGGAACGTTCATTCGCCAAATGTCGGTCACGCAACTCACTCTGTCTTCCAATCCCTCTCCAGGGCGACGGTCGCTTTTGCGATCGCGACGCCTGCGGCGCTCAGCCCTGCTTCAGGGGCGTCCAGTGCTTCGAGATCCCCGAGAGTCCATTTTTCCGATGCGGAAACTGTCCAACCGGGTACAGAGGCGACGGGATCAACTGCGTCCCGGACGTGTGTCAGGAAGTGCCGCCGCCTTGTTTCTCGGTGACCACGAGCTCCATGGAGTAACTGATCACGACGACGACAACAATGAATTCCTGTTGTTCCATTAGGGCGTGGAGTGCTATAATATAGACCGTCCTCCGTTCTACCGATGCGGTTCCTGCCCCGAGGGACTCTCGGGCAACGGCACTTGGTGCTCCGACCTGGACGAATGCGACCTGGCGGACCCGTGTGACGTCTCGGTCACGTGCTACAATACTCAGCCAGGATTCAGGTAACATTTGCTCCCTCTTGATCATTGCGGATGATGTCATCACTGGACTTGCCGGCCAGGTGTGGGCCTTGTCCTGTCGGCTACACGGGAAGTGACGGATTCAGCGGCGTCGGCTTGGACTTTGCTTCGAGGTAAGAGAGCTGCAATATTAAGACAAGAAAGTACCGCGTTTTCAGCGCCGCTTACTTCACTGTAGGCAGCGTCAGGTTTGCTACGACATCAACGAGTGCGCGGTGAACAACGGCAACTGCGTGGAGAACAGTCAGTGCATCAACACAGACGGATCTTTCTACTGCGGACCCTGCGATCGCGGCTATGTGGGCAACCAGGAGCGCGGATGTCAAAACAAGCCTGGACTCTGTCCAGATGGCTCCGTGTGCGACGAGAACGCGGAATGCATCAGGCCTCTGGGATTCACCTCGTACGTGTGCAAGTGCAAGGTGGGCTGGGCTGGAGACGGCAAAGTCTGCGGTCAGGACAGAGATCTGGATGGATGGCCGGATAGGGACCTGCCTTGTTCGGATGCCAGGTACAGTTGGACAGAAGAAGCAGAAGAAAATAGAACAGTCGCAGTTCCATTAACTGTGTTAACACTGTGCGCAGGTGTCGCCGGGACAATTGCATTGACACGCCTAATTCGGGCCAGGAGGATGCTGACCGTGATGATATCGGCGACGCTTGCGACGATGACGCTGACAACGATGGTATCAAAAACACTCCGGACAACTGTCCGCTGGTGCCCAATCCCGATCAGCTGGACACGGAGAGCGAGGGAGATGACAAGAGAGGCGATGCCTGCGACAACTGTCCATTCCTTCCCAACCTTGACCAGGAAGACACGGACCTTGATGGTCTCGGTGATGCCTGCGATCCTGATATGGATGACGACGGCGTGCCGAATGAGCGCGACAACTGCCCCAAGACACCGAACTCTAACCAACAGGATCAAGATGGCGACGGCTTGGGCGATGCCTGCGACAACTGCCCGACCACTGCCAACCGCGACCAGGCTGATGAAGATGAGGTAACATGACTTTCATAAATACGCCCTGCCTGGCCTATGGTGCATAATGTATGCACGTGCAAATTCTAGGACACCTTTGGTGACGTTTGTGACAACAACAGCGACATTGATCGTGATGGCATCCCTGATGACATGGACAACTGCCCGATGGACCCCAACTCCGATCAGTTGGATGCTGATGAAGACGGCATGGGAGATGAATGCGACTCAGACGCTGACAATGATGGCATTCTCAATGTGAGAGACAACTGCTGGTTGGTGTACAATCCAGCGCAGCTGGATGACGACGGTGACGGGAGAGGCAACGAGTGTGAAGACGACATGGACTTGGACGGGACCATTGACTTTTTGGACAACTGTCCAAACAATTCCAAGATTTATGCCACGGACTTCAGGTGAAAAAGAAAAGGTGCTACTGCGCAGTCGTGGTCGATACTGATCTTTACCAATCCATTCGCCAGGACGTACCAGACGGTGGTTTTGGATCCACATGGCGACTCCCAGATCGACCCGAACTGGGTCATATACAACAAAGGCGCAGAGATTGTTCAGACTATGAACTCCGATCCAGGATTGGCGGTAGGATTCCACAGGTTCGGAGGAGTCGACTTCGAAGGCACCTTCTTCGTCGACACCGAGATTGATGATGACTACGTGGGGTTCATCTTCTCCTATCAGGCAAGAAATGAGTTAGTTGTGCTGCACAAACACAGATGTGCAGCAGGTGTCGGAGGTGCACGCCTACTACGGAAGGCAATCCACGTTCTCTGTGTCGTCGCAGGACAACAACCAGTTCTACACGGTGATGTGGAAGAAGAACACTCAGACGTACTGGCAGGCGACGCCCTTCAGAGCGGTGGCCGAGCCGGGCATCCAGCTGAAGTTGGTGCAGTCGGAGACGGGGCCGGGACAAATGATGAGAAATGCCATGTGGCACACAGGTGAGTGGTTAGCTGATAAAATAAAAAGTCACCTAAGTAATGTGAAGTACGTATGTACTGTTTCTGACAGGCGACACTGAGAAGCAGGTGCGCCTGCTGTGGAAGGACCCCCGCAACGTTGGTTGGCGCGAGAAGGTCAGCAAACTTTGTCTGTGATTGCTGTGCTATAACACATACATCATACATTTGAGTACAGCATAAAGAGCATGACTCATACTGTACAAAGAGAGTGATCCATGGATGGTGCTTCAGTTTGTTTGTGTAAGAGGGGTCAGAAATATTGACTATTTACAAATGCTTTACATGGATGGAGAGCCAAAAGGTGGAAAGTTACAGTGTAGACGCAAAAGTTCCTTTCACATTTTTGGTCGAAAGTGACTTTCGCCTTGTTTGACCCAATTTTTTGGCTTGTTTTCTGAGGTGCACCTTTGATTTAATGGGTTTTGTGATATCTTAATCGTCAGGTTGGATAGGACCAAAAACACAGGTAGCCGCAGGTAGGGATGGGGTTTTCTTTGAACATGGGAAGTCCGTACAATAATGTGTACTTACAAGTTTGTTTCCATACCTGTCATTCACATACCTTTCTTGACGGAAGCTAAGTTCTTGAACAAAGTTGATGAGAGTGAAAGAGCACCAGGTTGCTCACAGCTGGCAAGAAAAGTGGATGCATACCTTGGTTGGACGTAGCCAGTGTTTTGCCGGGCACCAAAGTTCGGGTGCACCCGCCCATCCAACCCTAACCACAAACCTCTGACCTGTGACCTCCGGCACGTGAGTTAGCACCATAGATGGGAGAAGATCTCTATGGTTAGCCCTCAGCCTATATAGGGTTGGGCAGTTCAGCGCTTACACATGTTTGGGCGGGAAATTCAAATTTGCTACATAGAACAACAGTTCCTCGTGTTTTCTCACCAAAACACGTGTACGCGCTCTGCTGGTCAACCCGGAGCTCCATTGCTCCAGTAGAGGTGTGTGGAGCACGTTTGCGTGGTCTCCCAACGAAAGAACACTTTCTGTGGATCACTTTTGCCCTTATATGATGATAACATCCTTACGTAACAATCAGGTTGCGTACCGTTGGCTACTGTTGCACAGACCCAAGATTGGGCTGATCAGGCTTAGGATCTTCGAGGGCGAGAACATGGTGGCGGACACAGGCAACGTCTATGACGACTCTCTCAAGGGAGGACGACTGGGAGTCTTCTGCTTCTCTCAGGCAAGAGTTTGCTACTTCCAGCACACACACAATTCAACTGACGTGAGGTCTTTGATCTAGGAAATGATCATCTGGTCAGACTTGGTGTATCGCTGCAATGACCACGTACCAGAGGCCGTCTACTTGGAGCTGCCACCGCACATCCAGCGGAATGTGGAGATCGACACTACCAGACCACCGGCGCCAGCCTAACCAACATCTGTCTTTATTCTCTTGTAAAAAACCATAGCGTAAAGAAGTACATAGGCAAGGGACTAATGATTAATAAAAGCTCATTGAAGATTTTACAACAGAGGGCCTTAAGTTCTTTAAAAGATGCCTGAGTAGAGACTGGAGATTTGATCAGAAGATTTGAACGGCATCAAATTGGTAGTGCTGGAGTCGATTCAGATTTGACTCGAGTTATATTCGAATCCACTCATACCGTGGCCTGACTCGACTCTTTATTTGACTTTTCCTGACTAGCAGTGACAAATGCCACAACTTGATTTAGTTAAGAAGTTTTGCTCTGGGAATCTGCTCCTTTGGGCCATTTTGCACAATTCTACAATATATAATGGAGTATTTACGCTCCCCACTTTGTTGGAAGCACTCACACCCTCACACTCAAACTCGCACATGCACCTATGCATGCACTCATACACCCGCACCCTCAAACTCACACATGTAATTACAACCCTGCACTTCAAATATTGAACTTTTTAAGCAGAAATTGATTCTGTATGAATACTTTTGCACCCTAAAATTAGAGCTGACTTTCCTCTGTTGGAGTAACTTTGTTTACCATTATCCTTTCAGGCTCATTTTGACATGGTGGAAAGATGACATCATGAGTTGTCCTCCGGCAGTCAGAACCAACCAATTTATTAGTAGTAGGAGTGAGAAATTGGTCATTTTGTTTCATGGATTCAGCCGTATGAATTCTTTTGACCGCGACTGTATGTATAGACGACAACCACTTCTATGAGTAATCTAGATTCTGGGGACTATTTCCTGAAACTTCTCATCTCGCCTTGTGGTCATGCACACCACATTGTCATCTTGAGGCTTTGCCCCTCTCCCTGGGCATGGAGACTGGATGGTTCACTGAGATGTCATGGAGCCAAATAGCTGGACAAAAATGGCCTTATCTTGGCCTCTACTTGCTCCACAGAACTCTTCCAGAGCTTTCACATGCCCAACATGGAAAACTGCTTGTCAAAGTACTCAAAAAAGGAGGAACATTTTGAAATTATGGCATAAGTTTTTGGAAAATTGAACCTAAAAGGCACTTTTCCTTAAATATGTATGAATGACTTAAAAGCTGCAAATTGAAGTAGCCTCACTTCATGAAGAATATCTCTCTTCGCTTGAGCTGATTTCCTACAGTATGTTAATAGGGGTATATGAACCTTCAACCAGCACCAGTCATTGTTATGCTGAACCACGCTGGGAGCAGAAAGCTTGAAAATAATGTAGATTTGAGGTGAGCCTCTTGACCTCATTATAAATCCCTTACCAAAGGAGCTTCCAGACTTCTTTTAACTTTACAAGAAGCACCTCCCACAGAAGTATTCACCCTGTGATTTTCAGGGTTTTCCTCCCCAAAATGTTGTCTTCGCAATTCTGCAAAGTTGAACCACAGAAGTGATATTTTTGAACATACTTCAGTTCAGAGTTGATTTAGATGACAAGTTGCAGAGCTAAAAAAGGTGTCTAATGATCCATACAAGTTATCAAGGACACATGAAGATATTATAAGTGCAAAACCACCCCAAATCCATTTGCATCAATGTCATCATGCTGGCCCACAGTGGGAAGGGGCAAAGCACTGAGAAAAGAAAAGTACCTATCTGACTTTGGATGAAAAAGATAAGCGCTCCTTTGAGCACTTATCAAACCCATGAATGGAGAATTTACAGTGCAATGAGCTTTGAGAAGAATCTCATGAATGTTCTCTTTCAAATGAGACCAAAAGTACAATTCTAGGTGCAATAGTTTCCTAGATATATTGGTTTAAATTTGGACTTGACCTTACTGACACCCTGTACAGTGCTTGCCCTAAAAAATGTCACTTGGTACATAGTGCTGCCAGACGCAGCCTGGGGATGTTTCTGAGTGGAATTCCAACCTGTAATTGATTGTTCAGACAGTGGGACGGAACTTTTGGTACTCAAGGTCACCGTTTTGAGTGTTTGTTAAGGCACTAGAGCACTTTAAGTGTGATGAGTTGACAAGAGCACCGTGCTGGTCG
>JAAUXU010044230.1_pt1 | contig 12538 bp, 13 predicted proteins | sample 7278151 | NCBI WGS metagenome assembly JAAUXU01 (sample SAMN14350113, study PRJNA611818) | marine sediment metagenome | isolation source: surface marine sediment (1.8m) | place: French Polynesia: Moorea | collected 2018-08 | reverse complement strand
GTGTACGCTGACTTTTGAATTGCCCCAAAAAATGTTGGGGGCCTCTGGGCTCACCCCCAGCAGGAGTCCTGGGGTCCCTACCCCAAGAGGGGAGGAAGGGAGAGCTGAGCCCTTCTCCTAGCAAAAAAAAATGCATTTCACTACTGAAAAAGTGACCTCAAAATGCGATTTTTTGTCTCTCAAGCAGGTGTACGCTCACGTTTGCACTGCACTGTAAATTGCTTATCAGAATTGCCCAGTGAGGTGGACGATCATGATATGAGTCGTGACAGAAGAGTGCTGTCCGTCGTCAACATGAACAAGCCGAGCAAGAACAGCAGCGACTTCTACCTCACCCCCCTCGCGGCCGCGGTGCGGTCGAACGACGTGAAGACCGTGGAAAAGTTGCTCGATGCCGACGAGCTGGCCGTCAGGGAGGAGCTGATGTGGCGGTACGGGAGGAACCGGACCCTCCTCTTCGCCCCAGTCGTGGCTGGGCACGTCCACATGGTCCGGCTGCTCATCGAGAGAGGCGGCGCAGACTTCGAGACGAGGCAAGTGATTCCCACTGTACTAATACCATGTGTACCAGTGCTTGTTTCCCTCTTGACATTCTTCGGTATGAACATTAATTCAGGGATACCAATCAATTCACGCCCCTTGGGGCAGCTATGAGAGCAGGCATGACAGATACAGCCACCATCATCTTGGACAAGTTGTGGGAGAGACACATAGGGTGAGATGCATCAGACTACTTGCATGATCTTCAATGACCAATGTGCTGGCAACATTGCAGAGACGATCCTCCCCCAGATCATGCCATTGTCGCGCAGTTGCTGGTCAAATACTCGGTCTTTCCTGACACAATGTATACGGATGGACTCACCCCCATGCACTATGCCATCGTCATCAATAGAATCGGTCTGTTCTACTTCCTGATGAAGAAGTTGCCACTGGAGAGCGTCAGAAGAATGACTGCAATTTGCTGGTTGAATGGATGCTACAATGTGGCAGAGCTGGCTGCCTTCTTTGGGCGGCCCATGTGGATTAAATACGTCCTCCAGGCCCAGTGCCTGCCCAGTGACCATCCTTCGCGCGTCAAACTACTTATCACGTCAGCTAGAAGAGGCTACTCTGGGATAGACAAGCCGTAAGTTAGTGGCCAAGATGACCTAGTCCATCTGATATGTAACCATGACGTATGATTCAGATACAAGGATTGTCCCCCACCAAGCAAACCAACACCCCTCGACGTACTCCCCATTCTACTCGAGGCCTGGCCAGACATGGCCACGATCACCACAAATGGCGGCCAGAACCTCCAGATGTTGGTGTCTATGGACTCGAAGTATCCACAGGGCAGGCTCAGGTGTTTCCGAGTGTTACAGCAGTTGAACAAGGGAGGCGGAAAGCACAGGGATGATGACGGCAGGTCAGTACTTTGGCACGCCGCAAAAAATGGTCTAGCGAGCATCGTTCAAGAGATCCTTGGCCTTTATGAAGAGGATGACCCTGAAGACTCTGATGACAGTGAACCCTCACCACTCTGGGTTGCTTGTAATGCAGGTCACACTGACTCTGTAACAGCCATATTGGCATCGTCCTCAAGATATGGAAGCAAAGAAGCGCAGATACACAATTCCAGAAATGACTTTACAACTCCTCTCCAAGTCGCAGTTATCCGTGGCCATGCTGCAGTGGTCAATGCATTCAAGAAGGCTAAAGCACTAAATGCGGCGGAGATTTACAAAACTTGTGCACAGTTTGGTCGTGCAGATATCTTATTGAAACTGATGGACAGTGACAGTGACGATGACTGCAACGAACCCTTGAGTGAAAAAGATGTGGAAGATCTGCTTTGCCTGGCAGTTGAGAGTGACAGCATCGAGAGCCTCAAGGCTGTCATTGACAAGTTTGACCCTGGAGAATCCCTAAGCAAAGTGGCTGACGTTGTGGCCTCCAGGCAATCCCAAAGTCTGCGCCAATACTTTCACATGCCTTCAAATGATCCAAATGAATCACCTCTGGTTCGAATGTCCCATAAATTTCCAGTTTTTAGTGGCGAGGACCTCTTGGATGCTTGGTCGAATGAAGTCGCCATACATTTGCGCCAGGACAAATTCTCCACTGGCATTGAGGACAATGAGATCAACCTTAACGACCTGAACGAATGCATTTTGGGAGAATTTTGTTTAGATTTCAGCCGGAGGGACCCAAGCTTGACACTGGAAGAGATGAATCCGCATGGCATGGAGTGCACCCATGATGCTCCGAGGAGCGATGCTTGTTTGAGAATGAAAAGCGTGATTGCAAGTGTGTGTCTTTTGGAGACTCAGCTCAGACAAGATCCTTCATCCAGATCTCCAAGGTTCTGTCCAGTGGGATCAGTAGTGGAAGGGACCAAGGTCGGCATTGCCAATGAGTTGGACCTCACTGTGCGCTTTGACCCTGCTCAATTTAGAAACATCTCTGCAGAGCAGCCATTTCAGTTCAGCAATTTCCTCAGCACTTTCCTGGATAGCATTGCAAAAGCTCTTCGAGCCATTGAGTCCCAGTTGCCACCGAGGTTGAGTGTGAAGACTGGGAAATGTCGGGAATGTTCAGATTTGGTCGTATCTTCTGCGGATGATTCTTACGCTCCTTATGGCCACTGCAGTCACTTTGTGCCATCAGTGACTCATGGGAAGATCAGGGCATGCGTTAGTTTCTTGTGGGACGACACTGTTCTGGTGTCTGTTGACCTTGTACCCCTTATCCCTGTTCCTGAAGGATTCAGCTTCGCTTCAGTCATGAAATACCTCATTCAAACAAAGCCTCCATTCTGGACAAGGCACTTGAGGAGCATCATTGAGTATGACCGTCAGCTGCCTGAGATGACAGACTGCAGTGAAGAGACCGTCCCAGAAGACAACTGCGTTGTGTTCAAGGTACTGCACTATGGTCCTGGGATGGACAACTTTGTTCCTCGGCCATCCATCAAGTCTCTAGGAATTGCTAAGCTGCAAAATGGTCCCCTGAAACATGTCTACAGGTGCTTCAAGGTTCTGAAAGATCTCCTTAGTATCCCAGTCAAGTCGTACGTAGCCAAGAAGATTCTCCTCAGACCAGAAATGGTCATGATGAGTGAAGTATCCATTGACAAATTTGAAATTCTTTATGAGCTACTCACCCACAATGAAGTGAAACGTGCCTTTGAAGACATACTTGACTTTGATTGGTTGGGGAGAAAACTGGTGTATTATCGTGACAATCCTGATGATAGACATCGTTATTTGCCCATCAGGGTGCAGGCAATAGAAGCTGTAACTCTGAAGCATGACTCCCACCACAAAAACAAAATTCGTCATGTCTTATGTCGGCGTTGCAGGTAGGATTGAGTCCAACCTGACTCAGTCCATGCTGGCGATGTTTTCATAGGGATTGTCAAATCGATGTTATCTAGGTCAATGGTTTCATCACTAGTGCAGATGTGCCCATGTTCATACCGAACATCATTTATGTTTCCTGTAAGGCGGTATTGCCAGCGTGTTGTTGGAACAGCTATCGCTATCAGACTTCTCTGGTGCCTCTGGCACTTGTCAAGGCTCTCACTCTTGGGCCAAGCAAAAAGCCTACCACATCCCTGCCAGCCCCAAGTAGAACTTTTTCATGACGACGGATTTCTGTGACACACAAGGATGATTGGGCGACTTGGATTGACATGGTTGGTCAGAGTCAGCTTATTTGTGACAACTGTATATATGCAGCATAGAGCTACACATGGTATATATACCGTGGTATATATACATGATATACCATGTGTAGGTGACCGAAGTGTTGACTTCGGTGAGGGAACTGTTGCTTTGGTGACTCAAACATTAACATTGGTTCCCTTTCCCCTGGCAGAACCAGGCCCGACTTGATCGACGCCGAACTTTGCCAGCCTGGGTTTACAAGAACCATACGTCAGATTTAGCTTTGGTACAGGGTCAAAGGGGCCCTAGCAGTGGCACAAGCTCAACTGCATCGAGATGAAGGAGGGCTGCATACGGTAGAGGCTCACCACAGCCGGTGACGATACCGTGCCCATGCTGATCACTTCCTTGCACACACTCGAAAGCAAAGCTTTTAGCCTTTGGGATGGAAGCTCTTTTAAGCCCAGAATGGAAAATGTCGACCCTCACCAATGGCGAGTACGTAGATACAGAGAAGAACAACCCCGAAGTGCCCACCTGTGACGAAGGAGACTCCCTTGAAGTCCGTACCAGCCTCTGAGATCTCGGTGGCCAGGGCGCCTGTGGCCGACACCATGAAGTCTCCCATCGCCCCGACCATTTTGATGTCGCCTTAAGGAAGAGCAACGGATTTCGCCGTAAAATGTGCCTTGCTCGAGTTTCACACGCACGCGCAATGGACGTACCCGGAGTGAGTTTGTGGATGGACTTGGGCTTGAAGTAGTTCCTGTTGGACGTGAGGCAGGGGAAGGCGACCGACTCGGACACGTGGCACTGGCTCCTATTCAGCTGAAACAAAGAAATATGAACTTCATAGTCATTTGTGCTGTCCGCCAGTATTAAACGTTGCGCGTTCATTTGCTAGAGGTAGTTTAACGTAGGCTTGTGCCAGTAGTGAATGAAGTCGGTAGGTAATCTCGATTATCAGTTAGTTTAGTACCTTGTAATTGCTATTACGGTTAGATTTTTTGAGGCCTTTGACATCACTTAGTGATGATTAGTACACTTTTAACTCATTTTATCGAACCGTTTGACAGGATCTTTACGTTCCGATGAGAATACACCAGTGCTGCCACATCCACTGTGTTCAGCAGGGTGGCTGCCACAGAGCTGTGACTGCCACTGAGCAGACATTCAGTGGCAGCTCTGCCACCAGGTGAAGACAGTCGAGAAGACGAACAAAGCTTTTCTCTACCTCTCGACTGAATTGCGAAGAGCAGGCAGGTGTCGATGCCAACTAGTCTTTGGCCGTCAATGATAATCATCGATTTTACCTGCACTCGGTTCTGTTATCAACTAATAAATTGATCAAAATTATCGATTGGAGTACAGTAAATTGCACAAGTTTAAACAAACGCCACGTACGCATATGACCTTCATCGACCAAGGGTGCGACTTATTAGGCTTTAGTCGGCTTTTTGGCCATGAACAGGTGAATCGGACCACGAATGCACACTTAAAGGGATCGGAGAATATTATTCGAATCACGAGGCCGAATAACAGAAATCTGGTTGCAAAAACTGTTGATATGAAATAGCTTCAATATGTGTGTGTTTTTTTTCTCTCCCGGGCTCTTCTGCATGAAGAGTGGGGCCGACTGGCGTGATCATTCTTGACCTCGCCAGTCTTGATGATGATTCATGACTGAGATGGCCTTTGGTTGATTAGGTATGCTCGTAATATAAATTCGGCGTTTTCATTTCTTTTTTTTAAAAAAAATTGCCAAAATTGGACTGGGCAATAAAGAACAGCTTGCAAATTTCTACAGTGAGTTTACTCACGTCTTTCAGCGACGTCCATGGAAATGTGAAGTCTCCTTGTTCGCTTTCGTCGGTGCTTGAGACACCTGGAACACAAATTGCGAATGTCTCTTCCAATCTGCTGGGACAAATTGCCCAACCTTGCTTGATCCGTGGAAAGGTCTGGATGAGCTTGAGCAGAGTCCTGAAGGATCCTGCCACGGTCTTGACACCCTGGGACAAATCTCTCAGGAGAGGAACGTCCACGCTTTCCGCATCTTCAGCTTCGGCACCGTCGAAATGATGCACTGGAGGCTCTCGGTGCTGATAGTGATAACCATGATGATATCCTTGCTCTTCACTTGAAGGCTGTAAGGAATAAGTGGGAAAAGCATTCGGAGAATGGCCGCGCAGCGCATTACCAGGTAGTAGTCGGCCACTGTGATGGGCGCGGGGCCGTGATAGGTGTAGATGCCGGTCAAGACGCCACCGTCCCTGCCATCCTCGACCCTCACGGGATGAGTCAGACCAGGCCGGATTCTATACCTGGTGGACACCTGAACCTCTTGGCGACGCTGAAACTGCTGCAACAACGCCTGTGTTTACATCACTTTTTTTGTCATGCCATCCATCACGTGGACAAGAAGCGTGGGGAGAGTCACACTTCTCCCAGCTTCTGAAATTAAGCAAATTGCGTGGTTTTGGCGTAAAATTTAGCAAAAATTCATCCCGGAACAGAGTGAGGTAGGCCCTTTTGTGTAGCTATTATCGGCCAAGTGCGTGCAAAAAAGTTTGGCTCGATATCGACGACCGTTTAACTAGGGATGAGTGAGTGGGTTCTACCTCATGGTCCGGCAAACGACGTCGACTTTCCACTTCTTGGTGCAGTGCGGAGACCTCCGGCGGAGTCAGGAAGCCCGCGTAGCGTTCAGCACCGGCCCAGCCTTGATGCAGCGCAAGTGACATCAGCAAGATGCTACAATAATCATAATGAAACACAGCCAATGATGAGTACACCAATTGTTAAGCACGAGGCGCGGATCGACCGCTAACGAGACGGAAACGATTTTTGCTGCATCGCGCCTGAACAAGGATCATTTGCAGCAATAGCTGCAAATCAAGCTTCCAAATGAGGTGTGAATCATCATCATTATGAATACTACTTCTTTCATCATCATTATCGCCATGCAAGCGCAGATGAGGAATGCCAACTCATGGACACACGAAATGGAGCAAGAAATCCTTGGCGGATCGTTAAATGGTGTGATTTTGGGCATGACAAATGTGTCTCGAAGTGGCAACCTTGAGGCTTAGCAGACGACTGAGAGGGGAAGAAAAAAACCTGTCTGGACCTACTGACGTCGAAGGAGAAGAAGAATTACCCCTCGTACCTGGTGGTGCTGGCGTCCATGTGTCCTCAGCTGCTTCCACCGCGTCTCTTTGTACACTGCTTTTTCAGTGAAAAATTGTTGTTGTTCACTTTCACGAGACGCGGAGAGAAAAGGACCTCTCTTTCCGGGTTTCCGGCCTCCTGCGCCTGACGCACCCGTGCGTACGCAGTCCGGTGCGGCGCACGCACGCACGCACGCACGCACGCACGCGGGGGCATCCATTTTGTGTCATGGTCCGTGATTTTCTAGGAAGTGCAAGTGTCTGCCTGGCCAATTATTCCTCTCTACTGTGCGTGCGTTCACGTCCGAATGCCCTCTTTGTGCGCGCGTGCGGCTCTTCCTGTGTTGCCGTGAGTGATGATTTCACACATTTAGCGGGAATCGTGTCTTAAATCATGTTTCATTATCATTGTAAGCTTAACTGTAAGTGCAGAATTGCCCATTTGTTAAGTTCTTCATGCACACATATTTGTCTTTGGATGCGTGTACGTCTCTCATGTGGGACTACATATGGAAGCACGTTTGTGTCGGCTGTGCACGCACGCGCGTAGGCGCACGCGCCGGGAGCAACGACAGTCAACTCGCCCTTGAAATGAAGTCGGTTGTTATTTAGACTGTATTTAGTTCAAAGTAATCACGTCCACTGACCCGGTTTCAGCAACCGGGCCGTCCTGGTTGCTACCAGGACGATTGCGACCAGGACGATTGAGCCCAGGACGATTGCGACCAGGACGATTGCGACCAGGACGATTGCGACCAGGACAGTTGCGACCAGGACGATTGCGACCATAGTTCTCATAAAGCCAATCTTCACTTTCACAGCATTTGAAAGAGCAGAATTGCATGTTCCACCAGACGGTGCAGCCGATCACAGTAAAAATGAAACAACAAAAAGAGTCATTTAGGGTCTAACCCTTTATTTGCCCTTTATTATTTGATAGGATCAAGCGGTGATGATCAACCAGACACCTTTCGACCGCGGGAACTCACTAAAAAGTGTTATTTGTATAAAACACTTTACAAATGTGCCTCTTTTTTTGTTTGCTAGGGTTTATGCGGTCAGTGATTGTCGAAAAAGGAGAATCTTGCAGCAACTGCAGTTTCTGTCAAAAGATTTGTATAGTCTATATTCACTTGCAGTTCTTCAGTTTGTAAAAAGGTTTGTGGCGTCATCACTTTTGCATATGTCTGGGCGATGTGAGACAACTGAAGCAACGCTGAGTTGCCATCTGTCTGGATGATCTGTGATCAATATCATTTGCATTGTTGTATAAAAACATTGACTGCAACAGCATCGTCATCATGAAGTATTTTCACGCGTGAAGAAGAAAAGTTATGTTTTAGTCCCATTTTTTCACCCGGTCACAATCTGCTCTTGGTTGCAACCGTCCCGGGCGCAACCGTCCCCGGGCGCGACCGTCCCCGGGCGCGACCGTCCACGGGCGCGACCGTCCACGGGCGCCATCGCCCACTGACCCATCCGCTCAGCACCAGAGCTTGCAAACTTCCATTTGCCCTTCTCGTAGATAATGCAGGCGTTGAGGTGTGACATTGATAACTGATAAGTGCTCGTGCTGGGCCGGGATTGTAGTTGAACAATTGTTTGCAGTTGTTTTTTCTCCGCCATCGCAGACTTCATGCGACTCCTCAGGCAAAAATGTCCGCCCTTTCAACTTGTCATTTTTTTAGGTTGCTTATTAAACTGCAGCTGCACATGTTTACAAGCCTTTACGTTGCAAAGAGACACACAATGGAGTCTAGGTAGTTTCATATGTCTCTTCAACATCAACTCACATCAAGTTTCAGTCAAACCTCACATTTATGATAATGTTCGGTCAGCATCAGAAGGACTTGTATCGCATATGCGAGATATCGCCTAAGTATGAGGCATGAATATTCCACCGCTATAATGTAAAGTGATGTGATCGAGCCGCTCTGGACACATGCATGCATGCATTGGACAAAAATCTTTGTTCATTTATTGTGAAGAAATCACTAATGCACTTGTTTAAATTTTAGGCATCGTCAAATTTACACACGCACTTCTGACTTCTTCAGAACTGTCATACACGGAAGCACCAAACTGTTCGATGAACCAAAAAAAAGCAGGCTTTTCAAACCGAGAGCCCCCAAATGTCTCAGCATAAACTCCAAGCTTGAATGGACTTGCTGCCATCACACTATAAATGAGCCGAAATTCATCAGCAGCTAAAATATGAGCAGCAAGAGACTAATCGTGTGTGCTAGATCATATATGACAAATTTGGCTGCATTAGGTAATATCCAGTCGATGAGTAATAATATCGAAGAAGTTCGGCCAGCTCTGGCTTCTCCGCCTGTGCTGCATCCGGCTGAATGGCAGCCTTTTCCTGAACTTTCAGTACTTTCGGGGGATGCACCTAACTTTCCGCCCCCGCCATGATAAGAACGACTGGCGAGTGTGATGGTAAAGCCAGGAAACCGAAGGATTGCTGCAGTGTCAGATTTTCTTTTCCTTGTCAAATCATGAGTGCCCTAGAAGACTTTGGCCTGCTCCTTGTGACCTCTGTGCTCGTACTAAACGTGCTCGCAATCATCTCCTGCCTTGGCAGGAGGATCAACGCACAGAAACAGCCAGAACTCTTATCAGCAGATGAACATGGTCTGGCCTCTTTTACTCGGACTTACTACGAACAAAGCAGGGAGGATTTGCTTGGGCCAGGACTCCGAAGGTTCCGGAGAAGGACCAAGAGGACCGAGGACAAAGAGTACTTCGGTGACGAGGACAACAAACTTGATTGATGGTGTGTAAATGTGCCCCAAGACATAACTCAAGTTGCCCGTGGGCATCATAAAAATAACACTGCTTGTAAATTACTGGGCAAAATAAACGGGCGATAATAAAGATATCACTGCTTCTTCTTGCTCGCACAGTGGTAGGGATCTGACTTCTTCTCAGGCCTTCGGACTCTTTCCACCATGAAAATCCTGGCCCACTTTGTTGTCTTGGGCATGTCCATTTACCAAGTCTTCGGTCAGGAGTCTCTTCCAACAGTAGCAGTCATCATTGGCGGCTATGACTTAGGTAGCACTGACAGGGTGGACCAAAAGTGGCATGACTGAAGGAGAGCAACAGAAGTGTGCCGAAGGCCTCATTTCACCAAACTTAATCAACTTTTCAAAAGCTCAAAATTGTGCTCGATGATCAGTTTCATCAATGTTGGTGATGAAGTCTTTGCACTGACACAGTCAGTTTGTCCCTGTGCCTCACACTTGTTGGAGCTCCAAAAGATCATTTGCAGCCTCATAGTTGTGAGGAGAATGGACTTTTCTAAGACATGCTGCTAGTGGTGGACCTTGTACACATTGCAAAAGAATTTGTCTGAAGCTCATCCGAGTACAGTTCATAGTGCAACACAGGTACAGTATGTCCGGTTTGTGGTGCTCCCTATGAGCATTTGGGTTTGTCAAAATTTTCACACACCTGTCTTCACACCTGTCCATGCATCTATGGCTACTGAGCCTTTGAATGAATACAGATCGCCTCGGTGGAGTGGTCAGAAATGAGGTGGAGATCTTTGGCTGTGGCGATGGCACCACTGCGGTCAACTTGGCAGACTTTCCATACCAGGTAATGAAGTCACATGAGCCCAACAAGAGGATGGTGGAGAAGATGGTGAGGAGAAACAATGAAGGAACTTCTTTCCCCATCAGATCCACGCCTCAGGTGGTGTCTACTGGTCCTCCATGAATGCAGTCGTCGTTTGCGGCGGTCGCATTTGTGAAGAAGAAATCTGCTACACAGCCACCGACAGATGCTGGACATTGGATATTGACATTGACAACGGCAGTGACACCTGGAGAGAAATTGGGAGCATGACGATACCAAGATGGTAAGATCCAAATCTCGTGATGGGTGGTTGGAAACTCTGAGTTTTACAGGGTGCTTGGGAGAAATTGGCGGGGCGGTATGACTTCTTGTAAGATTCGTCCTACAATATCAAACTTTAACTATCACTTGACAGCTGAGAGCTTTAGCTTTGGTTTCTCCCAAAAAAATTGATAATTTGTCCAAAAATGAATCAACGGGAAGGGAAAGAAGTCAAGGTCATGCAGAATGCTTAATGCCTTAATAGCAAATAGCCTGGACACATGCTAATTTAATCAAAACTTAAGGATCATGGATTGAACATTAATCTGATGGAAAATGCACACATCTTTTAGAACGGCGTCATAAAAAAGAATTTCCGTCACAGGGTTCTTATGAAAAAGAAAAAAAAGTTAACTAGACTGCTCTAAAATCTACTTCTCCCAGTACCAGCACCAAAGTGGACCTGGTAGTCATCACAGTTCAGAAAAGCTTACTTGTCCTCCCTCAGGTATCACCTCATGCTGGAGGGCCCATTAGTTGACGATGAAGAAAATCACCTCATCATCATGGGGTACCAGGAGCAGTCAGACTACTACGACACTGCTTTGGAGGCTTTTGTTCCTTACAAGGACAGCCCCGGCGGCAACTGGCTCACCCTCAATGGTCTTATTCATATAGATGGGGTCATCTATGAGTTCAACGATGACGACACCGTCAATGAGCTGTTTGTGGCCGACTGGAGACGGGAGCCTTTGGCGCCGTTGCCTGAGCCACTCAAGCGTCCAGGCCGCGTTGCCGAGGCTACCATTGATGGTGTCAAGGGCATCTACAGTAAAGATGGATTCTGGTTCAATCTGCAGACAGCCAGGTACTCAGGAATCTCTCCCCAAGAACCCTGCCATAGGCTTGCCACTGATAAGGATAGCTACGGGTGGGGGCAGAAAACCAAGACTGACAGTCATTCACGCTGTGTGATGTCATAATAACTGTTTGGGCAATATCTCTTCCCTGGCATGGTGTCCAACCACAGCCACAACAGTGGCACAGGAGCTGTGGGTCTGATGTTAGGGAATATTCCCAATCCCCTGGAAAATGAGAGGGAGGAGAGCTGAATGTGCTACTGACTAGGAGGGATGGTGCACTAGCTGCACCCACTGACTAGGTGGGAGGTGTTCTGGGACAGGATGGAGAGTATGGAAGTCAGAAGGAGTAGGGGAGAAGAGAAGCGGACAGGCTGATGAAGTTGCAAGGGGGCCCCCATTGGACATCACCATAAGGAGCAACTCTGATCCAGAGTTGCGCTTCCAAGACTGGGGAAGCATCAAAATGTTGTTGGTCAAGCAGTGCTTTTGCACAATGTTTTGAACGCGATCTGCAACAGTCTTGTTCCATCCTATGCATGTGTGTTAGGTCATCATTTCTGTGGGTGCGAGTGATTGCTCTTCTTGCAGTTTCGAGCAGAAGACACCTCCGCCTCAGTTCCCAATTGTGAATGATGTGAACTCGATGCACTCGTACCGCGGGGGTCCCACCGTCTTTGGGACTGCATTCTGCAACAGCAATGCCGAGTGTTCCAACGTGCTTGTGCACTCCTACAACTCGGAGACTGGTAAAAATGCAACAAATACAGCTCCAGATCAGCAATTGGCCATACTTGAAAAGATTGAGCTACATTGTACGTGTTGCAGGACCTACTCAACAGTGACAAAATATTCCAGGTCTCTGGGATCTCATTGGCCAGATGAATCTTTCTCGTCGTGACCACCTCGTGGTCGAAGTTCCTGGGACTTTCTGTGCAAGTCTGGGATTGGACCCCCCAGAACCTCAAGTGAACCCAACCACAGTCACGGCCTCAGTGAACCCATC
>JAAUXU010006465.1_pt1 | contig 12544 bp, 13 predicted proteins | sample 7278151 | NCBI WGS metagenome assembly JAAUXU01 (sample SAMN14350113, study PRJNA611818) | marine sediment metagenome | isolation source: surface marine sediment (1.8m) | place: French Polynesia: Moorea | collected 2018-08 | reverse complement strand
CCCCACAAGTCCAGTTGCCCCGCCCCCCACGTCCACTGCTCTGTGAGCAGCCGTTGATTTTTCCTGGCTTATCAATTTTTGGGTTCAGATGCTTTTTTTAGTTGAGGCTTTTTAGCGGAATCCACCTTTCAACAGTGTGCGACAGCATCGAGGGTACTTTTTAATTTTTCCCGTACTAGTACTTGGTTAAGCTGCAAACACCCCAGGAATTGACACAGCTGAAAGGTAAGTTCAAACACTGATTCTCGCCCAAAGCCTGATTATGGAGGATGAGGATGGCCCAAGAGCTTCAACAAGAACTGGGTCAAGGCGGAGAAGATTTGACAGAAATAATAATGCTGTGGAGAGGAATGTTGGCAAAGTAAGTGTCAATGAAGATGTGTTGGCCATACTGTTCGAGGATGCATTGATGTAACAAATAAGAATCTGGAAAAACTGAGTCAATATATTATCTGGAAGACTTAAGCCATGATGATGCCGACAAATCTGATGAAGATATAAGACTTCTCCAACAATAAGGAAAGGAGTCGTGAAGACTATATTGATAACTGAGACCTAACAACAATTTTCATTTCATTTTTCAGATGCATATTCCAAACAATGCGTTAATTCCAGATCCTTCATTTGCATGTCTCACTTGTGCCAACTCCATAGTCTGGGGCATTTTCCCCACTGGCAGGTGCTAAGTCAATTTCAAAAGTATCCTCGATGTTGTCGCGCACTGTAAATGGATGACAAAATAAACTTACTCGTTTTTCTCATGCCAGTTTCTTAAAAAAAGTCTTAAAAATGCAGCTGCTGCAAACGCAGCCGGAGCATGAAAGAAGTGACAAAGAAACACATCAAGGCACCGTCGAGAGAAAGGCTCATAAGTAGGGAAAGGATGCTTGAAGGCTCCAACTGTCGTTGAAGAAAGATGCATCACGGCCAACGCATTCATGCCAATGTCATGCTGGCCAAGAACAAGGGTGTGTGTGCACAGTGACTGCGCCTCACAGTCAAAAAGAACCTCAGACCATAGAACTAGGGGTGGGGTCAGTTTCATATAGATGTCCTTGAAGCACAAGTTAGCTGGGTGAGGAAAAGTCCTCGAGTGCCTCAAGGTCAGCAGCGCCAGGTCAAGCCATGCCAAGATGTACCAAAACCTCTGCTTTAGCGGCGAATCAGGCATTGGGAATTCTAGAATGAGGGAGGGTATACTGAACTAAATTCTGAGTTGCTGCATCTGAGACCATAAGATAAGTAGCACACTACTGTACTATAGTAGTTGGACAAAGTTCAAAATTAGATTGCTTTGTCGCTCATTTTTCAAATGCCTTCATAATTCTGGCAGAGAGAGACTCTGTCAACCCTGAATTGAATTTCCAACGCTGGAAGGCAAACAGATTTCAAAACCTCGAGTGATTGGGTGACTTTCTCATCATTTCGGAGAAATGTACACTATGTCTTTTCAGTACACAGCACAGTAGTGTTTTCCGTCCAAGAAGCTCCCCTGGTCCTGAAACTTGGAGTGAAAGTCATGTTCCTGGAAGACTGATGTCATCCCTCAAAAACAGTCCTCCTCTCTGTCTCTTACACCTCACTGCGGGCACTTGGCGGCAAGCTATACGTAGTACAAACAGCACTCAAAACACTCCACTTGGTGCAGTCTGATGAATTGCATCAGAATTCACCCATACTCTAGGTTTCGAGATTCGTCTGCTTCCAGAGTGTCCCTATGGACACAATTGGACAAGTACAGTAAGTTGAGAGATAAGCGCTACTTTCCATTGATGCAGATGACAAATGGCGTTTTATTTCCCACTGTAGCCTCTTTTATACCCTTTTAATGCACTCAGGCATACAACAAATCAATGTACTAAGAGTTTCAAGCAAAATGTTGGCAGTTTAATAGCATTCTCTACTCAGACAGTTTCTACTGACAGCAAGTCTGGACTGCTTCCTGGTCCTACTCCACATGAGGTTGAGTTCCTGTGGAGTCAGTCCACCACAGTCGTGGATGAAAGAGCACGAGCCCCATCTTGCTGGCTTCAGACATGTCGGACAGTACTTTCAGTCACTCTCACTGCTTCAAGACATTGTTGGCCCCAGACATTGTTGGCCCCAGACATTCTTTCAGAATTTCTTCCACGTAGTTTCGGTCTGTAGCAGTTCACTTGTCAGGAGGCATGTGCAAGTCAGCGAGTCCATAAAGCCCGTAAGGCCCCAGACCATTACTTTTCGCAGGAGCTCGACCGTCACCATTGGCTGGACGTCCTCCTTGTTTCGGCCCAAATGCGGTCAGTTCGTGATTTTGGGTGACAAAAACAGTTCAAATGGAGATACGTCACAGGAAAATCCTCCTCACCAGTCCTCGCAATACTTCATGCACTTAGCCCAGTGTAATGCGAGGCTGCATTTGTGGTCTGCATAGAAGTGCCTCGAGTGACTCCCTCATGTGCTTACGCCGTCTCATGTGACGCCCTTTGACTTGAGTCTTGCAGCCGACGTGCAGGTGGAGTGGCCTCTCCTGCACAAGTCCTCGGAGATGGTGCTTTGGCTACTGTGGAACGTGTTGGTCCACATCCTCAGTGGTCGCTGCTATGCTTTTTCATCATCATTCCACTGTGCATACGCTGACACCGAAGTCTATGGAGACCTGGGTTCTGCCGGCCTCAAGCTGTCCCACAGACCTCACACAACTGCTTCTTTGATTAGGGTGAATATAACTTTTTGATGTGTCGTGGGATTTCACTTTGGGATGCAGTTGGATTGTGGCCGGGTCGATCAAAGGCTCGACCAGACTAACTTGAGCCAAAAAAGGCACTCTGGTATGACTCAAGCTGAAGTGTTTCTAGGTCATCCCTAAAGTCAGGCAAATAATGCAACGGGGGTGCTTGACTGGTAGTTCTGCACAAATCCACCACTGTTACCTTTGCTCCCAGCTGCCCAAGCCCTACATCACGTTGGGAAACACAAAAGCTCCCAAACACGTCATATTGATGGACAGAAGAGGTGACAAGAGTACCCTGTGTGCCGTCAGATGATCAACATCTATGGTTTTCCAAAGGTCACTGACTTTCAGAGCTTTGGAGGTCGTACATCAATCAGCAGAACAGCACACACCTCAAAGTTGGTGCAATTGGCTATCATGTCTGGAGCATGTGGTTAACACTGGAGGTAGTTTCCTTTGAATAACAAACAGTTGGTGGTTGTCTGTCTTATTGTCTAACAGTTGACTACCCATTGTTACAGCATTTTTAACAAAAAAAATGAATTTGAGATCTACACCAGTTTGTCAGCTTATCAGACAGACCCTGTTGCACAAATCCATTAAAAATCAAATAAAGAAGGGCAAATGCTGATTACTTAAGGTTCTGGGCAACAATGCCCAGAAATCATTACAGCAGTTCTCATGTAGCCGCTATATAGGTCCATGCTCACCAAGATACTTTCGAAGAGAAGAGGTCTAATGGTAGCTGCTGGTGAGGTGATATGTGTGCTGTCGTTGAGTGACAAAATTTTCAACATTTGGACATATCCTCCATGTTTCTCCACACGCTTGTGTTAACAACTCATGCACTTGTTGAAAGCAAAGCGGGACTAAGTATATTTTGAGAATGTCCTACATAATCTGTTCCCAGTCCTAGGTGTTGTTGCATTTTCAGCTAAGCCCTTCGCCTGGGGAAGAAAAGAAGTCTTCTGTCCTCACAGTTACCTGCTAGTCGCCCCAGGTGGCTCCAGCCACAATCCTATGGATCTGGCTCAAGGACAGAGCCATGTTCTCATGGGTGTCATTCACAAGGATCATGTAGTCGGAGTTTGAACCTCTTTGCCAGGTCCACAGCACTGCTGTGAGGACTGGTTTTGCGGACGTTTTCGACTGCATTGACCATGCATTTAATGCTGCACATGGTATGATCATTCTGCGTTTATTTTGCGCCCAAATCATGTCAACAAGTTTTGCTCAACATTCTGAGTCATTTTTTTACCACTTAAATTTTATGGTTTGTAACCATTCACTTATCTGTTTGAACCTTGTAACATCTTGAACAACAGGCGACTCTTCTACATCACACAATGTATACAAAAGTCCCAGCCGCTCATGGATTCCTCATTGCCATGAAGTCACACACAAGGTCAAGCCGATTTTTGCATAACTGAGTGAGATTGAATGGATGTAACAGACATTGCCCAAAAGCATGGTCCAGCTCCATAGGCACTTCGCCCATGAGACCTCGGACACATCAAAAACAGTTGATCACATAAAGTCTGAAGAGAATGACTTCGTTAGTGACATCTAAGATGTCCTTGTTGCAAGTCATTGTCCCTTCAATCAATAAACTTGTAACTGGTATCAAGCATAGTCACAAACTCAATCTCGACTTGAAAGAGAGTGGCAGGAGTGTGAGGGAATCTGCGCAATGGACAACACTCCAACTGCATTTGAAAACCACTCCAGCTTCATCACAATCCACCTGTACACAGCAGGAAGTTGTGACTCCGGCACAAGTGCATGACACCGTCATAGCAGCGAAGGAGAATAAGTCTGTGCTTACCTGACTAGTTGCTGGCACTGCATCGGCTATGACTGTGTCGATCTCCGCCTTCGCCAGCACCTCATGATAGACTAGTGGTTGCTCCTCAGCGTCAAACAAGATGCTCACGGAGTACCCCTCGTACACATTCCTGATGACGCCCGGGCAGAAGAATCGGTCTCGACGCGCTAGCACCCGACAGCCGATCCAGTCGCGCAGGTCGAGATCGAACTTCTTGCTCTGGTGAGGCTTTATCAGCAGCGGGGAGGAGGAAGTCTGCCTGCAGTAAGGCGAGGGGCGATGATTGCTAGTGAAGGCTGTGACCAGGTCCGGTGAGCCCACAATTGAGTCCCTCGTGTGTTGGGAGCTCAAGGAGGGACGCCGCACCTCGGATTGCGGAAGAGGTGAAGGACCTGGGGACATGGAGAAGGCGAAATGAAGTCAAATGGAGTGTACAAGTACATTGTCTAAATGGAAGAATGACGTCACGGCCATATGTACTCTGTTGTAGCAGTTGACAGAAACGTGATGACTTTACCTGTGCTGGGAGTTCTCGGTCCGTGAGTTGCGGCCGGCGGCGAGAGCAGCGACGGCGACCTCTCCGCGGCGGCCGTCGCCACTGCTGCAGCGACCGCCGCCGCCACCGGAGTCCTGGGCGGCGTGACTGGTCTCGGCCTCGACAGGTCCACCACCCGGGGACTCGGCGGTCGGCCCGACGTCTCGAACGTCTGGAGGTCGGACGCGGTGAACTTTCTCTTCTTGGGCAGCATGGCGACTACTGCGGTCTCGGCCTCGGTGGAGGAAAAACCCGACGACGGCGTCCGGACGCCATGGTCGCCCTTGGCCCCGTTCCAGCTTCTCGGCGACGACCTTGAACGCTTCCCAGAAGCGGATCTCGCCGACGAAGGAAGTTTGCTTCCTTCCTCCTTTCTCTTTCTGGCCGCGCTCCCGGAGGCGGTGCCAGACTCTTTGTTGTGTCTCCTCCGTCCTCGGCCTTCGGCGGCCTCGCTCCTCCTCCTCCTCCTCCTCCTCCTCCTCCTCCTCCTCCTCCCCCACCTACTACTCCTACTCCTACTCCCACTCCTACTCCACTTCGTCGTCTTCTTCCTTCTTCCTTCCGTCCCGGACCGGACGCTCGCGCTCTCTGCGGCTGCGGCGAGATCGTCCTCTTTGACGGCTGCCTCAATGACGCAGCCGCTCCGAGGTCCATTCAGTCTCACTCTTGCCCCTGCTGCACTCGGTCCGGTTAGGTTAGCGGCTGCCGAGGTGAGGAAGCGCACGAGGCACTCGCAGGGCCACGGGCATGCGCGCGCACCCGCATGCGCAGGCAGAGGCGCAGGCGGAGAGAGCGAGGGCGAGAGAGAAAAGAGCTGCGGCCCCGCGGCCTCTCTGCCCACTACCGACGGGGGCACGGACAAGAAAGGGAGGGAGGAGAAGGAGGAAAGTGACGAGTGACTGGAGGGAAAGAAAGAAAATCCCCCAATCCTCCCCCTCCGCTTTCCGCAGAGGTCAACTGCGGTCGTCCCCAGTTCGAAATGGCCGACTTCCATCTGGACCCGCGCGAGGTCTTGCCGCGAGGCCGCCTCAGCGGGTGGGACCAGGAGGATTGTGGCGGCCGCGACCGCCAGGGCCGCGCGGCGCTAAATGCGCGCTTCAGGCGTCTGCGATCGACGCGCGCACGCGCGCTGGGAGGAAAAAGCTTGAATGGGTTGAATGAGCGTCACAAGTGACACGGGGTGAGGGAGTTCCGGCTGCCCAAGACGCTGCCCGGTTTCACCATGGGGCACCTCACCCGACCCGTCCATAGCGCGCATCGCCCATTCCGATGCTGCGCTGAGCACAATGGGCCAGAAAAGCACCCAAAAGTGCGTTCTGCTTTATAGGCTCGATGCATCGGTTGTGATCCGTAGAGGTTGGCACAGAGAAGATCATTGCTCACTCTGTTCATGGTAGATGTGCAATGGTCAAATGTCAGAGAACACAAAGTCTCTTATTCTTAACTGCGCTTTAGTAATCCCGGAATGCAGCGATTGCAAGCAATGAGCAGAAAAAAACCAAAATGGGTTGTGCCTATCAACTCGGTTGTGATCCTCAGAATTTTGCACAATGCTTAAAAAGCCAGTCTTAGCATCTCTGTGATAAAGAATCTGACACATAAAAGGTCCCTTTTTTTTAAAAAAAAAATTCTTCTTTGTGGAAAGAAGTCATTTTTGTAGTTGCTTCTTACAAGATATGTGAAATCTTGGACTGCAATGTTTTTCAGGGCTTTGGGAGGTCACTCACAAACTTCTTGTATGACCATCTTCAGCTCCTGTAGTGCCCAACCAGCTTGGGTTTGAGCTGAAGGAAGAGCCAGGGTCTGGAGAGCAATGGGCTTGAAAAGGTCTTGCTGTCCTTCCTGTCCAGAGATCTTAACAATTCAGCACGTCTAAGTTCAGAAGTCGTCATCACACAGAACTCAGAGGATGAGGCACTCAATGCCCATGTTCATCTATTTGGACCACCTGTATACAAGGTGCATCCTCCGAAGGCAATGAGAGCAAGGCACACAGGTGGTCCTAATAGATGAACATGGGCATTTTTTAAATTTTTAAAATTTATGGTCTTCCTTTTCATATATGGAATCCATGTGTTCATCCGGTGACGAATGAGACTCTGATTGCCCAGTGTTGAGCTTTTTGCTGCAGTTTTACTGTGGAAGTTTTAGTGGCGAAGGCATCTGATTCAGACAGTGTATATATTTATTCAAGAGCATCTCCATTGGCACTTCTCAATCTTGGCTTATTTTCACCGTTGGAAAAGTGTCAGAAGCTGACAGTGTAAGTCTTAGGTCTTTTTTCTGAAGATTATTCCTGCCGTGCCACTTAAAGTTAGGCCTGGAAACTAGAAAGTAATCGACTTAGACCAGCAACTGACACAATGCCTTCTGTGTTGAGGGGTGTCCATCACTTGGACACACTTTTGGGCTGTCCCTCAACTTTGTGCACATTGCACAAAGGAGAAGTATATTGTGTTCATACTTAATTTTTTTTTTAATTAGGACCAATACATTACTTAGTTACATTGTGTCAGTGGCTGTGGTGAGGGAGTTGAATTCACCAGGGCTTAACTTGGGGTTAAACAGATCAGATATTGACACATCACCCATGAAGCAGAATATGACTTGTCAGCAGTGCCCAAGTGATAGTTTGTCTGTCTTGTCTGGAAAGTTGGGGAAAAGATGGCTCATTTTTTTGATGATCACCATGGCACACTGAGCCAGGAAGGTACCTAAAAGAGAGCAGCGCTATATATGAATACTAGCGCCTATGCACTTCCCCACTTTGTTGATGTAGAAATCAGACTGACATTGGTTCACACAAAAAGGCACTACTGACAAGGCTGACAAGGTGTCGGAGCAGGGGACCTTCCTGAGGGACATGGGTCAATGCTATTGTCACCATATGACAATTTTATTTTAAAATATGATCTGTCTGGTCATAAAAGTACTAATGTACTTTTTTCAGAAATTTAATTTTAGCACATTTTATGTAGTAAATTCATGGCCAAAAATGAGGTACCTTATTACTTCAAATTAGGAAACAGTGTCTTTATAGTTTTTTGCTCAGATGGATTGCATTTCATAATAGAATTTTAATTTCATTCATGAAACTGCCATTAATCCACACAAAAAGGTGCTCCAATGCTGACAAGATATTGGAGCAGGGGACCTACCTGAAGGACAAGAGTCAGTGCTGTTGTCACCATATGAAAATTTTATTGTAAAATGTGATCATTCTGGTCAAAAAAGTACTGATGCACTTCTGTCAGAAATGTAACTTTAGCATACTTTTTTATAAGATCCAACACCTTGTCAGCCTTGTAGCACCTTTTGTGTGGACTAAAGTCAGTCTGATCGGGTGGGATCTTACCTTCTACATCAGTCGCAACTGCTGATGAGCGTGCATTTTTTTGAAGAAAAAAAATTGCCTCAAGGGGCTCTCCCTAATGTACATAGTGCCCTCGCGCGCTCTCTCTATACAGATGCACTACTGGTTGTGGTCCTAAGAGGTTCACACTAGGAAACCATGGACAGCTGTCCTATTTCTAGAGGCTGAAAGGTCAAAGGTCAAGAGGGATAGGGTCTTATGCTCTCCCTCGAGCATCACTAAGTTCAGAAGTCATCATCACAGAGAACACAGTGGTGGTTGGGCCTTGTGGACAAGCGTTCGTAATAGCTGGACAATGAATGTTGTCTTTTAACTGATGCGTTACTGTACTGCATATCTTGATGCCCTTGCATTTTTTAATTTCATGTCTAATTCATGCTTCGTGGGTGCTTCTGTGCTCAACCTTTGGTCGGACATAGCAAGTCCCAGAGCTAAAGTGCACAAATCATGTTTACTGACGAGCTGAATCTGGTCTATCTAAGCTGTCAATGCCATTTTTCGCTAGCTTGCATGATAAGAGAAGAGCATCGAGCCAGTCCTTTGGCACGAGGACCAACTTGTGCCACATTAGGACCAAGCAGTTGTCACTTTGCGCATTGCAAGTACTAAATTTGACAGTTTGGAACTCCCTGTTCAAGGCCTCTGGTGGATGCAAAGCTCAAAACAGATCTTGATCTGTTTCAGCTGTTGAACTAACCAGTTACCTACTGCATCTGTGTCAACAGACAAGAGTCATGTCCGTGCGCAGCGGTCAATCTCGACTGCGGATTATAACAATGTGTTTGGTCAGGACTTCCCCAATTTTTTAAAGCGGACCAATAAAAACAGTCTTTTAATTAACTACCAAATGATAAGACTACGACGTCTCAACAGCGTCATTCTGCACGAGATCTGACTTGCGCCATTGTCATCACTTCAGCGTCAGGGGCAGCTTGAACTGCACGAAGGAGAAGCTCTGAGAACTCAGGATCAAGTCATACAAGGATTAATGGGGCTGCCTTGTAATCACGTCAAGTCCATCGTGACAGTGACCATAATGTTCGCGTGCTCGCAAGCAACGCCTTTAGTCCGGATCGGCACGATCCTTTCTGTGTTACTGCACGCAAATGAGAAATTAATCCGCGTGAATGATTAAGTCACGCGGATTAGCCCCATAAATTGAAGCTGCAAATCGCTTGATGGAAAGAATCGCGTCAAAAACTCAATAACTGACTCAGGATCTCGTAAACCGACCCCAGGAATGTCTTGATAAGCGTTACTGCCTTAATATTCTGATGAGTCCCATGCAGGTTCCACTGTGACCGCTACCCTGGGGTGATCGTGCCAAGCTGTTCTCTACCAGACAGGACTGCAGAAGTACTTGACAAAATGAAACAGAAGGGGTAAGAAAGAGTAGCTCGAGCAGGGAGACTCACGGTCCACAAGATGTCCTGACTTTCCAGGCCGGCGGAGAACTCGACGTCCGAGAACGCCCGGGTCGAGGAGGTCATGAGCTGGGATCAGAACGCCATTGACGACTTCCTCCACGAGGGAAACATTGGCAACAGCAGCCACACGCTCTTGCCAGGCTCTCCAGGGGCTCCGGCTGGCTCGGTCTCCGGAAAGGATTCAGTCAGGTCTCTCAGAACTCCCACCATGACCAGGTCCAGGTCGCACAGCGCCATCTCCGTGGCCAGCAACATCAGCAGGGTATGTCATTGTAGCACAGTGATATGTCATACCATGGATGCACTGTACCATGACATGGGACTATCAGTTTTGTGGCTAGTCAATCCTTTGGCACAGGGATATCGAGATAAAGCCGGACTGACTCTTGTGTCACTGAATTTCCGTGATACCAACTGACGCTGCCTAAAAGCTTGGTCTGGCTCCACTTTACTCATCAGACCCCTGACACAGCAAAGATAATGGAGCAGATTGAGCCAGAATTTATTTAGTGACATCCAAGGAGCCAGTGATGCAAATCACTGTCACTTCCTCCATCAGTGAACTTATTACTGGTAGCAAGCATAGTTACAAACTCAATCTTGACTGGAAATGAGGATCTGTGGGAATATGAGGGAATAAGAGCAGTGGTCGAGGCTCCAATTATATTTTGAAGTCGATCCTGATGTATCTTCATGTTGTCTCACTAATAACTCACATGCAATAAAGCTACAATTGCATAACAATTAAGCTAACAATGTTAAAGCAATAAAGTACAAGTCGACGTACAATGTTTTGCTGTTGACTTGACTGGCATGACAGAAACCTTAGGATTGTCAGGGAGAGACGCAGGTGCAGAATTTTTTTTAAAAAAATTGCAGAAGGGGAAAATTAATTTTTTTAGAAAATATGTGGCTGCTCTGTGACAAGATACCAATAGGACATGTTTGCAAGAGAGGCATCGACCATGCATGGGAAACACACAGGCTTGAGTAAAGTGGTGATCTAATTGGGACAAAGATTTCGTTCAGAGGCTTCTATCAATAACTTGAGACTAACTCAGCGGTTACAGACTAAGGTTACCTCCACTTTGCACTTGACCAATCTGCACCTGCCAGAGAGCAGGTTTGTCCCACTCAACCATGGCAGAGCTGGGAGAGGACATTGATAGGAAAGAGAGACTAAAGGTAGTGTATTAGTGGAGCTGCCCACTTTGGCAGGGTTGAGGTCCACTTGAGTGTGGAGGAGAGTGAAGTGGAGTGGAGGTGGTGGAGCACGAGGCTTTGGGAAGTTGAGCACCTGTTGGTGACATCTAAGGTGAGGCAAAATTTGCCTCCCATTGTAACCCTTTTTCGTCGTGCATCAAAGATTAAATATTAATTACACAGACATTAAATACACAGAAGTAAATATTATGGTCAGCACAACTTGCAGCTGGGGCAGCTGTTGCGAGGCCTTGTTAGCAGTGAAACATGGTGACTTGTACAGCTCAAAAGTGTGGAAGCAGGCCTTCTTACAATGTCTAAAGTTGTCGTCAGTCTGATGGTATCATGCTCCCAATCAAGCTTGTTTTGTTCTGTTTATGACTGACTGTACAAGGTAGCTCCCATGAAAAATTCTAGCATGCCTGATTTTCCCATGGCAGTACCCTTTTCGATTGCACAGTATTCCCCTCTCTCCATTACAGTTTAGTGCTCCATGGGCACCAGTTTTCCCAAACCTCAGCTGGGGCATCCGCCATCCATGTATATTTATGTCTGTGCCCAAAAGACCCAATTTGGCAAATTTTACTGTGCTTTTGAAACATGTCGGCATTGGACTGAGTGAGAGCTGAGTGAATGAGCTGGAAGACCAGGGCAGAGTGAGACATGCAATCCGAGCTATGTGTATGATTTCAAGACATCCCCCAGATGGCTTCTAGAAGGCAATGAGAGCATGAAAAAATTACAGATGTGCTCGCATGATTTGACCACGGATGATGCTCCAAATTTTCATGCATTAATGTGTTTGAACTAGTTCTGCTGGCAGACAACAACACCTCACACACCTTGGGATGACTAACAGCACTCAGGACGGGAAAAATGCATCTGTTTGACTAAGAATGACGTGTCTGTGTGTGTGAAACATGGAACCCAAGTTGCAAAAAAAGGAAGAAAAAACGGATGTGTGACCAGCCCCTGAGCAAGTAGAAGTCTGGCGCAAAGGGGAATGAGTCCACAAAGCAAATGTTGTGGTCCAAGACTCAGTTATGGCCAGCAAGGAGAGAGATTTGAGCACAACTCTATATGTTTTCATTCAAACTTTGTTCAGCTGTTATGTAGCACATCTTCCTCAATGTTGATCATGATTGGGAACAAAACGTATTTCTAAGATGTACATGACCTGACAAGCCGCTTTTATTTTCTTTGTATCTTTCTAAAATGAAAAATACAGTCCTTGCCGTAAGTAAATGCGTCAAGCATGACGAGACCTGAAACACTGTACTGAAGCATGTTGGAGTGAAAATTTGATGTGGAACGTGTAAGTGTGATCCTGGGACACAATGTTGAGTACACAGGGTCAATGTCAAGGCTGCCCATTTTGGTGCTGGAATGCTCAAACGGAGGCCACCTGGAGGGGGAGGGCATGCCAAACAGAACACAAATGTTGCTTTTTGAAGGGGTAAAAGTGGAT
>JAAUXU010005257.1_pt1 | contig 12544 bp, 11 predicted proteins | sample 7278151 | NCBI WGS metagenome assembly JAAUXU01 (sample SAMN14350113, study PRJNA611818) | marine sediment metagenome | isolation source: surface marine sediment (1.8m) | place: French Polynesia: Moorea | collected 2018-08 | reverse complement strand
GCTGCAGTGCGTCCTCCGCCGACACGTAGGATAAGATCCTGAGCCAGAGACAGTCTGGCAGCCGCGGAAGAGGTTGTTGGCAGGCCAGGGTGGAGGTCGGAACGGCCTCCGTCGGCCGGATCTTCTTCGGCAAGTTCCGCTTCTGCACTCTGCTCCACTTTAATTTGTTGCTTTTATTTTTTTCTTTTTTTGGGATTCTTTTCTTCCTCGTTCACGGAACCTTTCTACACTTCCAAAGTGAACAGCCACGACTTTAAATTATACTCGTAAGAGAATTTCACAAAAAAAGAATTGAACACTGAAGCAGGAGTGGACAATTAGTCAAATTTATTCTTCTTCGCCTTTCTAGAAAATCGTCCAAATATACCGAATCCTACGATACAGAACAAATAAATGGATAGTTACAGTAAATCAATGCAAGGACTAGACGAGGATCATTCTTCATCATGCACACAAACTGTATCTCGATGTTTTTGTAACCATATCTGTTGCCCGTGGAAGGGAGGGAGGGAAATATCACAGCACGGAAAAATGCTTCGCCGAAAAAGCGCCAAATATCAATTCGATGGCGATTCTCTTCTATCTTTGGTGCCACCCCGATGGGAAATCACATTGCGTCAAAGTGGAACTGGTTTGGCTGCTGCATCTTCTCCCTCCTGTCCTCCTGCCGCTCCCGCCAGTGGAAGAACAGGATAATCACTGAACACACGCCGCACGCTCCCACCTATAAACATAAAAACATCAAATAGTAACACGATTTTCCCACATTTTTAGTAACAATTGTACCAGAGCAAATCCAGTGAGGGTGATTCCCCTACTAGGCGTGATGAAGAGCTTTGCCTCCCACTGCGAGGGATCGTCCGTGGGGTGGGGGATGACGTACACTTGAGAGTTGGGAATTATCTGAAAAATAACACAGTTTTTTCAAATGCCATCTGGAATGTCGTGGCGCTTTGCAAAATAATCAACCTGCGGCCAGGACCTCCCCTCGCTCCTCCCGGTGGCGTTTGTGACGTTGACGTACATGAAGTCGAGGAAGTTTGGGCTCATCCCCAGCCCGAATATGGTGTAGGGCAGCTGCAGCGCGTGGTGCGCCGTCTGCGGCAGCTGCGCCGCACACGCCGCCACGTCCACGAAGGTCTCCTCCTGAGGCCGCTGCGTGCGGTAGCAGACGGTCTGCCCCGGCATGTTGGTGCCGTAAGGCACCCAGATGAGGTTGTCAGGGCAGTCGTGGTAGCAGGCGCCGGTGAGGACGATGACCTTGACGAAGTAGGCGTCGCTCAGGCGGGTCTCGTTGGTGTAGGCGCCGATCTCAAACTTGTCCCTCCCGGGCTTCTTCTGCACCACCAGCATATCTTCCATGCCGTTCTCGTACAGGTCGTAGAATACCGCCAGCGAGGTGTCCGTGATCCCCTCCATGATCTCTTGCTGGAGCAGGAACGACAGCTTCTTGGTGGAGGGGTCGAACAGGTTGAGCAGGACTTGCATCTGGACCTTTCCCGTCTCCTCGTTCTCCATCCGGATGATCATGTCCGGGTACCCGTCCAGGTTGATGTCACCCACACGGGGGGTGAGGCCGAAGTAGATGTTCCCGGAGGAGGAGTCGTACACACCGCCATCCGCAACTCCGTCTGGGTGAAATCTAAAGAAAAGGAACAATTTCGAATAACACAAACAACAGATGTTTATTATGAAGTCTCACCTCCATCCTTCTGCGATGACTGGTACCCTCTCGAACTGCGGCTTGTCTTCGCCCCACAGCACCTTGGTGGTAGCAAAGTACAGGAACTGGCCCTCCTCCCCTCCTCCGCAGTCGGCCTGGGCACACGCAGGGAAGATAGTGTCCAGCTTGCCGTCCAGGTCAAAGTCTGCAAAGGCCGACTGCCCCACCACCGAGCACTGGCCGCCGGACTGTCCACATTTGGGGTATTCCACCGATAAGTGTTTCTCGAAGTGGACGGCCGAGTGGGACCCCACGTCCTTCCACAGGTGGAAGGCCCGCTCCCCGGTGACGAAGAGGTCGGCATTCCCGTCGGCGTTCAGGTCTACGAAGGCGTTGGAGTGAGGGAAGCGGAAGGGCTCTGTGACGTTCCCCTCCAGGGTGCTGTAATACGGCTTTTCGTGGCGGTCCTCCTTGGCGAAAACCCAGATTCCCCTACAAAATTGCGGGAAATCCACATTTAAATTCAAATTTATTCGCAAACCTGCCACATTTCGCCTAACCTCGTGCCGTTTGTCTGGCTGTAGAGATCTGCCACGTTGTCCCCGTTTGCGTCCACGACCAGCGGCTCTGCCTCCATCTCGAGAGTGAGGAGCACCTTCTCCCTCTCCGCCTTGGCCTGGCACACCAAACGGTGCTGGTCTGTCTCCTGGTCGTGGTCGCCCCAGAGGATCACCACTTCAACCCTGTCTTGGTCCTTCTTGCCGATCTCCCTGAGGCTGACGGCGAGGTCCATGCCGCCGTCGCCGTCAAAGTCGGCCGGGGCCACCCCCAGGACGTCCCTCTCCTCGAAGGTGCAGGTGAGGTGCCTGTCCCTCGCCTCGGACAGACCCGAAAAGTACTTGTCCGAGGCCAGGGAGAACGTCTGCGGCTGGGCCAGCAGGATGGAGAGCTTTGACCTGTCACCGGAGTGCAGGACGATGAGGTCTGTGAGCTTGTCCGAGTTGAAGTCCCCGAAGGCCAGGGGGAGGATGTCCAGGTCGCCCTCCACGAACACGGAGCCAGTCACGTTCTTCAGGTCGGCGCACAAAAGACATTGAGGCCGGAGCATGAGCGCCAGGAGCGCCGACGCTGCCAGGCGCCACATGTTGGAAGCCGAGAGGGCGGCGAAGGTCACGGAGACGATGGACAAGGGGATTTTTCGCAAAGTTTTCTTTCTTTATATAGTCAGCTGAGTAGTGACTTTGTTGGCGAAGTGAGTCACTTGTTCGGAACCTTTCGCTTCTCCTTTCCCCAAACTTCATGCGAAAACGGCCCAGGAGTTTTCGAAACAGGAAAATATTATGCTGGAACAAAAGACCATCATGGAGAAAAAACACGATAGCATATTTTCTCCTGCCGTGCATTTCCAAGCCATTGTGTAATAATCGTGCAGCTTCTGTACCATGTAGGAAAAAGACTTTCGGCAGGCACTAGCAAGTTCTGCACTTTTTGCGGCGGTAAGACAAAATATTTCGCTGGCAAATTGAAACCAAAATAATCGCGGAAAGGACCATTTCCCGTCTTTCTTCTAAAGCAATTCGATTTTTATTAGTGCAAGCTTCTCCTTTCTCATCTTCTTAGTCACAAAATAGTGGCTGACCGATCGCGTGTACGCAAAAACGAGTGTAACAACAGAAAAAGAAAAAAAGAGTTCAAACCAAAAAAGATGGCGGTGGGAGGTGGAAATGGTGGTGGGCAATATAAATGCAAAGCCCTCCTCCGCCACAAAAACGAAGAGTAATTTAGTCGGTTTGAGTATGCGCACTTCTAGGGAGGAATATCTGTTTCACCAAGGCGGACACAAAGGTGGCTCAGACAAAGAAAATGTTTTTTCGAGTTTGCTTTTTTCCAAGTGGATTCTGACATTATTATGGGAAAACCGCCAACACGGCTAGGGACACCGTGAGTGGCAGGCTCCTCCAAGGATTTTTTCTGCAAAACAAATAGGGAGGGCTACTGACGGGAGAAGGGCGGGGAGGACCGTCCCGCATTTATTTTATTCTTTTCTTCTTCTTGCTTCTTCTTCCACTCAAAAAAACTTCTTCTGAACGTACAGTACATGTATTCCAGAGCCTCTTTTCCTTTTTCCTCTGCTCTGCTCTGCTCCACACTACTTCTTGGCCACCTCCGCCTTTTTGCTCAGTTTGTGTGTGTCAGTAGCACCAATCGATTCTTCTTAACTACAAATCTACACTTGTTCTTCTTCTAATTTTATAGACCTCCTCTCCGCTCCTTTGGCTGTTTTGGCTCCACCTCATCACCGCGGCCCCCCTGGGGTAGCAGGCGGCGGCGGCGCGGCGGCAGAGGCCCCGTCCACCACAGAGGAGGATTGGGCCGCCTTCTGCTTCAGCATTGTCCAGTCGAACGTGTAGTCGTACTGAAAATTGGAACGGATTTGAATTTAAACAGGCCATTGTTTGTTTGAATGAAAAGGTGGGGAAATAAAAGAAAATCTTTAAAAAAGAAGACTGGGACTTGCACGATACTTTACCTGGTGATTCAGCGTTCTGAAGAGGATGCGGAAGAGCTGGCGGAGGTACATGTAGTCTGGGCCCTCCTCGAACCTCAGGCCTCTGCAGTAGTTGAGGTACATGGCAAACTCAGCTGGGAAACCCTTGCACAGGACCTCCACTGGTGTGGACATCTTCTTCTCACTGATCTTCTCATACTTCTGCTTCTTTGTGGCGGCCTTCAGTCCTTGCCAAGGCAGAGACCCTCTGTTGAAGTACATGAGGACGTAGCCAAGGGACTCCATGTCATCTCTCCGTGACTGCTCAATGCCAAGGTGGGCATTGATGGAAGCATATCGGGCAGTGCCAGTGAGGTTCTTGTCCTCCCTGTAGGGAATGTGCTGCCTGCTTCTGTTGTCCCTGTACTTCTTGGCAAGACCAAAGTCAATTAGGAAGAGCTTGTTGCAGTGTCTGCCAATGCCCATGAGGAAGTTGTCTGGCTTGATGTCTCTGTGAATGAAGTTTTTGTTGTGGACATACTCGATCCTGCCAATCATCTGGTCTGCCAGCATGAGGACAGTCTTCATGGTGAAGCGTCTCCCACAGAAGTTGAACAGGTCCTCCAGGGAGGGCCCAAGCAGGTCCATCACCAGGACGTTGTAGTCCCTCTCCGGGCCGTACCACCGAATGTGGGGGATCCCTACCCCGCCCTGGAGAATCTTGTACAGCTTGGACTCGTAGAGCAGCTGCGGGTGCCTGGCCTTGATGGACTCAAGCTTGACGGCCACCTCCTCCCCATTGGTGATGTTGATGCCAAGGTAGATGTCCCCAAAAGAGCCTGAGCCGATCTTCCTGACCAGGCGGTACTTGCCCCCGACGATGAACTCGGAGCGGGAGGCGGACGGTGCGGAAGCCATCTTGGAGCCGTGCTAACCCCGCGTTTGCCTAGGACAGTAATCAAGTTGAGTGGGTGGCTCGCTGAGCCTGCCCACCTCCACCACACCACAGGTAAGTGGCACTACCTACGCTCACTTTTTCCGCCGTTGTGTTCACGAATACCGCCCCTTGAGCCACACCAGGGTTTCCTCGTGATCTAGGATAAGTCGGGGGCAAACTTAGGTCAGACTTGTGGTTGAAGAGGCCTCCTGGAAGAGTGGAATTCCTCTGGACTCTTTAGACGCCCTTCTCCGACCTCCTCTCAGCTGGAGCCACAAGCTTCTTCTTCTTCTTTTCTTCCTTCTTCGCTTCTTCTGGTGAAGGAGGGAGGGAGGGATGCAGACGAGTGGCGTCCGACTCCGACTTCGACTCCGACCCACCCGAGGCTTCGCTTCGCTTCCTTTCTGGCCTGGAGCGGAGCGGAGCGGAGGGGCACCTCCCAAGTTCCCCACCCTTCTTCTGCCTGGATCTTTCCTCCTCCTGGAGCTCCAGACAGATGCTTTGGCTGGGGGGCTGGGGGGCGACTGAGGAAGGAAGGGAGCAGTCCTCCTCCCTACAGTACTCAGTACTCTTAGGCCTCCACACACGCACAGTCGCACACGCAGGCAGACTTGATGCAGCAAGGAGGGCAGCCAAGCAGGCGGGCCTTATCCACCCTCCCCGTTCTGCTCCTCACACGCATTCGCACACGGACGGGGGAGGGAAAGAGCTGGACCACCGTTCGGACGTGTGCAGCAGGGCAGGCAGTCCGCTGCCCACATTACAACCGAAGGAGGATGAAGTCCCACGCAGCCTCTGCCTCTCTCACGGGAACTTTGGGGCTAGGCCTCCTCTTACATGATGATGCCTAGAAGCAGCAGCAGCTTTTGCAGCAGTAGTGGCAGCAGCAATATGAGGCGTGGGCCTCTTCGCCCTCCTAGTCCTCGTCCTCCCACTTTCTGTCCTGGGACGATGGGAAAGTTTCACACACTCGATTGCATGCAGTGGGCGTCCGACTCCCCCACTCGACTCTCTATCTTCTTTTGCTTTGCGTCGAGGCCTCGTCCGTGGACCTATCCTCCTCTGTCCTCACGTTTCATTCCCTGCTGTCCTCTCTTTCAGCCTGTTCTTAGGACGAGGAAGCAGAGAGGCCCGAGGGACGGGGAGACCTTGCAGCAAGACGACCTCCAAAAGGGAAAACCCGTCTCACACGCAGACAACAAACTTTCGATTTTTCTCTTCCCCCTTCTCACCCCAACTGCGTATGTATGCCCTGAACAATCCCCCATCCTGTTTTGGGAATAGAAACAAAAGATATTTTATTATGCACATCCCTCCCCCTTCGCTACTCGAGAATATAATGTCAAGATATCAGATTTATTTTTGTGGGTTATCGTTGCCGATGATAAAATCCCAACAAGCAAAGCAAACCGTATCTCGCTGCTTCTGACGACAAAGGAATTAGTTCATGCAAACAACACCCCCACTTCTCCAGACGCGGGATAAAGAAAACGCTGTTGTCGTCGAAGACCGACCGGGATTCGTCATCCAATAGTGCCGCGCTCAAATTGAGGGGATTTTTTAATGCTGACGAAATTGTGCGAAGAAAATCTCAGCACCAATCATATATTTGGAACATTACGTGGTTCTCCCCGAATTTAGCTTAGCCAAAGAACGTTTTATACTTTTTATAAGCATCGAAGCATCTTTCCAAAAAAAAAGTTTCGAGGATACATACCTCTTTTAACTTCGTCCTTTGATGGCTCACGCTCTATAAAATCGAGGCAGCAAAACTACTAATCGATTTTTATTCTTTCCGCGCTGGAGGATCGATTGAAGGCGAATTAAGGGAAGTAAACGTACGATTGCTTCGGCAACACAAGGGCAACAGAGATCATTGAACTCCACCTACGCCTATTTCCCCTTCACCTTTTCCTCCCGAACTATTCGAACCTTCAGACTGGTGTCCTTGTCATGGGGGGGAGGGAGGAGGATCGTGCGTTCGTCAGAAACATCCTTGTTCTGTTGCGTGGGATATCCTCTTTCCTTCCTCCCTCCCTTCCGCTGCTAGTAGTACTACTACTAGGCCTCGTCGTGCAAAAAAAAATCATCTTTCCCCCTTATCTCCTGCTCACGCAAGAGGAGGTCCGCGTACAACGAAATAAATGCATCACAGCAGAAATTCACTGCTGACTGATAAAAAGAGACAGATCCTGCTTGGCCAAACGGAATCTGCAACAAGAAAGAAATACGTTGCTTGATTCTCATCGTACATTTGTTCTTGTGATATTATTATTATTATTATTATTTGCATCTTTCAAAAGTGATGATATTTCCGTTCCTTTTTGCGACGTTTGTTATTTTCTACTGTTTCTGGGGGCAAAATCCGTACTGTTTGTTTAAAAATAAGGCGATATTCTGATGGAGTAAAGATAGAAGACAAGTGCGCACAAAAATGATCACTATAAAAAATCAAACTCCGAAACTTTGTAAAACAAACTTCGAATAATATTCAAGAACTACCGAGACTTTGCCAAGGAAATAAGTACAGCCGAATGATATTGGCAAGACGAGATAACTCCAAGTGTCTTTTTTGTGTATTTGGAAAATGTGACTGAAAAAAAGGTAGGGAGTACAGATCCAGTGGAATGAATACAAAATGTTTGTAAGTGCGAGATTCAGATGCGATGTTTCGAGCCCACACTAAGTTCCTCTTTGACACAAAGCGGGATATTCCTGCTGCAATAAATATAGGATTGAGGGGGGAAAGGAATAAATAAGAATACTTTTGCGTTGCTTTGCGGGAAAGTTTTATCCTTTAAGCCTTCTCTCTGAGCTTAGTTGTGCCGACAGAGGCGTGGTTTCCGTAAATGTAAATGCATGAGTAAATGAGATGGCACCTAAGTTTTTGTACGGTTGTGTCAAAAAGTGATCATAATTACAATAATAGGAGGTGAAAGGGGAAAGAAGTGTGCATACATATGAAGACATTCTCTTCTTGAGTGAAGACTTTCTTCTTAGTACTCCTCTCCTCCCTCGCCTTCACCCTCCAGGGAGTCCATGCCAACTTCCTCATAGTCCTTCTCCAGGGCGGCCATGTCCTCCCTGGCCTCGGAGAACTCTCCCTCCTCCATGCCCTCTCCAACATACCAGTGGACAAAGGCACGCTTGGCATACATGAGGTCAAACTTGTGATCCAGGCGGGCCCAGGCCTCAGCAATGGCAGTGGTGTTGCTGAGCATGCAGACGGCACGAGGCACCTTGGCAAGGTCTCCACCAGGAACCACAGTGGGAGGCTGGTAGTTGATGCCGACCTTGAATCCAGTGGGGCACCAGTCCACAAACTGGATGGACCTCTTGGTCTTGATGGTGGCAATGGCAGCGTTGACATCCTTCGGCACAACATCTCCCCTGTAGAGCATGCAGCAAGCCATGTACTTTCCATGCCTAGGGTCACATTTGACCATCTGGTTGGAAGGCTCAAAGCAGGCATTGGTGATTTCTGCCACAGAGAGCTGTTCATGGTAGGCTTTTTCAGCAGAGATGACAGGAGCATAGGTCACCAGAGGGAAGTGAATCCTGGGGTAGGGCACCAGGTTGGTCTGGAACTCGGTAAGATCTACATTGAGGGCACCATCGAAGCGGAGGGAGGCAGTGATGGAGGAGACGATCTGTCCAATAAGTCTATTCAGGTTGGTGTAGGTTGGCCTGTCAATGTCCAGGTTGCGGCGGCAGATGTCATAGATGGCCTCATTGTCAACCATGAAGGCACAATCAGAGTGCTCCAGGGTGGTGTGGGTGGTGAGAATGGAGTTGTAGGGCTCAACCACAGCAGTAGCAACCTGGGGAGCAGGGTACACAGAGAACTCCAGCTTCGACTTCTTGCCGTAGTCCACAGAAAGCCTCTCCATTAGCAACGAAGTGAATCCTGAGCCGGTGCCACCACCAAAGGAGTGGAAGACTAGGAATCCCTGGAGGCCAGTGCACTGGTCTGCCAGCTTGCGGATCCTGTCCAGAACAAGGTCAACAATCTCCTTGCCAATGGTGTAGTGGCCACGAGCATAGTTGTTGGCAGCATCCTCCTTGCCAGTGATGAGCTGCTCGGGGTGGAAAAGCTGCCTGTAGGTGCCAGTCCTGACCTCATCAATGACAGAGGGCTCCAGGTCCACAAAGACAGCGCGGGGCACATGCTTGCCAGCACCAGTCTCCATGAAAAAAGTGTTGAAGGAGTCATCCCCACCTCCCAGGGTCTTGTCAGAGGGCATCTGGCCATCAGGCTGGATTCCGTGCTCCAGGCAGTAGAGCTCCCAGCAGCCATTGCCAATCTGGCAGCCGGCCTGTCCGATGTGGATGGAGATGCACTCACGCTGGAAGAGGAGAGAAAATAATTAGCCGGAGGTGTCTTAAGAGCTTGGCATAAAAATAAAAAAAACTATTATTCTTTATATCATTTCGCCGCAGATCGAACTTTCGGGCTTCTTGCCAGTTAGATCTGCGGGTAAAAACCATAATCAAAAGACCGTCCAAAAAAAGTACTGTAGTTTCCCAGTTTTTCGTCGACCAAACATTTTTATTGCCCTCTTTGAAGGCCAGTCACGCCAAGGGGAACGGCACTTGCCGCAAAAATACTAAGGCACTGACCCCCTTCTGTCTCGAAAAAAGTTAGGGGGGGGGAGGCCCCTCCATCCTACTCCTACCCCTCCTTTCCCTGTCCCATTTTTATTTCGAAGTGAAGGTCTCTTTTTACAAGGGAGTTGGTTGGTGGTGGACAGTGACGCACCAACCAGGAACGCTCCTCCTCGGGAGAAAGAAAGGAGAAAAGAGAAAGGGCGGTCGTCGCTCGTCGCTCGCTGGTGATGGCCGTGGCCCGCCCCCGCTTTCCCCTCCAAATAAAGAAAGACCTGGCCAATTTTCAGCACCAAAAAACTCTAGTTTGAGACAAAGTACAGGCTTAACTCGCCCCAAAAATAGTTGGGAAAGATTCTAGGGGGCCTTGGGAGTCGCATGGGCTTTAGTTGATGTCGCTACTCACCATGATGAAGTAGGGGTTGGACTTTTTCTGTGTCTTCGACTGAGAGCGGTAGCGATGGACGCCCAATCGAATGCGACGGAAAAAGTTGTCTGAGCTGAGGGGCTGCCAGATCGTTGGGAGAAAGTCGTTCGGCGGAATTTGCATAGAATACGAAATCTCAATTTTTTGTACTCACATATGTGCAGAAAGAACCGCTCACAATTTCAATGCCTTTCAAAACAGTTACAAGGTTTTTTGCTCAAGTTTGATCGATTAACCTTGGCCTGGAATCTGGCAGCTCTGCCATTTTGGGAGTGGCGACACAGCCGCCCGCGGAATTCGAAAGGCAAAAAAATCGATTAATCAACAATGTCTCTCTCGCGGTTTTCCGAGGGATCAATGACGGATGTCGATGATGACCTATGAAGCTTTGTCGATTCCTGATGGATTCTTCCGCCGTGTATTCTGAGGAAATGCTTAAGCAGCACGAAACTTGACAATGATCAGTCATAGTCCACATCAAAGTATGGTGCTTTGTTGGTGGACGGTGACCTATTCAACTTACCCGAAGGAAAGCTGTGTCTTTTGGAGCTGCAAGTTTGCCTTTTGCAAGAAAAACCACCATTTGTAGCGTACAACAATTGAAAGACATCTTTCGGGACCTTGTCATGTCCATTTGCTTAGCGATTAATCTTGCAGCTTCTTCACCTCTGCAGTTCATTAAAAACACTTTTTGTCGCCCTTTCTATTCTTCCTTGGCCTCCACGAGCTTTTCGAGGTATTTTTTGATGGAGCTCTGTGGGAAATGAACTTGCTTAAATTATTTCATGCATGACTACCTCTTATTTTTTAAAATCACCTGCTCCTTTGCGATTCCCCTCAGCAACTCCCTTGTGCCCTCGTCCTCAGCAGACCTGGACTTGATCCTGATCTTGCGCAAGATCCTGCCCTGGTCTCGCAGAAGCTTCTTGAGGTATTGATCCGGGTCTGGATCGCTCTCGTCTACCTCGTCTGTGGTGGGAGTCGATTCGTCGTGTTCTTCCTCTTCCGCTTTGACCACCGCCAGTCCCTCAGACATGAGTGTTTTTCCCAGACTACGTCCTCCGTGGGAGATGTCCACCAGGTCAACGTCAAGGACAAGCTCATTTCTTATTCAAAAGAACTCGGATTTTCCAAAAAGACAAAAAAATATATCACTTATATCCTGACCTCTCATTCAGTCGGACGTTCCTCATCTTGGCCACGATGCCCCCTTCAGCAGAAGAAGAGGATATCTCACCTCCCTTGTCCTCCTTCTCCTCGTTGCTCTTTGCCATGTTGCCGCAGTCCGCGTGATTGGCGCTCTCCCGCACCAGCTGGAGGAACCTGACCCTGGCGGCGTCTGACCATTCCTTTGACGCCATCACGACCTCGCTCTGCGAAGCCGACGGGGGGGACTTAGGAGGGGTTGACTGCGGAGGCGGAGGAGGCGAGATCCCACCAAGCCTGGCCCTGAAGCCCTGCGCCGCCAGCAGGGAGAACTCTGAGGGCAGCGGTCGCATCAGGCGGCGGTCGGCCGAGTAGATGCCGCGGACGAAGGTGCCGTAGTCGAAGAAGAAGAGCGTGGCAGTCTCCTCGGAAGACGGGTCGGCGTCCTTGAAGAGAAAAAGTAAAATTACAGGGGAAACCAGGTGAACGAGATGAAACATTTTTTCAACAAATTGAAAATTTGAAACTCACGTTTTGCACCTCGAGCACCCTGGCCCTGTGCCACTCTCCGTCGAAGAAGCCGGCGCAGAGGTCCCCGCTCTTCCAGGCGATCTTGTCCTTGTCTCCAGGGCCTCCGTCTCGCATTCTGCAGTTGAGCTTGTCCATCATCTTGTCTAGCAGGTGGTAGTTGGCCCCTAGGTTGACCCAGAAGTCCCACGGGCTGGACACCTCCTGAACCATCACCGCCAAAGACATTTCGTCGCTATGTCCCTTCCTCCTGCTCCTTGTTCTAAAGGCCTCCAGCGCCCGGCTGATCTGCTGCGGCACTTGGACCACCTTCTCCATAGGAGCATTCTTTGGCAGCGCCTTGAGCGATAGGTTCCCATGCACGTATGTGGGCTCCAGAATCCTCCTGTCTAGGCTGGCCAACAGCTCCCCCTGGCCCCTACTCTGGACCCTGTCCTGCACGGCCTCCCCGAACTCGTCCGCGTGCATGGCCATGGCCTGCTCCAGCCCCAGGGTGTTGCTCTGGCAGTCCCTGATGGAGGTCCCCTCGCGCCGCCCGTGACACCGGACAAGGTGCAGAAGGCGCCGGTTCAGGATCTGCCACGAGGGGTCCTGCATCTGCTGGTCTGCCACCTGCTGTTGTAGCTCCCCTCGATCCGCTCCGTCGGCGTCCGCCACGTCCGGCGGGAAGGCCTCCTCTGGAAAGGAGTCCGCATTCGTGGCCATGGTCAACTGGTTCTCCGGGACGGTCACGGTGGTCTTGGAAGCTAT
>JAAUXU010154877.1_pt1 | contig 12550 bp, 12 predicted proteins | sample 7278151 | NCBI WGS metagenome assembly JAAUXU01 (sample SAMN14350113, study PRJNA611818) | marine sediment metagenome | isolation source: surface marine sediment (1.8m) | place: French Polynesia: Moorea | collected 2018-08 | reverse complement strand
GCAGTAGCAATAGTAGTAGTAGCAGTAGCAATAGTAGTAGTAGCAGCAGTGGCAGCAGCAGCAGCAGTAGTAGTAGCAGCAGTAGGGGTAGTAGTAGTAGTAGTAGCAGAAGAAATAGAAGTTGTAGTAGTAGCAGCAGTGGAAGAAGAAGAAGAAGAAGAAGAAGAAGAAGAAGAAGAAGAAGAAGAAAGGCCAAAAGTCTGCTTACACGGCTGGAGCCCTGAAACAGACACCAGGAAGAGAAGAAAAGTTTCGCAGCCTTGACTAACTTTTGGGACATTTAAATCGAGGGGGTTGAATCTGCTCCACACCAAGTTCTTATCCTTGTCTCTCCTCCTCTTAATCCAGACCAATGCGGAGCGCATAAACAAATTGCAGCACAGTTTTGCTAAGGAGGAGTCACAACCTCTATATTTAGCACAGCTTTGTTCCCCTCAGCGGAGGAGGACGACGACGACGACAAGAAGTAGTAGGGATAGAAGGTGGTGTCCTTAATGATCTTTGTCATGCAGCAGCAAGTCAATACTTTGGCGCAGTCGCCGCCGCCGCTGCTGTTCCTTTGATAATTTACTACTACACCATGTAGTAGTGGTGGTGGTGCTTGCAGTGCACACTACAGTGCTGCATTTATGGCGTGACGGGGAAAAAAGGCTGGGAAAAGAGGAAAAAAGGGCAGCTGAAATAAAAAGTCAGATGATTCCGCGTAAATAAAAGAAAGCCTCTGGAATATAACCTCTGACTGTGACACATTTGCTGCCATTCCACTTGATTGCATCTCAGATTTCCTTTTCCGCGGCCCATTCAGGGCGATTCGTCATGACGGAAAAGGAAAGCACGGAGAAAATGTCTTTTTGTCTCGCCGAGACAGCCTCACCTTGGAGAAATTTTTTTCGCCTAGGCTCTGTGAAGATTTTCGTGTGTCTCTCTTGTTTTTTTTTCTCTAAAACCTCAAAATCCCGAGCTTAGGAAGTGAGATTAAAAAGTTTCATTTCCTTGGACCTATTTTGAGCGCCTTCTGCTGCTTCAATTGAGCCCCCAAACCGCCCTTCAAAACTTTCTTTTTTTCTCTTCATTTCTGCCTTCCTTTTCAACCCTTTCGGTGGCTTCCGTCTTGGAAAGAAGCTTCAACTGTTAATTGGAGAAGCTACGTCGTCGTCGTCCAGGAGGAGGAGGAGGAGGAGGAGAAGGAGGAGGAGAAGGGGCAGGAGGAGGAGGAGGAGGAGGAGGAGGAGGAGGACGACGACGACGACGACGACGACGACGACGGCAAATCTCAGCCAGACGTCAACGTCGGCTCAGTCGTCGAGCACATCCAGCAGTACGTTAGTTGTGACCACCACCGACCAGAACGATGTCCGTGCTGAAGAAGGAGGCGCCACCTTGTGTGCATCGTGCACTTTGCGGGGCACAACTTGAACTTTCTGCGTGCAAAATTGCCAACTAATTTTGCCCAGAAAGTGGATGGGGGAGGAGGAGGAGGAGGAGGAGGAGGAGGCAAGAGGACTTTCGTGGCTTGTGCGGAAAGTTTGAAACGAGAAAGAAGGAGACGACGACGACGACGACGACGACGAGGACGACGAGGACGACGACGAGGAGGAGATGGAGGTGGAGAGAATGAAAATGATCTCGTCCCGATGTTGCCACAACTTTCCTCTCCTTGGCGAAAACTCCAGAGACATAGGGAAATACACAATCAGCAGTCAAACATGATCGTTCTCTCCGAGGAAACGATGTTGCTTTGCGTGTTCTTTTGCACCACGTTCGTTGTCTGAGTCACAAAACATCTCCCAGGGGATGCTGGGGGGTCCCCCCAGCCCACCCGTGGAGGAGACGTCAACGGGAAAGAGGGGTAAGAGCAACCACTACGGCTAGACATCTTGACCACGGGGATCACGGACGCTTATGGATTTCTTCCGTGAGTTGCCCAAGGACTGACGGTAGTCTGTCCGCGTGCTCTCATCGTCCTCCATTTATAAATGCGCCCGATCTATCCCTTTGGCTACATGACTGATGATGTCTTTCCTTCCTCCTACTTTACTTGGCGAAAGGATTTCTCTCTCTCTTTCTCCATCCCCCCACTGAGATTGAACCTGCTCGTCCTCGTCCTCGTCCTCGCTCTCCCTGTCCTCCCGTCAACTGAGAGAATTCCTGTCCTCAGTGACTCAGGTTTTTATGCTGGCCATAGTCTATTATATACTTTAAAGATAGTTCTAATTTGCCCTTTTTTCACTTTTCTTCAGGTACGTCTGCTCCATAACTTATCCGTCCTCAGATTAATGGTACGTGGAATGATGTTACGTCATGTTACGCTCCAAAATTGCCGCGCACACGACAACGACGTGATTAATGAAGGTGACGTTTGCAAAAGGTCTGTGGACACATTTGATCGTCGCAATGAGACCCGGTGTAAGGTGTGGAAAAATACTTCTTCCTCCCAGAAGAGGCCTCTGTTACCACAACAGCAGCCAGTAGGCCCTGCCTAGGCCCACTCCCTGCCTCGGCTTCTAGGCCTAGGCGCCCACCCTGTCGTGCAGGGCCATCTTCGTACGGACAACACGCACCCGCTTTTGCCAAAAACAAACAACGAAAGTGTAGTAAGAAGTACTTAATCATCCCTGCGCGCTGCTTATTAAAACTCTGGTCTCTGGCTGGTGCCAGGAGGCAAAAAAGCCAATATATTGCTTTCGCAATGGTGTCTGCCATTCACCTCTCCTACTTTCTCCTTGTTCTCACCGATATATCAATGCGTGCCAAGAGGAACAGAAGTGTCAGATACCCGGATGCCAGCTTTCCAAGGATGACAGTCGATATAGCAAGGGGGGGAAGCTACTTTCCATCAGGTACTTTCCATAATTTTTATACTGAGCAGGGCTGGAGATCGAAGTGCAAAAAATCGCGGCGGCAGAGAGAGAAAAAAATGGCTTCTGGGGTGCCAAAAATGTTGTTATTAACCTTAGTCACTCTTCTTTGCTCCCCCTGTCCGCCTCTCTCAAAAGTGAGGCCCCAAATTTACGTAAGCACTTTGACTGAGTGCCTCTTATGCACACACACGCGCGCACCCAGGCTAGGGTGACATAAAGAAGGATAAGAAAAAGTCGATGCTTGTTTTGGCTCCCATTTTCTCCGATATCTGGATTAAGAGTACGTAAGCAGCAAGAATAATGGGGCAAACTTAATGAATAAATGGCTCCCTTTCAGCTAGCCCTGAATCCATCGGTCAACCTCAATTTTTTTATTACTTATCGGTCATTCTATCAGTTTGACGTAAATAAGGCCTTCCTTCTTTTTCTCTCTCCACTTGCCAAAAGTCGATATGGCGACCGTATTTTTTGCTCTTGAAAAAACTTTAGCGCCATTGCTCTTCCAGCAGCAGCTCCCAAAGTTTGGCAGTTAGATTTGTGTAGTGAGGAATCTCTCTTCTTGGCATAACTTTTGCAAAAATGTGGAACTTTGATATGCCGAGAGCGGACCAAAAATAGTCCTCAAGGACCTGATTGTTGCGGTGAAAAAGAGCCTTGATGGCGGGAGGATAAAAAATTCAGCCAAAAATATCTGCCGAAGAAAAAGCTGCAATAATCACAGTTGTTGGGAGGGAATATAAAAAAGCAGGCTTGTGCAATTTTATGAAGTTGAGGGAATTTGCATTCAGAGTGAGACAGTCTGCGCAGTTAAAAAAAGCCTCTACAGTTTTTGTTTACCAATTCCTCTCTCTCTTTCACTATCTTTTTATCGTGCTTTAGAAGTTAAGCAATCAGAGAAGGAACTACTGTGTGAGGCAAAAAAAGCCGTCCGACGATGACAGCGTGAGAAGAGGGCGTGGGACGAGACGGGTGGGCGTGGAAATCATCAGAAAGGGGGAGGGGGGAGGGACCTAGATTATCAGTGAGGACTGACGAGCCTCATCCCCTGTCTAGCCTCAAAAAAGAGGTGTTGATAGGAGCTGCAAGGTCCATTTTTTCTTATTCGCACTGTACTCTTCTCTCTCTCTTTCCGCCTTGAAAGTACTGTAGATGGAAAGATAGAAATCGGAAAAAATCTTCCACCGAGGAAAGTTTTGCTTGCGTGCGGGCTAAAAAACTCTTCCCATCCAAGCAATCCTTTAGCAGCAATTGGAGAGGAATCGCTGAAGTTTTCTGCAAAGAAATCGGTGGGAATTGTGCAGCTCTTGGAATCAAGATATGAAAGGAGAAGAAAGTGCTTGTAGCGCCGGTCTGAATCCTCATGTCAATGACTCGTGAATCTGTCCAAGGATCTTTCCCCTCCAAAATGGCCAAATGTAAGAAGGAGGTGAAATTTAGAAGCCCATTGAGGAGAAAGAAGTGACTCTTCCAGACAAAAGAATTTTTATCAAAACGACTTGAGGCAACGCGACAAATGCTGAGGAAAGTTTTGAGGATGCCCTGTTCTTGCAGAAAAAAGTGGAGGACCTTGCGGCTGCAGCAGCTGTAGCACAATGAATGAGATCCCCATTTCTCTCTGCCAAAACTCAACCAGGCAAGGTTGAAAAGGAGCTAATGGAAAGTGGCTTTGCTCACTTTAACACTCCACTAAACTTCTATACAGAATATTTTCACACTACACAAAAACAACAAAGATGTAGAACGCGACCAGACATTCGAGTGTCTCGAGTACCAGGACTTTCTATCTTTGTCTCTGCGAGATATTTCGTCGTATCTTGCTCGTTCTAGAAAAAAAGGACTTTTTTCCAGTTACATTTTTCAAAGCCTTTTTTATCGAGCATATGAAGCAGCTGCGGTTGCGGCAGCTCCGGCGGGCGGCCGCGGCGGCTCAAGCATACGAGGACACCACGGAAAAAAAGCGTACGAGTCAAAAAGAATGAGCCGCTGAAGCCTGACTCGCGCCGGGAGTCGCGCGTCCACGGACACGCAGGCTTCTTCCCCCTCCCTCTCGTCGTCAAAGGGATGAGAGCACGAAAAATATCCCAATGACGAAAAATCTTCTAGTTTCTTGCCTGGATCCTCTTTGCTTTGAGCAAGTTTTCTCAACCGTAGCAGACCAAATTTTTCAGATGCACATTGCAATCTTGGAGGAAAGGGGGGAGGGGAGGGAGAGGGGATAAAAAAGGGGGGGGTCATTTCTGCTCTTTGTGCAAAAAGACGAATTAAAAGATATAAGTGGCTTTTTTGCCCCATCTTCTCCTTCTTCTTCTCCCCTCACTGAGAAGTGAAACACGGCCTTAATGGAAATCGGCGGGACGCCAATTTTTGCCGGAGAAGACAAAGTGGCGGCCGCTGGTGCTGCTGCTGTCGCTGATGTCGCCGCTGCCGAGGCCAGACCCAGACCAGGTCCACTATCGTACAATGATCCCCGCTTAAGACAGCCTCTTGAGTGAGGAATCATCGATCCTTTGGGCGAGACGTGCACAATGGGCCTTTTCGGGAATAATGACATTCAGCCCCCTTCTTCCCTCCCTCTCCCCCAAAAGAGTACCCCCCAAAAGTACCTTGATCACGCCGAAAAAGAAGTGGTTGCTTTTTTTTTCTTCTTCACTCCAAAACCGGTAGATTTTTCTCCTCTCATTACCGCCGTGGTCCTTCCTCTGCTCCTTTTTCTTGGCATGTCTACCGAAGGGTCCTTCTCTACCCTCGGCTTCGTCTCGTTCGGTCCGTCGGGGGCCTCCTTGGCGGCCGTGGCGAGCGAGCAGAACCCATTTTTCACCGCCCCATAACTTCCAATCCAAGCGCGCCCCAAAATCAGCGACCCCTCCGAGCCTGAACGTTGCTTTTTGGGGGGCAGTGATAAGAAAAAAGAAGTGTTTAATCAGTGTGTGTTCAATATTGAGATCGTTTGAACCGTCCTGCCCCATTCCCGCCAACCTGTGGGGTTGCAGAAAGTGCCAAAAAAGTTGGCATTTTTTGGCTGGTAAGAAGGAGCGAAAGCGTCACAGGTGCACAAAACTGTTTTTGCACCTTCTCTGAGCAAGCGGCAAAAAAAAAGACTTTATGACCCGCTATCTTTCCGCGAACTTTCCTATCTTGTGGGTCTAATGCGTACCTGGATTGGCTGCAGTGAAATACTGAGGCAGTGGAATAAAGTGAACTCCAAAGTTATTTTGGTTATGCTGCTGCTTCAAGAAATCAATCTCAACGATTTTCCCCCGACTTCCATGATTTCTTATGTCTAAACGTCAATAAAGAAATGTCCTTTTTTTGCTCTGTAGCTGACGGTTTCGTCACATGTCCCAGATCTTTGGTCGTCTGTTATCGTATGGGCGAACTGACCAATGGTTGCCCGTGTGTTGTCAGGACGTCTTTGTACATGGCTCATCACTTTTTTCACACTGACGTTCTGACACTTGACCTGGATGGACTATGCTGAAGACTTGTGTCCGTTTGACACTTTTTTGTGTACTTCTGACACTTTTGCAAGGTGGAAGGACGCAATCCATTAGAAAATAATCACGAACAGTCACTACTTTTCGGACATGCCCGCTGGCGAGGTGCACTTCCCTTACCTCTGTCTGAAGCTGAGTAACAATACATCCTGTCTGGCACAGGATCCTGGTGTGCATAGACTCGGACCACAGAGGGGCGAACGTGTCAGACACACAAAGTTTCCTGCTCGCCCTCGCACACAGGAAACGCACGCACGCACGCAAGAAATACACAGAGGGGCAACACACACAAAAAGTTACACTCACAAGCACCACACATAGATGGTGGCTAGTGAAAAATGCTTGGGTGACTCACTATTTTCCTCACAATCCTAAAAAAAATCATGTTTGCATTTCGAGATATGTTTATGACTAACACCATTCTACATGCATCATTATAATTTCTATTCCAGTCTAACTTGACTTCTTAGGCATTTTGTGACTTTTTTGACGTGTTGGACACATTTGGCTGATTCACTGATCCAAAAATGTAGAATTTCCCCGTGAAAAGCTTACCGCACCCTTTTTGTATAATCCTTCAGGTAAATTTTAAGAATGTGAATGAAATTGCGAAATTGCGTTGTTTTTTTATATAGATTTCTGGATGCTCAAACGATTGTTTCAAATATCAGTGATCATTCTCTCACTGTTTGTGGTATGCCATGATGAGTAAAAATTAGTGACTAATAACTATGCTTATCTATGAAACAAGTATCATCAGAGCTGCACAGCAAAACTAGAGACGCTCCGACTGAACTAGAGACTCTGGAGACGCCAGCAAGTACACCCAAGAAGTACACGCACTGCTGTAACAACCGCAATGGTTTTTGTTATTATTGTTTTTTTCAGCATTGTTCTTTTCTCTTAAGGAAGGATGCAAAAATTTCCCTTCTTCTGCGTATAAGAAGGTACAACATAATTTGCCGAAGCATTTGGTATTCAACTTGAGGCATTCGCTGCTCCCTCCTTCACACCCCATTCGCCGGCCCGCGGAAGGAGGTGAAGACAGGGTTACCAACGAGGCCTCCTGCGTTCCTCATGATCTCGGAGACCCTGAATAAACACGGCTACCAATAAAGCATGGCCTCATTTACATACTTCCAGGCGAAATCTCGCTGCCTTTCAAGGAGGAGGAGGGGGAAAAAAGGGTTGAAGCTCCCCACGACCGAGATTCCCCTCACGCCAGTTTTGACCCAACTTTTGCTTGCATTCCGCAAGCTTCTCTCTCTCCTGTGGCATCCTGTGGTGCCAGAAAAAGCAAGAGGAAGAAAGAGGGTTTTAGGTCGAGCAACTTCTCTATGTAGAGACGTCCCTAGGTAGGATCCTGCACGTACGCACGAGGAATGAGATAGAAAATGCGAGGAAGAGAAGAAAGGGAGAGAGAAAAAGAGAAGACAGACAGCAGATAGAAACCATGTGGCCCAAAAAGTTGGGCAGAAACTCCTTATTTGCCTGGGGGGGGCGCAAAAATGGGCGTCGTCGAAGACGATGTCCAGCCTGTAGTTGTTGCCTCATTTTCTTTCTGTGCTATCTCTTCTTGCCAAGGATCTCCAACATCCCTCCATCTTCCTGCCAGGTTGATGTGTGAGAAGCCAACACAGAGGGGATGCCCAAAAGCGTGTGTCCGGGTGGGCAAAGGCCAGCGGTGGACCTGAGAAGTTTCCTTTTTGCCAAAGTTGACTGATGACAGCCTTCAATCACGTCCTTGCTGACAGAACTGGGTGACCTTGCTCCTTCCCCTCCCCCCCTGTGTGCAAATGTGCACCTTTCAATTGCATAATAGACGTGGCGAACCCTTTTTTGGGGGGTCACATGGTACCTTCTTTGTGGGTGGAGGAGGCCTCCTTCGTAGGCCTACGTACTATGGGTGAGAATTGTTAGGTTGGCCGAGGGGGCCTCTCTACGTGTGGCCTAATTGCGACGACTCCTTCTTCCCTGATTGGAATTGCGATGTAACTTTTGTTGTTGTCTAACGATTTCCACGTGTGAGGCAGATGTAAGCAGGACGAAGTCTCCTTAGGCCGTAGACGCGGCTGTTGTCGTTGTCGTCGCTGCTGCTGCTCCTGGTGTTGGAAACCATGCACGGCAAGGTTAATGAGGCGAGGGAAGAAACCATGGGCAGCAACAAAAAAGTCGGCAGGCCCAGCTCAGGCCTTCTCTCTCTCCCTTTCCAAAAAAGCCACTACAAGACTAAAGACGTTAAGTGCATCGTAGCATGAGCATTTGGCACTCACGAGCAGTGTTTTTAGCTCGCTAAAAAGGTGAAAACTGCGAATCTTCCACCAGCCTAATCGGCCATGGACGTCCTCTTTCTCTCTCGCTCCTGTGTGATATCCTGACCTTTGCCAAAATGGGTGGGAAAAGCTGCGGTTTCCACCAATGTATCTTTTTACCTCTTCTTGGAAGACCCATTTTTTTTGGCTCTCGCTACAGTCAGGATCATCTAACATTTCTTTGGCAGCGAGATGAAGAACTCGAAAATGTGCCCTAATAAAATAAGTATCTCCTCATCTATTGGGCATGATTAGGTGATTTTGCGCACTAGCCTATGTCGAGTCTAAAAATAAAGCTGTATTTGCATGGAAAAGTCACCTTTTTTAAGGGGAAAGTCACTTTTTTCCCCTGTGAGAAAGCCACTTTTTTGGCGGTCTAGACCAAGACCTCCTCCTTCTCGTCCTCCTCCCACCACACAAGCATGAAAGCCACAAGTATTTGACAAGGCTACTGCAGAAAGAGGAACAGCAACAAAAAAATAAAGCAAAGCAAGGCTTCTTCGACGTGATAGCAACGTCGATCTGCTGAACTCTGCTATCTGTCTCCTGATTTGGCAGGCGGCAGCTCCGGGGGCAAATTAACCTTGGCACTTGCCATATCTCAATCGGTCGGTTCGCCCCTACCCCCACCCACCCCTAAGCTGCCTTGGACGGGGCCCCCACCTGGCTGCCAAGAAGGGCGGGAAAACGCATTTGTATTCGCTGCTCCCGCTTCCTTAACGATACCGTTGTTATCCCCAACACAGAAGATTCGGGGGAATCCCCATTGTCTTTTTAGGCAGGCAGTCTCAGAAACACATGTACAGTGTGCACGGAGGAAGGCTAAGCTGATCTCTAAACCACAGGGGGGGGGGGGCTTCAAAGGGGCAATCTCTGCAGGGTTGCCACACTCAGTGTCAATATGTATGAAAGCATTTTAAAGTTAAACACTTGGAGTTCACCCCTTGGACTGAGATCATCACTCATCATGACGTCTGAGGCTGACGACGCCAGTGGCTTCGTCACTCTCAGTCTTGCCACGCGTTGTTCAAGTCCTGATCGCTGTCCTTTTTGTCGAGTCGTATGTGTGAACAGACCAATATTTGCCCACACGACTTGACATAAAGTGTTCACATGGCTCTTTTCGCATGCAGTCACGAAACTGTGCAGATGGAGAACCACTCTTCGCTGTTTCGGGACATCTCTGTCTATGGCTCATATGGTAGAAGCATCACTTCCCTCCGTTTTTGTGCAATGGTGCCAACACTTTCGTCGTCACCGACGTCTCTGGTCTTGCTCTCTCAGCTCTGACCGCACTGCAGCCTTGATAACACCAGACATAAAGGGTTAACATGTGTCCATGTCATATAAAAACCATCTCTGCACGTAAAGGAGGTTGCGCTGATCTCCAGCAGGATGTACATGGACGAGCACACGTAGGAGAAGGTGTGGCAAAGAAAGAAGAAGAAACTTTCCGCTGTTGAATTGCTGCACAACCACATGTATCAACGGACTTTCTTCATTGAACGATAAAAGTTCCTCGTGAGTTCTCGTCTCGTCAACTGTCTGAGAACTTTCCCTCTACTATTTTTTAGGGGGAGGGGGAAAGCATTACTCAGGGCATGGTTTCCCCCACCCTTGCTTGCAGATGGGGGAAAACATAGAAAGTACTACAAAAACGTATTAACTATTAACACCTGCGCAAGGCCAGGCAGCTTTGTACATACATGGCACCGTGTAGAAAGCAAGAGTGAGAAGCCAACACTGCTGGCTCGGCTGACTTGGCAGCTCTCTGGTCGGCCTGGGCTGGGCGGCAGGCTGGGCTGGCAGGCTGGGCTAAGGGAATTTCCGTCCCCACCACAGAGTTTTCGAATTGCCAAAGTTAACCCCTAAGTCTATTCCCAAAGTTCCTCCGACAGAGGAGACCTTGTGTGAGACCTAAAGTGAGAGAGAAAAGAAATTTTTCCATCGAAAAACTTCTTGTCTCAGAGGAGTGAAAAGAGAGGAGACTTAATATTGCACGTGCAGCTACGATGGTGGCTGCCCTTTTTCTTGGTCGTGTCGAGCAAAATCATGCTAGCGAATCTTGGAATTATCCTTCTTTTTCTGCTCAGGAGAAAAAAAAGCTTCTCCAACTGCAAGAGGATCTGAGAGGAAAGCCCCTACTTACTCCTACCGAAGGACACATAAATTCAAGGCAGTTCGACCCAGTTATGGGACATACGCAGATGCTCGATAAAAATGATAATAAAAGAACAGCCAGGCCTAGTCTGAGCGTGGGCCCGCCTGCCCCGGCTTTCAGGCCCAGCGTGTCCCTGGTGTGAATGAGTACTGGTACCTGCCCAAACGCAAGGCAACGTTATTTGTGTCTTCCCCCTCCCTTTTTGGACAACAACGGGAGTCCTGCCTACATTTTCATGCAGAAAAAGCTCCTCCTTGTCCACAAAATGCGTCGTGAAGGAGGAAGAGACCTAAGCAACAGAAAAAAAAAACATAAAGGGGTTTGGGGGAGAGGGGGAAAAATGTATGGACGCAAAGAAAAAAAAGGGTGAATATGTTATCATCCACTTTCTTTCGGCAGCTCTACCAGACAGAAAAGACAAGAAGGAGAACATTTGATTTTGGTCTCGACGCTTCTCCGTCACTGTAACCCCATTTCTCTTACTGCAGTTCATTTCTCCACATAGGGAGGGGGAAGCCAACATTTTCCTTAGGGAACTCCTCTTGCTCGAGGAGTAAGACATGGTGTACGAGACGCCACTTCTGCCACGACTGCATGGTGAAGGTTAGCGCTGGCAAGAAGAAGTTCGTCACACCCAGCTCAAAGTTGTGCTGTTTCTCTTTTTTTTTTGCAGGGATAGATGTTGCTCAAACACCCGCGGCTTGGGTGGAAGGAATTTCTTTTGTTTGTCAAAGCTCCTCATGCATGTTCTCCTTGCACTTTCCACGATGTCATAGCCTCAAGGCTGGCTGTCAACAAAAAGAAAGTGTTTTCAGTTGTTGCTTAGACGCGACTACATTTGCACCGTTTTGCCCCAGGGGGACAGTAAGGTGATCGCTTTGGGCATGGCCAAATTTTCCCTCTCTTTCTTCTCCTGCTCAAAAAATGAGGTCGTACGGGAGAGTTAGGGGTGAATCCAACAGCAAGAAAAGTTGTCGAGCCCATCCTTGAACGCAGCCAGCACCAGGTGGGAATAACCTTGTTATGTCCAAGAGCAAAGCTCGGCCAACGCGGTCGTCGTGGTCGTCCCCACCACGCGCGTCTGCAGTGCACAGGAAAGTCATCTTTTCTAATACATACAAAAAGGGGCGTGAAAGCCAGAAAATGTAAATAAATTGATGTGCTGAAGAATTTCCAAAATAAAAGCCCTTGATTACATGACTGATTGAGGTCGTCCTCGGAGGCCGGCCAACCTCAGTGACCGTCTGGAGCCTCTTGGGGCCGAACTGCGTCAGTCACTTCACAGCTCCTTGACCCTGTTGGACGCAGGCTGACCAGCAATGAAGACCGCGATTCAGTTGTGGTGGAATCAATGAAGCTGCCAAATCCAAATAAGAAATATATTTTAATCCCTGCTCTTGAACCCTTTATTCTGGCTGTCATTATTACAGATCAAAAGTAGCAGAGTGAATGGAGAGCAATCGTTGTGTTCTGCTCGACTTCTCCGATTGATGGATGGGATTTTCTCTCCTCTGAATGAGATTTCTGTCTCAGGTGGTCGATTTTTCTTCACCTCTGTCATAGACGAAGTGTTTCCTCCTCCTGTCAGATGTTTTGGCAGTTGCTGAAGCCTTTTCTTATATCTTTGTCAGTCTGCGCGAGGGATTCGCTCATTGCTCAGGCATGCTGTTCTATCTACAGGGTCGACATGGTGAGGAGGGGCCTCTGGTACAGTGAGAAACG
>JAAUXU010109591.1_pt1 | contig 12552 bp, 13 predicted proteins | sample 7278151 | NCBI WGS metagenome assembly JAAUXU01 (sample SAMN14350113, study PRJNA611818) | marine sediment metagenome | isolation source: surface marine sediment (1.8m) | place: French Polynesia: Moorea | collected 2018-08 | reverse complement strand
TAACAAATTTATAAAAATTACAAATTTTTGTTTTAACACCCGGCTGGGTCTTGGCCCCGGGAAACGGTTAACCCCCCCCCCCCCAAAAAAAAAAATGGCCCGGGGGGGGGGGGGGGCTGTGCTCAAAAAATCTCCGCATCCCGTACAGTCGAGGCTAATAGTATTCACACGCCTGGGAGCGTCAAACAAAATGGTAAATTTCTCTATAGTTACAAGTAGGAAGTTCGTTGCTTCTGACTCTTATGGCTCTCGTTTCTTTCCAGCATAAGTGAATCAGCTGCCAATCCAGAGAAATTTTTTCCATTTTTGTCCTTACTTATACCGCTTGAATGCAATTTTTAAGGTCCTAATTGATGCTGTTCTGTGTGTGTGTTTTACACCAATTTTGACCTGTTCAAAAAATCTTTTCAGTGGCAACATATTTTCCCTTTTACACCTCTCCATAAAACCATCTGAAGTGCCCTTAAAAACACATTTAGTTTGGCCACAATTACGCGGACACACTATGTGTCCTTTGTCCCTACTTCCGCCAATCTCTGGTCTCTCCACAGCAACGTGGAGACTGTTTGGGCGAGCAGTTGGAGCGTCCAGTAAGCCCTCAATTAGTCGCTGTACGCACAAATTGAACCAATTGGCTTCTCATCATCAGATAGGTGCACGTGTAAGTGTCGTCTGGCCCTTGTTGCTGAGCGCGCGCCCACACAAACACTTGACACATGGCGAAAATGTCTCCAGACCTTCGACATTTCTCCCCCTCTATCTCCCCCCCTCTCCTTTTACTTAACGAGCCATTGTTGTTGATTCTCTTTGCTGCTAACAAATAGATGCTGGCTAAGGACAAACCTCTGTGAGGGTGATTTGCCCTGTGAGACGGAAGAGGAGGATGGAGGGGTAGATCAAGCACTCTGATCTGTTCAGAGTGGAGGGGAGGGAGAAAGAGAAGCCTAATATGTACGATATCTGCTGCAGTCATCTGCGAAGCCGAGAAAGCGCGCACTAGTCAACGTCTCTACCTCCCCATTGCAATGCCACAATGCAACCACAAAACGACAATTTTTACTTCGTACCATTGTCAAAAGACGTCAATATGAAGCAGCCCCAGTAAAGGACGGTTCCTTTGTAGCGTGCACGTATGAGGATATAACGGAACGCGGACCAGTTCTTTTGGTGGAAGCAATGAGAAGAAAATCTTCTTTCCCCACCACTTCTGTTTCAGGCAGGAGACACCTTGCACGGGCCATTATCCTCAGGAATCGGGAAAGATTATGATGGCACTGCCTAATGATGGGGCACCAGAACGAATATATAAGAGAGCTTCTGCGCCAATCGTAATAGAGCTATCAAAAAAAGTTTCTCGATAAATCCTCACAACCCAGGAGTTCTGCATGGGGCGCCTTCGGCACGTGTTCTCTTTCGCAGCTGGACTCTCCTTTATGTGATGACCTCACGCTGTTACATCATTCACGGATGTCCTCCCCTCGTCCTCGTTCCCGTCCTCGTCCTCCTGACGCATGTGAAAAGCCATCGTCGTTGTCGTCAATGTGAGAGCTGCAGGAGCGTGAGGTTCGGGTTGAGCAGGCGAACTTGTTGGCCGCGGACTAGACCGTGTTGCTGGGGCTCGCGTTCTCCCCCAACTCTTTGAACTTGTGCCTGGTGGCAGCTCACTTATGCACCACTTTGCGCTCACACCAGCGGAAGAATTTTGCTCGTGCAAGCGCTGCTATCAACTTTAGAAGGAACTGTCTTCCTCTTCCCTTCTATAGAATGGAAGAGATCGAGCCGAGAATTATGACGATACTTTCTATGCAATGAATTCTAGGGTCGAAATGTGTTTGAACGAGGTTGGGGTACTGACAGCACAATTCGAAATTTGCAGCCGAGGGGAATGAAGACTGTCGAGGTCTCTTTTTGTACTACATAAAAAAAGGAACGTTCGTTCTACTGACGATGATACAATAGAAACGCACATAAGCAGTAACTGCTATTGCTACACTGTACGTACGTACCTAGTACACGTATATAGAAGGAATGCAGTGGTGCTGCACCTTCTTTCGCCAGACATACCGGGTGAGTGACAAGTTCCTTCACAAAAGTAGAGGCTTATGTCGCTAATGTCACGGATTATGGTACAAGATGGTCTGGCTGGCGTGCTATGGAAGTGGACGACTGATAAGGTATGTTTGAAAGCAAATGATGGAAGAGCAATTACCAGACAAGTGAGGCAAACAATATTCTATAAGCAGTACCAAGACGAAGGTTATTTTTCTTTCGCTGCGTCAAGGAGAAAAAAGTTGTATGCTGCGAAGAAGAGAGCGTGACTTGTGGAAAGTTTTGCCTCAACTCGCTCTACTTTCAAGTGTTCCACAACCTCTTCTTGGTAGGGTCCAAATAAAGCTTCCCTTTTCATTGATTTCGACCAGCCAGTCCATCATGAGTCTTACCAGAGACACCTCTATGAGTCACAGTTTTACGAGGACATGTGACTTTCTACTCACCCTGTATAATTACCACAAAGGAAACATGTCTGTGATCTGCTGTCCTGTACCATGCGTACCATGGTCGTCCCGTGCGCCGCCCATAACCCATTGCCGAAGTGCGTCCCGTGTTTGGAATAATTAACGCTCATAGAACGTATGAACGTCGTGTTACATTGTGCTCGTTCGTGAAAGGAGGCGCTTGATTAGAGCTTGATTTGGTAAACATTAGAGAAAGAGCTACTTTATGCTATGGTCTGAGCACTCTGCGTATGTTGCGAGAAAGCAGCATCAATGGACTATTGCCAAAAAAGTGCAAAATGCTCGCGCATCAGACAGCAAGAGAGGAGAACTGTAAAAGTGCTGACAGCGACACTTTTTCTCATGATGTTTGAATGGACCTAAAATGGTGATTGGCCGGTGCCACGTATGTGCTAAGGATTCTGGCGGCCAGTGCTCTTCTTGCTTCCAGATCTTCTACTGTGGTCCGGAGCATCAGAAGGCAGATTGGAAGAGGCACAAGAAGCAATGTAGGCAGCCCTATGAAGTTAATGAAACAGCTGACGTAGGAAGGTAACAGAAGACTTATGTATCCCGTTCCTGAACTGCCATACAATACTGCTTGGTTCTTGTTGGGGATGAAAGAAAAGCCGCCCTCTCCGCATTGCTCTTACAGATTCATGGTTGCTGCCCGGAATCTGTCCCCAGGGGACGTGATCCTTAAGGAGCGCCCTGCGATTGTCGGCCCCAACGTCTCCACCGCAAGCCAACCTCTTTGTGTCGAGTGCGGTCGCCCACTTGATGAAGCCTCGTCCTCGACCAAGTGTCCGGATTGTGGAGTCCCTCTTTGTTCCAAGGAATGCGGGAATGCTCTGACGCATAAGAGCGAGTGCGCCATCTTCAGGCGCTGTCCAGAGGCCTTTTATTCATGCATTGACGAAGAGGCATCGGGAGTAAGTCCGACGGCTACCGCAAACTACCAACTGGTGATTCCCGTCCGGATGGTGCTTCTACGGAGGAGAGACGTGAGACGCTACAAGAGTGTGATGGCGCTGCAGTCGCACCTGGAGGAGCGGAGAGGCACTGAGCACGAGCGGAGGGCCGAGAACCAGGTGGTCAGACTCATGCAGCTGTACAGAGTGAGTTGCGGGGGGAGACTGAACGGTTCACGTGGTCATGGATGCGTTCTTACAGTTACACGAGGAAGCAGATGAGGAGCTTCTTCATCGTATCTGCGGCATTTTTGACACCAATGGCTTCGACCTCGCTTCAGATCTGGTCGGGATTTTCCCCAGGGCCGCCATGATGATGCATTCGTGCAGAAACAACACCAGGGCTACATTTGCGTACGTTCCCCGTTTTGCTTACCGTACATCAAATGATGAAAAACAGACCAAGACTAGTGTGCCTCCTCTCCGTAGACCCGGTCACCACGCGATGACGCTGTACGCGGCTGAAAAGATCCCTCGAGGCAGCCCCATCACGTACAGCTACTGCTCTCCGCTGATGCCCACCAGTCTGAGGAGACTGATGCTCTTTACAGGAAAACTTTTCAGCTGTGAGTGCCTGAGGTGCAAGGACAAAACAGAGATGGGTACAATGGCTTCTGCTTGGACTTGTCAGGTAACTAGCAGCCAAGTATCTTAATCTAACGCAGGCGACTTACGTTGTAGTTTCAAGAGACACTTTAGTAAAGTGCTTAGCTTATTGTTGAAATAATGTAAAGACAATTAGATACATGATGGTACTTATAGTAATATTGATTGATTATCACCGCCGCACCTTGGAGATGTACTGCATGGATATATCCGGCTGATCAGAGGCCAAGCTTAGGCCTGAAAGGAAACGAGGCTTCAACATGACAACCCCACATGATTTCTCAGACAGTTTTCTTTTCTCGTCTTGTATACGTTAATGCTGAAGTCAGTCAGATCTGATATCAGACTGGCTACTGTTCATCCTTTCATATGCATACTGCGCAAGCACGGACAGTGAGGAACTTCTGTGATAAACCGATGGGGGAAAGGGGGCTTTTAAGCCCGCCGATTGCTCTCTCGTGCACTTACAATAGTCTTCAACCATTTGATCAATGACTGCATCCACATCTTCTTGCAGACTTTTGAGTGACAACAGTGATGCTAAGGGTAACTTAGAGTTGACCAGCAGAATTGCACTGAATTTTCTGCGTCCAAGCTTCGGCCTGCATCAAGTTATAGCGACGTGAGTCATAATTGCTCTTTGTCATTTCCTACGATCAGAAGTGCGAGGAAGGACACGAACCCGTCCTGCCAGACAACCCGTTAGATCTTTGCTCACCCTGGCGATGTCACCGCTGCCAAGACGTACTCTTTGCCGACGGTCTCAAAGTTGCAGCTCGAGAGAGGAGGATGCACACCGAATTGGAGAATATTCTTTCACAGACGGAAAACCTTCAAGCCCTGGAGGAGTTCGTGGCCAGGTATACGAAAGATGCACAAAGCAAGGCTGCGTTGCATTGGAGAAAATATTCATTTCCACTATAGGTACAGTGGACTGTTGCTGCACCCGAGGCACTCGCTGATGATCAGAGCCAAGCAGTGTCTGTCCGTCGGCTACGGCAGCTTCGGAGGAGACAAACTGGACGAGCTCCCCTTGGAGACGTTGGAGAGGAAAGCGGAATTGTGCTCGGAGGTGCTCGACGCACTGGAGGGCTTGGAACCGGCATTATCTACCCGAATAGGTATGAAAGAAGCCGCCAGGGCGCACAGGGTGCGGTAGCACTCGTCGTTCCGCACTTGTAAGGCGAAAATCGTTCGCATTATTCATTTGACATTTAGACTGTTCGTTAAAAATAGACAGTCGTGTTTGTATTGGTAAAAAACCGGAGCCTCCTCCTACTTTTTTGCAGGGCTTTGTGCCTACGAGTTGGCCCGTTCGAAAGCGCGCCTCCTCAGCAGCAAGAAAGAAAAAGGGGACAAAGGAGAGTGGAAATCTGATCCAGACCAAACATTGGTTGGTCTCCTCTTCCAGAGGGCAGAGGACATCTTAGCCCTGGAGGCCGCGGGGTCGAGTTACGCCGCCCTTGGCGCGGCTGCAGCCCAGGAAAGAGCAAAACTGAAGAATCTTCCTTCCCATGATGAATAAAGAGCTTGCATTATGTACAACGTCGAGAGGGAGAGAGAAAGAAAGGTTTTCTTCTCTTCTTGCTTTATGTCGAACATGCTTAGTGGGCAGAAAATCGAGACGAAGACGTCTCTTTCTTAAACTTTGATGTGGCGCTGCAAAAAGAGGCGTCTTTTCCTTTCTTGCGCGTCCCTTTCTCTTTCTCGTTCGTCCAAAGAAGGATAAAAGATGCGCCCCCGTTCAACATGATCGTGTAGACCTCCGAAGAACCGTCAACAATTGATTACCAATACTCTTTTTTTTCGTCAGCAGACTCAAACCTCGTCGTCTCACATCGAAATTGCTCTCCTATGCGCGGATCCTGCACTTGTACGTGCACCACACAACAGACGGGCTGAGCATCCCCTGCCCCGAGATGTCCAAGGTCCAGTCAGTATATGTGTGCTCAGACGAAATACTGAAGGACGTGCACGCCATATCCAACATATCTTTTTTTTCTCCGGCTACATTTTCGACATGTGCGGAGGGGGGGGCGAATGTTGATGAATTAAAAAGGCTTTGCGCTGACATCGCAGAAACAGCAGCAAAAAAAGCCCTAATGCTAAATCAAGCGTTTCCTCGGAGGACGCAGAAGGAAGAGACAAATGCATGAATGGAAGCGTCTTGAGATGTCGGATGCACACAGGCCAAATGCAACGATTCTGCCCCTTGTCGTACTATCTGAGCCTCCCTCTGCTCCGTCCATGTTTGCGGACTACATCAGGTCCCTGTGCTCTCTCCAGTGTGCGTATGTTTTGGTTGGCCACTTTGTTCCGCTTGTCAGTCGCGCATGACTCGCATCCTTTTGTCCTAAATCAGAGCTGGAATAAGCTAAGCAAAGAGCCTTTCCTTCCATGTGGCGGCGATGGCATCAGTTAATAAAGGTCTGTCTTGTGTGAGGAGGGAAGCTCTGCTTCCTCATCGCTCTTCCCTGCATAGTCACACAGCCAAACGTACCGTGCATGCGGCACTGCACACATGCTCGTGTACGTATGGAAAGACAAGCGATATTTCTTCTCTCCCCCTCTGTTTCGCTAATGGGCCATAATGCGCCAGAGTTTGACTAACCACGAAGATTTGAGGCTGCTTGCTGACAGCTAGCAGATAGCATCTCTCCAAATATTTGGCTAGCGCCCATGGAAAGGTTAATATTAAGACTTCTCATAGCCTGTTAGTTAATGCGATCCCTCTCGAAACTCAGCCAGACAAAGGGTGGAGGAAATGGTGGCGCGCCAATGTGTTCTGCACCGACGGAGCTCCAATTTTGCCCCGATTCACGTCTGAACGAGAGAAATGGAGCTTGTGAAAACATTTGTTGTTGTGATACCGCCGCCGTCGGCGCAAGGAGTGAGGAAGGGAGAAGTCAACCATTGGAAAGAAGATCGTCTTACTACTCTCACCATTTTCTTCTTTCACCGTGCTCTCTCTATTCTTCCATCTTTTTCTACTGGATGCCCCTTTTGAAAAAAAAGAGTTCTTGTTTCCATTGGCATATAATAGCTCGGACAAGGGGAAATGTTTCCACTGAGAGCCAAAGACCGGGAGGTTTCTGAGGGGATGTGAAAGGTTGGTTGCGGAAAAGGATTCTCCAACCCTTTTGAACATGTATGGTATCAGTCCAATCAAGGAGAGGAGGGAGTCATTGATGCTCAAGATTCAAGAAGTGCTTCACGGTATAGTGGTGATTTCCCAAGAAGAACTCGACAGCTCAGGTGCTCTCTGGTCTTCCTTTCTTCCTATTCTTCAACTTATAAATGTTCTCAGCCCCCCAAAAGTGATGAGAAACGCGACTTCCACTCCAGGGGGTGTAAAGGCAATGAAGAGAATATACTGAAGCATGGTGCTGAATTAAGGAAGGGGACACTTTGCTCCTTCACCTCTTTGAACATTGCCACTCCCCTCCAGAGGTCTTTCTCTATTTTGGAGATGGCGGTTGATGTCTTATTTGGATACAGAGCCCAGAGGAGGAGCCAGATAAGGGGAGAGGAAAAATTCTTCACTCAGTCGACGATGAGTTCCTTACTGCGGCATTGAGACTCCCAACACGATTTCCAGAAATTGAAGAGAGGTTTTTCGTCGGATTTCCTAGGGGTCATCAAAATTTCATCGCACGATCACAGTTCCAGAGAAGCCTCAAAACCCTCTCTTTTACCGGACGTTGCTGTACCCACCATGAAGAAATGAAGGGGGGCCAGTAATACTACATGAGAAATGGAAGGAAAGAAGGGAGAAATAAATTTCTGACATCCGACAGCTGTACGTAGCACGCCCCTTAGAAGACCTAAGGGTTCCTTCGTTACACTGGCTACCACCGTACGTGCCCTCACCCAGCGACATGACTATCATTATTGGTTGCGGAAGTGCAAAGCCGAAAGTTACACAGACGCCAATACTTAGTATACAGAAAGTCATTCCTGCACGGCCACGGAAGCAACGACCCCACAGACGGGCTCTCATTATTGCCCAATCGAACGCTGGTGATCAGTCCATTCACAGGTCACGACTTCATAATGGAAAGTTAGGGGAGGGGGGAAAGAAAAGGCGTTTTCACTCGGAACATCTCTTTTAATACGATTAAGAAAGGCTTCGTCGTTTTCTATTGCTGGATCGTGCCAATTTCTCTCCTCTTTTTCGCACACCCAAGTCTGCTGCAGGAAGAAGAGCACGCGCCCAAAGGGTTGTGGCTGCAGCAGCATTGCTACGTGTGTGTTCTGTGTTACTACAATCCAAAAGCAAAGCCCTGAGGAGGAGGAGAGAGAGCCGTCAAATCGTGGCTTTTTCCCCGCGGGCGAGAAGATAGATTTGCTGGAGTGCCCGCTCAGAATCGCATTTTGAGCGCTAGAGAAAACCGAGAGAGAGACGATATCAATGGAATCAAGCACAGACGTGAGCGCGCGTAAGTGAAGACTGGCGTCTACGGCTTCTGCCGCTATCTCGATGGAGTGGGAGATATCGCTTTAGACGAAAAAAAAAACTTCCTTGCATGAAAGTTGTCTTGTAAGCAAGTGTGTCTGTCAGAGAGGCGGAGAAACACCCCTTTGATTTCTTTCAACGGGATTTATTCGGATTTGTGGGCGTCATTGATCAAAAATTGGGAGCGATATCACACTGGCTTAACTCTCATGTGCACACGGAGAAGGTGTTGAAAGATTGAGAGGGATATTGGAGAGCTCCTATATGTACGTCCTGCTGGTTATTTACAGCAAGAGATAAGAAAGCCGACGAGTCACTTTGCACCTTGTGCAGGTATTACACTCTCGGCGAGGGCCTGAACAACCTGCCTAAAAAAAATCAGACATTCTCCTTTGTTCCAAGTTCCAGGCAGTTGTGCGTAGTATGTACCTGCGTACATTTGTTAGCCTAATGGTGTCTGTATTGAAAGGCTTCCCTATGCGTGAGGGACCGCAGCCACACATTTGAGGAACCCTCCAAGCTGCCGCAAGAAAAGATACGATTTCGAAATCAAGCCACTCTGCATTCGCCCTCTCACTCTACTTACGCTACATTCATATTTATCATCTCTTTTTTGTCCTCTCAACTTTTTTTGTCACCGCGCTCCAGTAACAGGACACAATGCATGAGAGATCTGGTTTTCGCGTCAAGCCAACGAGAAAGCAACTTTCTTTCCCTAACGCTGAGCACGTGTGGTTGGTATGTGCACCGTGGTATGCCGGTTCTTCTGGAGGTCATTGTTCGACTACACCTGCCAGACGTACGGGTTCGGACGGGTGTGATAGATCGTTGTGGTGTTCACGCCCATGTGTGCGTTAGGGGATTCCAACCGGCGGTGGCTGCACGAATCGCCGCTTGCTCCAGTCCTTCTCCTCCTTGAACAGGGTGAGGAACTGAGTAAGTCCCTGCTTTTCTTCTTCTCCTTAGGGATCCCGGGGGTGTTTTAGAGAGAAAGAGGCAGAAAAAAGGCAATCATGCAAATGACACCTTGCTGCTGATGTCATCGAAGATCCACTACTCACTCTCACCCTTTCTCTTCCCAGAATCGGAGATGGCGAAAAAAAACCCAGGGGTGAAAAAAAGGGACAATCAGCTGGAAAGCAGAAAGGTTCTTGTTCGCACCCACGAACCAGTGGTAGAAGAAGAAGAATTCCCATCCATGTACTCGTACTGTACAGGGAATGCAATCAATGAGCAGACCAGGATATTGACAAATAAGACTTGCAGAGACCTGAGTCTCACCAATAATGTCAACAATGCTTCTTTGCTCCTACCCTCCAGCAATAATGCACTTTTCTTCCAGCACCACATATATGGGTGCGCGCGCAATATTGCCCTACTTGGGAGGTCTGTCAGCCCAGCGAGCCCTTTACTCTTACATATAAGGGCAGTCATCCAAAGAGAAAAACGTAAGAGGCTTGACCTCTTCTTGAGAAAAGGAGAAAGAAACGAACGACCTCTGATTGCCACCATAGGTTGTTCTCCTCATTCTCTCTGTCTTCTCCTCCATTGGGCTTCTTCTGCTGGGTACACGGAACGTCAAAGTAATAATTGGTCAGAAAAGTACTGCGTCAATGCATACGTGCTAGTGATGGGTCTGGACTCGAGTCATTTTGACTCGGCTCGACTCGGTTCGAATTGGGAGATGAGTCAGATGCCAAGGACCCAAACCCTACCCGGAGTCAGATTCGAATGTTCCAACCCGGCTCTAAGCGAGTCAATGCTACGTATGTAGAGACTGCGTACCTTTGAAAATAAATGCTTTTATGATTGGACTTCTTGTCTCTTTGAAAGACTTTTACAGTATACTGTGCAGTAGACCCGAAAATGTGGATTCTTGACTCTATTCGATTCGATTGGATTCGATCGAGATTTTGGATTGTCTGACCCGACCCGACCTGGATCCCAAAGCTCCGAACCCGAGAGCGAGTCAAATTCATTGACCCGATCCATCACTAATGCGTGCGCACTGGTTGGGGAATAGAAAGTCGTCCCCTTGTAGACAAAACTTTTTACACAGACTAACGTACATTTAGAGACATTTGTGAACATGTGCAGTCCTCCGCAATACATTGCAATATAGTGCATCCGGTCAAAAATCCCAGTGATATTCACTACGACATAGTTGTTGGGCCATGTCAATACCAAATGTTTTATAGAAGCAGATGCATGTGCAAGTGACTGCAATTAACTGAATCACATTAATTAACATTCTATGCGTGTTTGTGCGTTAGTTCAGAACACACACGTACGGCCCAAGAGACTCTTTACACGTAACTCTGCTACAGGAACTCCTTGGAGGGGGCTCCCCCCTCCGGCATATTGACTCTTCGACTACTACAGGGCAAAAATCTGGTAGTGAGCGCAGTCGTGCTCGTCTCGTTCTCCAGAATCCCTGTTCAGTCCCTCAGAATGAGCTTAGCGTTTCGGGAGAGGTCATAAAAAGCGATCATAACTCTGGTCTCTCTCTCTTCATCGGATTGCCGCCCGCGGGCTGGCGAGAGCAGAAATAGGGTTGGCGAGGCCGGCGACTCCATAGGCACCGCCGCGCACAATGTGGGAAAGGAGGATCTAATAGCTCAGGCAGGGGAGTTCCATCAGATACTTACCATAAAATGTCAAGGCATATTGGGTGCATTGATGTAAAAAACGCAAATGCCGCAGGCATAAGAAGAGGCTCCAGGCATTCTTCAATAGCTGCTCAGAGGCTGAAGACCGCAGGGACGCTATTCGGGTTGGCCGATGGAGAAAAAAAAAGATGTCGTATAATGAAAAAAAGATGCTGCGAGGAATTTTGTTGCTTCTTCTTTCCAAAATTAGTCTTCTTATGCGCCATCGCTCTGTCGACTTGGTCCATGTCACGAGGCAAGGACGTGTGCGCACATAAGAAGCAATTGAGAATATGCTAGGGCCCCATTTCTGTTTGGTGGAGTAAGAGAGGGCTTTCCTTGACAAGAAAGGGTTTTGAGTGGCGGTTTCCAAAAATCATGGTTAGGAAGACCACGTACGTACACTATCTCTCCTCTCTTGACATGACAGAAAATGAAAGACGAGGGGAGCCAAGATCTTCTTATGGGTAGATCCCAGCCCCACAACATCAGCGTGCGGCAATTTTTGATTTCCCCAGGTTCTTGCATGCACTAAAGTTCTGTCAGAGCTTTCTTCGTATGTAGGCACCCGAGTTAGCAAGCCCACGTTACATGCAAACAGACAGCGCAGCATAGGAGTAAGCAACAATTCCTCGATGTATAGTCATACTTTAAGCACGTTCAATTTCACAAATCATGCTGTTTCCTCGCTGAGGTGCAAATGAGACTTGTTTCAGACAACGATGCTGCTACATAATGCATGAACACTGCAGACATCTCATTCTTGGCCATGCAAGTGCAAGCTCAGCTCGGCAGAACAGTGGTAAAATGGCAAAGAAATGCGCACTTCTTCCAAATGAGATAATGGCCCAAGCCTGCACCTTCAGTTCTACTCCCTTCCCGAGATCGAGACACCGATTTCCACTCAACCTCAGAAGTGCAAACAGCGGCTACCACGAGTATCTCACTGCGCTATCCTTGCATCTTTTTTTTACTGCGAGAGAGGAAACTAAGCGGATAAATATGGAAAAGCCACTCTCGTTCATCCTCATCCTCCAGGGCCCCGGTTTCACACGGGTTTCGCAAGTGCAAATGCGTATGGTGCCATGTAAGTATGCGCGTAAGTGAATTCACCAGGTGCGTAGGTACGCATGTACACGTGTTCGTGACGCGGCTGATCCTCACCGTCAGCGCAAGTCCCCACATGTTAAGGACAACCACAAGCATCTGGTGTGCATTGACAGAGGTGTTGTTTAAGAACCTGACCCCAGCGTCAGTCCGTGAAATCTGCTCGTGCAAGGGCAGCCTTATGCCTCAGCTTGAACTGCCACGTACTAGTGAGTTTTTTTCTCCCTCCCCCCTCCCCATGCCACGAAGCACCATTGCTACACCACACC
>JAAUXU010038693.1_pt1 | contig 12553 bp, 13 predicted proteins | sample 7278151 | NCBI WGS metagenome assembly JAAUXU01 (sample SAMN14350113, study PRJNA611818) | marine sediment metagenome | isolation source: surface marine sediment (1.8m) | place: French Polynesia: Moorea | collected 2018-08 | reverse complement strand
CCCATCAAATTTCACTTAGTAGCACTTTGGCTTAACTCACGATGACACCACTGACTTGTGCATGGACATTAACTTTTGACGAGCTTTTGAAGTTTCACTTTGATATCACGAGGGGACCCTTTTCTACTCGGCATCTTTCCAGCCTGCTGAAAGAAAGATACAGAAAATCAGATCGTTTGATAGTGCTAACGTCTGCACTGTTTGATAAGTGTTGGAGAAGTGGAAGCACACACGTATGTTCACAAACTGGCGCTACTATACGACCAAATAGGTGAACGCCAGGCAAGCAGCTTGGGGGGGGCACGCTTATAAGGGCGACATTTTGGTACGCTTCACATACTCTTGTTGTGCGACGCTTCTAAAAGGGCGTCCTCGTGTGCTTGTTATCGTTAAGTGTGACTCAAAAGTGTGTCCCTCTCAAGGAGCGCTGAAAAAAGTCGTGATGGCCAGGACGTTGAGGAAGAACGGCTGAAGGTTACCAGAAGTCCCAAAGAGAGGTGGTGAGAGCTCTGACCTTTGACAAATTCCAGGATGTGTTCGTTAACTTGCTGCGGTCTCTCCTGGTGGGCGAAGTGGCCCGACTGGGGTACGACCCTCACGGCGAACTGTGACACGTGAGTGCTCGACTGGCACATGGTGGACAGGGCGAACTGCAAGTCAAGGTTATCATGCTTCGAGTGAAAATTCGTGCTCTTCCTCCACGTAAGTTGCATACTTTTGAGTCCTCCTCTCCTATGACAAACAGGGTATCGACGTTTATTTGGGCCCCAATCTTTTTCCTCCTTCCCACTTTTTTTCGCCTATGATGCTCTTCTTCCGCGCCCAGCAACAAAGGCTGCTCAGGATGCAGCGGAAAATTGCAGAAATAGTTGAGAGGTGGTCTCCAGTCAGCTGTATAAAAAACGGTGTAAAAAATGGTAGATATCATACAGTATGACATGAAGTTGCTGCCCTCTTCAACTGACTAGTACAGGTAGTAGCAGCCATCACGTAAGTCTACCGTGACTTCTTCCAGAAAGATACTTCCAAGCCCATCTAGAATGTCAATTGTTGCATCAAGGCTAAAGGAGAACATTTTGGCGAATCATAATTCATGATGCTTCTCTTACGTGATTCGTTTTCTTCGAGAGGGCAGTAATTTGTGTCATACAGTGGAAAGCGCAGTCCCCTTCATTTCTCTTAAAGTTACTACAGTAGTTCATCAAAGATGGATAGTTGGTGCATGCTAACAGCAGTCAACTTCCTTCTAAAGTCTACATTTAGTTCTGATTTTCGACAAACGGCAGCGCCAGAGCAGTCATTTGTCACATATCGTGGAAGAGACTGCCTTATGAGACATCCACCCACTCTCAGGCACAAGACCTTTGAAATATGCGTAGTACGTACACGTCCCAAGTGTCAGTGATGAAAGTGTCACTGCAGATAGAGTAAAATTAGAAATTGCGTACAATTTCTGGAGAATGTGTACTTGTAAGCCTCCACGACGTCTTCCTCCATCTTCTGATGCTGCCTTCGCCACTCCTTGAAAATGTCCAGACTCCCTGGAAATAAGTTGGGCCGGTGGGCAAAGAACAAAACTCTGCAAGGATAAGCAAAACTCATGGTTATTCTCACTTGAGCAGCTGGTTGTGGACTGCGTGATAGGTGCTCAAGGCAAAAAATGACGGTATTTTCGGTACGAATGGACGTACATACTGCTTATCGAAGGGTGCTTCTCTGACCTGTTCTTTTTCCTCCTGCTCCAGTCCTTGGTCACGCTGAGCCTGAATTCCTCTGGGTGTGGCGTGGACAGACACACGAAGCCGCTGACCGTCGTTGGGTAGAGCGCGACGAAGTACCAGGCAATGAGGGCGCCCAGTCCATGACCAACGAGATAGGTTCTTACGGTGGACTCCTCCTGATGAGCATACTCGTCAAGGGCACATTCAAACAATTCTACGTGCGTACATGAGTATTTTCCCACAGAACAATTTTGTGAGAACTTAGTTTCTGAGTACCTCTCCACATGTTGCATCCTGTTGCTTCTGCTGTAGTAGGAACTGCAGAAACTCTTTCAACTCTGCCAAGACAACGGCCATCTTGTATTCTGAACATTTGGAGGGCTTCTCCGAGTCCCCGAAGCCTATTTTTTTTAAATCAATATTCAATTTTGCTATACCTAAGGGTGTGCTTGATACCCTTCATATCGATTGCCACCACTCTGCAATTCTTCTCCGCCAGACCCTTAAGTTGGTGCCTGAAGCCGAACCAGAAGTCAGCGAAATCGTGCAAGCAGACGATCAAATGGCGACAATGGAGAGGCCCATTTTCCACGTAGTGAAGTTTAGTGCCCTATACGTCAACAGAGTAGGTGTGGGTCACTTATTGAAATTGTGTTACATTAACAGTATTGCCTGGCCAAGAAATATGATTCCTGGGAATCTGAGGTAAAAGTCCCCGGCAGCGCAGGCACCTTTCGAAGCGGATGCGTCTCCCCCTCGGACGTTTCGCCCTCAAACAGATTGACTCCCAATCTCTCTGCATATGCTTCACCCTCAGACAAGTTGACCTCCACACAGGTCAAGATGTGGCACTCATGACCACGTATGGATATGTGTGGCACTCATGACCACTTATGGTTATATATCACAATCATGGCCAGGGGGAAGGTGTCGATATCTACCTTGACAACGGAAATGTGAACCACTTTGCGCTTGTTCTCAGGATCCTGTGCCCATGACTTCAATGTCCTCGTTTAATGTCAACTATGTCTTCTTTTAAGGTAGCCTTCTCAAGCTTTGATTAAATAGAATCATGTGTAGAACTAGAGGAATATAAATGAACATAAAAATTACTTTCTCAGAGTCAATCTGTCAGGAGTCCAGCTTGTCTGGGGGGTAACTTATATAAGGCTCAATTTGTGTTAGTGTGTGAGGGGGGGCGTCAACTTGTGGTGAAACGTTCATGATTCACTAGTTATATTAACAATGCTGTCGAAACTGACGTTACAACCAGAAATGATTGACAACAGTCAGATTTAGTATTTGGTTGCTTTCTAATGTTTATTGCAGTCATATATACCTGATTTTACGATACTTTTATTGTTACAAAAACCAAGAATCTGCCATGCGTACATATGTACGGGGTCCGCGAAGTAAATTGTCACAAACGCGTCAGTCAAGGGTATCACACTTGTCTTTTGGATTTCCCTTCTACCGCCTGGAAAGAAAGATCAGTTTTTATGAACGAGGTCCAAATGTTGGCTTGAATTGACTGGGAAGCACGCTAGAAATAGAAGGTCTCAAATTTAGGCTTAGTTTTGTGACAATTTACAGTGGAACCCGTTAACGCAGTTTATGTTGCAGATAAATTTGCAATTATCGTAAAGTCTGGAATACATACAGGCCGCGCCCAAGCAAAAACTGTTCGCATTTCGATGTACGTAGTTTCGTGGACGTAGTGTTCATTCACTCACTCAAGAGGGAGTTGATGGGTCAGAATTCAGAGTAGAATCCCGCAGTGTTGACTTCAGAGGTCTGGAGGGACTGGATTGTTCCGTTGACCGGCATCTTCAGGCTTCTCTAGTCAGGAGAAGTCGCACTCGAATAGAGGCCGAGCTGTTACCGACGCTACACTTGAAACAGCCGAACCTTAATGGGAGCCCGGGTTGCACTCCGGTCATTACAGTATGTCTTCTGAGACACTTAAATTGTCGTCCCTATTTTGTCCAGGCGATTTAACGTTTAAGAGAGATTGATCTGTGACTGACATCTTGGGCCTCCACGTGGTCCTTGTACGTCTGAATATTGGCCTTAATGCGGCCTCTGAAAGCCTAGTCATACTTTTGGATGTGGTTCAATAGATGACGTCACCCCTGTAGATTACTTGAGAGAAATAAAGCGTCTTCCCAAAAATTATGCAGCTATTTGAAGTCAAAGCTGCAAACTTACTGAAGGCTCTTGTTAAGCGCTGCCGTTGCTGCACTCATCTCCAGGTTTGTGCCTATCCAGACGCTACGATGATGACACTATTTTACCTACAGCATTTCCAGGGTCTCTCGTGCAATAAAACAGTGCGAATGATTGGGTTTTAAGGGCTTTCTGACATCATCCACGTATGCATTATCCCGGCTTCACAATCAATAAAAAATACGTGCGATCAGGTAAATGTCTTCCATTCACATACACGTGCAGGCACACGCCAACATGCACATTGAAATTTATGTCTTACCTGCACTTTGGCGTATTTGTGTACGCCAAGTCGGCCATCGTGGAGAAGAGCAGCAGGAGGCACAGCCAGCGCATGCTCCAGGAGCTTCTCAGGACGTGCTGCGGAGGTGCGATCCTCGTTTCTGACCGATTTTGCCAACTGCTCAAAAAGCCACAAGATGAGCAAGACCACAGCGTAGAAGGTGAGCACGGCCTCGGTCCAGAATGCGACCCAAACTTGACCGGCGGACGGAATCATGACTCAGCTTTCAGCGAGCTCTTGAGAAGCTTGGACATCATTCAGCACTGGATCCCATTGTCACGCATCGTCCTGTCCATGTGGGCAGTCCTCGACGGCTTTAGTCCCCACTTTTGTTTTGGCAAAATTTAGAGTGCGATTTGACTTCAGGACGAAAATTAGATCGAGCAAAGTACGGTAGAAACAAGCTTAGTCTGTGAAATGGGCAAGGAGCAGAACATGGTAGATTTTCATGACGTCCATCAGGATAATGGCACCTTTTTCCCGTAAACTAGGCGAGGTTAGTTGAAATGGGTAATTTTAAAGCTGCCTCTCTGGTTCTAGCGCTGACTTTGAGAGAATTTGATTAGTTATGCACGTGCCTCAGGTTTGAATTTGCGTCTCAATATATTGCATGTTTTGAAAGGAATGTGGAACTCATTAAGGATAAACTTCAATAAGTCAGTGGGACTCTAAATTTTGTCACCGCTGAGCAGTATAACAATTTTTATAAGGCCGTAATGGACCTTATGTTAAGGCTTTCAGGATTTGCCTGTCCTTTACATGTCTTCATGTTTAACAAAAAGTCGTCCAACACAACAGTAGGGCTGAGAAGGCCCTGACGACCTCCTGCCCGCCCAAGCCGGCCGTGTCAGGGGCGACCACATCCAACAACGCAAACAATAAAAAGTAGCTGAGAGTTTCAACAGAGGCCTTCAGAGGTACATCTATACCTCTGCAGATTTGGGTTATGTGCCTGAGATTTTGAGTCACTGTTTACCCTCGAGCGTACAGAAATCGGTGAAACACGGTACTGATGCAAGGGTGCTCTTCAGATTAGAGCTTTGTCTTGAAACCACAGGTCTTGGATGTCGAGATATTTCTGACACAAGCACCATCCAGCACGGCAAGAAGTCACTTGAATGGGCTCAAGAAGCAGCAAGAACAGCTGACACTTTTTTCCTATCGCCGGGGCCATTGCGAACTCTCGATGTCGTCATCAAAGCATAAAGGTCAAGCACACAACTCGTTTTTAACGTACGCAGACTCTTCGAGATCTCAATTTTTCTTTCCTTTTGCTTACTGAATGCGGAAGCAACGTGATCAGCAGACAGAGTAAACATTTCCCCCCAGCTGTGCTATGTGAAAAGCAACCACAGCAAACTTACTGATCAAATTTGCAATTCCTTTGTAACCAAGGAAAGTTCAACGTACTTTCATCCTCTGCCTACTCCTCCCCCCTTGCTTTTGAGAACGTCGAATGGTTCAGCTGTGACATCTTGTTTTACTGCTAAGGATTTTGCTGTTGCAGAGAATGACTGAGCCTCAGTTCAAAACACTGAATGAAGTATAACCTAGCTGAAGGCAGACACATTTGCCGCCATAATTCTCCTCACTGGTGGACTCTCTGAACAGCCGATGTATGAAGACCCCTCCTTCACGGCCCGTCTTATGTACACTCACTGACTGACTGACGAGAACCCCATTGACATAAATGAGTATTTAAGTTAATCATCAGACAAGCTTTCAAGAAAAAAGCCAACTTGTCCCTCTGTGAGCTGGTGCAGTAGTTAAATTATGATAAAACAACAAGAATGGGGGGAGGGGACAGAAGAAGTGCAATATTCAAAATCCGGTTCTCAGGGTGACCGAAGACCGTTGTTGACGCTTGATTCACCAAGATAGTGCATTTTCTGTAGCTTTGAAGCCACTTTCCGTGTGCCAGTGGCAACTCTGCTTGGTTTTCCCCTTCTGAAGTAAATGATGGCTGGCCTCTTTTAAAGAGGATCCTCGCAACACTTGGGAAGTCGCATACGCGTTTTATTGTCTAATCGGTCTGCAGACACTCCTGCCTCCTTCCCTTATGTCTTCACCCTTACGGCGCACAACAGATTCTCTTCAAATATTGGCTTTGCATCAGGTAGTCCCAGACGGCGCATTAACAATTCATGATAGTTCCAAATCATCACTCTGCGACAACATTGTTCCACGTTGCCAGTACCGCGTGACTTCGCCTCCCTTCTTTTCTTTATAGCTGTAGTTGGAGACGAGTCAAAAAACCCTCAGGCGTCACAGTGTTGGGACTCTTTTACTGTCACATGTTGTCGCTTGCTATTCCATCATGCCTAGTGTGAACACACACACCCAAACCCACCCACACACACGCACCCGCACACACAAAGGGCATTAGCGAGGCTTATGAGGCCTATGTTTCAGAACAGAGTTCACTAAGCACAGAGAAAGAGCGCGCGTGGCAGCAGTCGCGCACACTTCAGCAACTTGCCGCTATTTTCGCTCTCTCTCTCTCTCTCTCTCTCTCTCTCTCTGTGTGTGTGTGCGTGCAGTGTTGCCTTAGAAGAGGTGCAGTGACTGAGTATAAAAAGATCAAGGAAGAAGATCCCTTTAGGAAAAAAAGAAGTTGGGAAAGTTTTGGCTTCAGGAGGAAGATATAGGAAGAGGCAAAACAAAAGATCTCCTCCACAGCCAGAAAGGGTCATTCTTTTTCTGTCTGGTGGAGTAGGCGCCGCCGCTGCACACATAAGGGCTTTTTGTCACTTGTGGTGAATCTTTCCTGCTCGAAAGAGTCCTCGTCACACATTCCCTTAGTCCTGCTGTGCAGCTCCGTACTCAACCTCGTTGGGCGCTTGTACATGCAGACATAATAAAATTCGTGCAGGTGCTTCTAATGGACTTTGTATATTTATGGGGCATAAAGCAAAATTTGCAGCGGCGGCGGCGGCGGCAGCAGACAACCTGCTGCATGCATGGGCCATGTCTGTGTGCGTGAGAAAGAGAGATAAGAGACCATTTTTGGAAATTGCTTTCCCCTGGAAAGACCTCGGGCAGGGGCAAAAAGTGGTGTCACGTCAGTAAGAAAACCAGAAACTGCCTGTGATTAAGGGAGGAAGAAGGAGACGAAGAAGACGAGGAAGAAGGTGGAGGAGGCGGAGGAGAAGAAGAAGGACGAGAAGGAGGAGGAGAGTAGGAAGAAGAAAGAGGAGGTGGAGAAGAAGAAGGAGATCTCTGCTCAGCTGCTAGTCCAGGAGGAGGAGACAAGTCCAGATTTGGACAGTAACAAAAAAAAAGAAATGATTGACAAGAGACTTCCCCCCCCCTCCCACACACACACACATCCTGCACCTCAACGCAGGAGAGGAGTGACTAAGTGAGTCTGTTCTGTGTGCACTCTCATCTGTACCTGTGCCTTTTGTGACCTTGAAAGTGCATACTATAAACATGTCTTCTTCTGCTGATGCTGCTTCGCTCTGAGGGATGCGGTGTCAACCCCGCCCGGACAGCCGGGTGGCGAAAGTGCGATTTCTTTTTCGCCAAGCCAGGAAAAAAATTGGCTGCAATGACGAAACAAGTCTTGCACGCCACTAGTACAGGACGGCCTTTTCCTCCGCCACCTATCTAGTCGTGTTCGTGGCGGCGCCTTCTAGGGAGCCTTCCGAGGCCTCACGTGGCAGCCTCCAAAGCCCACGACGTTCGACCCTCAATTATATTCGGATTTCTGTTTTTGCAACGAAGTGCGTGAGGGAATGAAAGTTGTGTTTGTCTTTATTGAAGCGTCAGTCAGTACGAGAAGGTTGCCTTTCCTTCAGCTTTTTTTCCCCCTCTCGTTTTGTACTTCTGAAAAAAAGTCACTACTTGTGTTTCAGTTAGGAAACACATGTTCAAAAAAAGTACATCGAGCTTGCGTAAATCTGTGTAACAGTAGGACTTGCGCATTCGTTAGCTGGCCTGTGTGAGTCATACAATGTTTGTTGGGTGAGAGCTTTTGCTGAAGGAGGTCACAGGCATCATCTTCTTCCTCTTCTACCACCTCGAGCTGTGAGCCAAGCTCTACTCGCACAAAATTGGCTCGTCCTACGCCGTTGGAAAACTGCGCGTCGGGAAAGGATTCTGTGAGAAAAAACCTATGGAAGGGAACAGAGTCAAATATGAGAGGAAACTTTAAATTATATTTACCGCAGTGCATAAAGCTGGTGAAGAGAAAGGAAGAAGACAAACAGAAAGGTCTTCCTCAGCATCTTTTTTTTCTCTCCTCGTGTTCAGAGCAGGAGCGACATTTCGAAGATCGCTGAAGCCCAACTTACATTTTTTATCTTTTTCTCTTCAATGGCTTAAGGTTTTCTCTGCAGACCAAAAAGGGCTTTCAGCGATCCATTTGCTAACGCGAAATCTGTCTTGCTGCCTGCCGGCCTTCTAATAAAGTCTTGCCACAGCTTCATCGTTTGTGTCAAAAACTTTCCCTTTACCTTTCCCAAGAATTCGTACATTTCCCGCACGTTGCTTCGGGCATGAAGACGACTAAGAAGATGTCCGGGCTCTTTTAAATAATCGTATCACTCACTCAGTCAATGTAGAAGGCAACAGAGCGAGGACAACTTTTTCTAGCCCTGCACACAAAAAATCCAATTTTGTCAAGCTCCATCCACTCATCTCCGGCGTGGAAAGAGAGGGACTTCCCAATATGCACTGGTCGTGGCAAAAATTGTTGCCCGGGAATCACCACATTTTGAAGTGTCGTCAACGCTCGAGTACATGGGAGAAGAGAGTCACGTTTGGAGAGCAACCTCTGCTAAAATCCTTGACTGGCATAGCCAAAGTACGGATGTGCAACGTGCAACTTTTTCCTCGTTGCTGCAACGCCCACATTGGCAGTCATGAAGTCACGTACGATAAATGTGGTTGCGCCCTAGGAGGAACGTATGAAAATGCCGAAAATAAGCTTGCGTGAGGGATTTTTTTTTTTTGGGGGGGGGGGGAGGGGGGAAGTCCGAGCTACGTGAGATCATCTTGTCTCTCACGTCTTTCACATCACACACATGGAAAGAGAGTGAAGAGACTGCAAAATGATGGGCAATAGGGTTAGATTGCCTCTTCATGTCGATTTGACCACCTAAAGACTTGGATGCGATGATGACCTTAGGGAATCAAGAAAACCTTTAGGGAGAGCAAAAGAAACAACGCTCGAAGAAAAGGGGGAATAAACGAGGGCTCAATCTTTCTCCTCTACTGTTTTTCTTTCTCTCTCTTCCAGGGAGGCTCTCTAAGAGACAGCAACAGAAGGCTGAGGACATCAATGACCAGACGGACAGACAGAAAGAGCCATGCTGACCTACTGCTAATGACCAGCGACAGAAGACGACCTTGACTCTGACTGAAATAAAGATACCTAACTCACGTCAGATAGAAGGTGAGCAGAAGACAGGGAAAAGAAGAAGGGTTTTGGGGAGTGAGGAGAGACGAGGTCTCTTGGCGGACTTGGCTGAGCTTTGCTTCCAGTTGATGTGACCGTCGCAAACTCGATCGATCACCGATGCCATGCAGCAATGTCTGCGCGAGCGCGCAAAGCTGGCGGGCTGCTTGGCGGCCGTGGGCGTCGCCGCGGTCGAGCTTCTGGCTCTCGGCGTGTACCTGCACGCCTACGCGGAGTACCAAAAGAAGAACTCTTCTCACTCCGGCACGGCCATCGGCGTGTCGGTGACGTTGGCTGCGCTGATGGCGTGCGCCATTCTCCTGATGGTTGGCGCTGTGCGCCGCCGGCCACTCTGCTTCCTCCCATGGATGCTGCTTCATGCTGCGCTCATCCTGGAAGGGATCCTGGCCTTGGGACTCTGCGTCGTGCAATCAGCCAGAACAGGGGTGATTTTACATTTGACCATGCTAATTCAAAGTGAATTTTAAAGTTTGTCTCAGTTAGCAATGCTATAACTTCTGCTGTTGAGCGCGTAGAGGTCTAATGTAGATGCAGGTTTATCAAGACTGCGATTTGAATTGGTGCCCATTGCAAACCTGTGCTCTTTTCAGAACCGTGAGCGGCCTCCACCATGCTTTCCATGCTTCCAGCCTTAAATGTGCCTCATTGTTCATTCTGGAGCCTCACGCCCAAGCTCACCTGCTGCTAGGCCTCCTAGAGGTCAGGTATATTCTGAAGGAGGCAGCAAGTGACCTTCCAGGATAAACTATGCTGCGCATTAAGGAAAATGTAAAACGAGCGCAGATGCGCTTTGTCTAGCTTAAGCTGGTCACCAGTTGAAATCGCTTTCTGCAAGCGAAATTCATTGTTTCCATATAGCATTGGTGTGGCACAGCGGCAGGATTGGTCAGCGGCAGAAGTTATTGCCTTTCTAAATTTAACAAACTTTACAAGTCACCCAGTATATTGTTTGCCGTACACTGATCATGTGTGTGTGCCTTAGTGACGAGCGATATTGTCAAAATATCCAGATCGCTATAATTGATTCATCGAGATAATTTTATCGCGATATTGATGCTAGACATCCAGGGTTGTAGACTACCATTTGATTACCATAAAAAAAATTAAAATATTTCCTAACGTAACATGTGAGGTAATGATCAGCTCTATGAGCGACAATTAAGCAAAAAAGTTCAGGTGTGTACATCGCTGTTTTAGTTGTTCAGAAACTGTTCTTGTTTTCACCTTCACCATGCTGCAACATCTTTATGTTGATCTAAACAAGACATGTATGTAGCAGAGGCATTCTGAGTGTCCACCTGTGGTTTTGCTGCCTCTATCCTTCACCTCCCCCAGATGCCTTATTGGCTTCTGGCAAAATAGGGTTCACGATATGATGATGATAATTAGAAGTATCCCGATATCGATACGATAGAGCGCACATACTTAGTGCGTACGAATATACACACCGTTATACACATTACACATCCACCCACAGATGACTATCCCCATATACTCGTCTGTAGGTGAGGAATACAGTGTATTCGGGGTCTTTCACACCTGAGTAGGTCGATGATGCGTCGTGGTTATTTTTTGCCCTCATATTTACGAGTGCGACTCTCATACACAGTATGCATGAGAATGCATGTAAGTGAGTGTGTGTCACAGGGTGTGCCGAAGAGAGAAGTCAAAAAGGATTGTAACATGGAATTGAATTCCATTCATGCTGTCGCCTGCACAGGGCACGAATTAGCTTCACAACGCCGCGCTTCATACAAATAGCACCTATAGTGCGACGTCCCCCAAACATTCTGTAAGTCTCTGTCAAACGAGAGAACATCCCACGATCTTAGAGATATCCGTTAGAGACATTTGGGTCTTCAAAAGTTCAGGAATGTCATGCTCGTGCCCCACGGACAAGCCTGGTGTCGCACCAATCGCGGACAGGGCTGAGGATAAAGCCGGATGAGACCCTGACAATTTACTGCGTAAAACTTTAAAAAAATGTGTCTTTTTCCTGGCTAACTTGAGACTGAATGGTTAGTTGCGGTGGAACCTTAAAGTACTTTTTCACTAACGGCGCAACCGCTGAGCACTTGGCCCCCAAGATGCAAGTATCTGAGCTTAAGTTTTACAATTAGGGATTGATGGATCTCAAACCACTCCCACAACTGCGTGTAAAGGGGACTTGTAACAGCTTTAAGGCTGAAGCTGATTCGCACGCACCCTCTATGCTAAATATTACCCTAGACGATTTTTTTTTATCTTTTGCGGCAAGCTATACTTGTTGCAAGGCTATGTTTAAAGACACTCTAGTCAAATGGAACGAAAGAAAAACGTGTTTTTGGGTCCCCTCTTTACCTTCAAAGCTTTACAGACACAGTACATAAGGAAAGTCGTTAGGTCAGCATTACAAATTTGATGTGGCCGTTAGTTTAGATGCTAAACCGAAGCACTATAGACAACTGAAACTGAAAACATAGTTTGTTTATCCCATGGCCTCCCAAATCTGGACACCTCATGATGTCACTGAACTTACATGCATGTAATAAAACTTTATTGCAAGAGAGGGGGGTTCAAATTTTTTTTTCAGAACCCTTTGACCGCACTTTTACTATTTGATGTTAGGTAACAAACCCAACATGCACTCAACAAAATTCCAAAATTTTTGGTTTTTTGGTCTAGCCTTCTACATAGCTGTACTGCATATGTGTATCTAAAGCCGTATGTATGTGTGACATATGAGGGTCCAAATGTGACTCACGGACACTTTTTCGAGATAGCAGAATACAAAATAGGAAGCTAGGTCTATGTAGCGTTTTTGCCACGCGTATAGAGTTGAGGCTGAGGCAGTGTCTAATTCTAGACTGGATGGTTTGTATTTGGCATCAGGAGTTTATATACATGTGGTCTAGGAAGTCT
>JAAUXU010130907.1_pt1 | contig 12558 bp, 14 predicted proteins | sample 7278151 | NCBI WGS metagenome assembly JAAUXU01 (sample SAMN14350113, study PRJNA611818) | marine sediment metagenome | isolation source: surface marine sediment (1.8m) | place: French Polynesia: Moorea | collected 2018-08 | reverse complement strand
TACTGTAGTAAATTCGCTGTGTGTCGGTAAGCTACTGTAGTAAATTGCCGTGTGTAGGTAAGCTACTGTAGTAAATTTGCTGTGAAAGTAGATTTCAGCCCTGGTGCCTGTCAGAAGCTCCAACCCCCCCTAGGCTGTCGTCCTAGGCCCCCAAAACACTATGTAGCACTACGTAAGACATACTGAGCTGTCTAGGCTGTAATGGCCGGCCGGGCGAAAGTTCATGGAACAGTTTTTTCAAAGACAAAAACAAGACATTGACATGATGGCCTCTTTACTCCAGAGAACATGCGGCACTACTGTTCCTTCCTGTGCCGGCCATTTCAGCCTAGACAGCCCAGTATCTCTTATGTAGTGCTTTATGGGGCCTAGGACGAGAGCGCAGGGAGGGGGGAGCCCCCCAGAATATTTCAGCCACTTTCTCTTTGTGGTCAAAAACATTGAATTTCGGCAGCAGCCACCACAGTGCTATTGTCAACTCATCACACTTTAAGTGCTCTAGCATAGCAATGAGTGCCTGAAATTTGACAAAACTGCAGGATCTCATGTCTGACACTCTCTGTAACACGTTCCAACCTTAAATTCAACGTTACAGTTACCCCACTAAGCATAACACAACGATTTGTACCAAGCAACATTATTTTCGGCAAACACTGTATCATGCAACTTTAAATGTATTTGGGCATGGCTAAAACTCCTTTTTTTCCCTTTCATTTGATTACAAAATCTTCAAATGGTATGCAGTTACAAATTTTGGACACCTATGGGGAATTCCAATTTTTGACCTAGCCTAATATATGTATATTACTTTGACACAGTTTGATGTTAATTAGTAAATTTATGTAGATAGTAAAATCTATCTTCCTGGGCTTAACCCCTCCCTCTATACAAGCTCGTACTACCAACAGTTCAATGTCGTCATCATTCCAGATCCCAGATACTCTTATCCCCCATATCCAGAAATTCACCAGCCGACAGGATGGCAAGCAGACATGCTCTGAAATCAACTTCAACATCCCAATCGTCCCCAAACATGTCCACAAGACATCTGTGATCACTCCATTCACACTGTTCGAGTTCATCCACATGACCTATGCAATACAGCACAGACATTTCAACGCATGATGGATGCGTCCAATTTTTTGACGAAGAAGATGAAGGCTGCCCGATTAGTCTTCGTAATCGGCAATGTCAAGTGGACAGCAGACCAGAGGTGTGTGTGTGTGATCACACGAGGGTGCCTACCAGCTGTCTGCATCTCCAAATTCGTCGTGCGACGGCACATGGGCCAAAACCTTTGGACAACAGAGGATTTCTGTCTGAAAATGATACGAACGGGGCCGCTCTTGTGCATGCAGTGTTGCTCGTGATATAAGAGGTAAATTTAGTGTGCTTTCTGCACTGCTTTCTGCACTGCTTTCTCTAGTTTCGTCCTGCGTGATAGGTAAACACAAGTGATGATTGACGAAAAATTTGTATTTCGCTAATTAAGGCAAGCTCGTAATAATGAGCCTCTCCTATACCAAACTTCCTTTGTCCAAAGTTAGTACTCTTCTCCTTCCTCTTCCTCGCCCTCGAGGGAGTCCATGCCAACTTCCTCATAGTCCTTCTCGAGTGCAGCCAAGTCCTCTCGGGCCTCTGAAAACTCTCCTTCTTCCATGCCCTCGCCAACGTACCTAACGAATGGAAAAGATAACCAGTTATTTCTCCACTTTTGAAATTTTAAAATTAAGGTGAGCAAAAAGTATTGATCCCCATCACTTTTCATAGTTTATTGGATGGCCTACGGGCCTGATGACTTCAGTCAAATGGTTTTTATAATTAGAAACGAGTTTTTCACACACAGACAATGGTATGTTTGACCATTCTTCAATTGCAAAACAGGCAAGCTCATTAAGATTATTTGGGTTCCTAGCGTGGGCTTAGACGTTCAGCTCTCTCCATAGGTGGGGTTGGGTCCAGGTGGCCATGTGAAGGGAAGTGGCAAGGTCAATAGCTTTCTGCTTGTTAGGAGAAGATCCAAAGATCATCCAAATGATCGAAGAATCATAGATTGGACAGTCCAAGACCATTGGACCAGCAAGGAACTCCATCAAGCGAATGACTGCCTTAAGGCAGTCTTCTTTCTCTAATGTGTTCTCGTAGAAGGGTGCTCAACTGAGATGCGAAAGCATTTTGATCTATTTCATCAAGTTTCTTGAAGACAAAACTGGGGGGGGGGGCGGCAGTGCCCTGGGGCTTGATCTCCAGCTGGGTAGATGGTTCCAAAGGCCCTTCCCTTTTTAGTTTTGCATGACGAACTGAACACTGCACACAACAACCTGCAGGCTGATGCAGTGTCCAGCTGTCTGGGATTTGAGTACTTGCCACTGAATCTCTCACTCAGAGATGCGCTAGCCGCAGTTCCACCACAACTGCAATCCCAGTGGCTGTTTCACCCACTTTCTCTCCTACCCCTTTTATTACCAATGATGTTTCTTCTTAATGGTACTAAATAAAGACCAAAATGTTCCGAACAAACAAAAAATTGTATACTTTGCAGAAATGTTGAGCAGGCACTGTTTTAGCAATACAACGTCCAATCCAACCTTCTCAGGGTACTCCTGGCAGAGCCCTGATGCACCCTTGCAACACTGCCATTTTCCAACATCTTTAAACAGGCTGAGCACATTACTGAGTAGGAAAACAATCCAATAGTTTTGCATCCAAACTTCCTAGGCCTTCTTACACTTCCTTTCCCAATCCCCGGCGATTGTGCTCCCACACCCACTGAGAAAAAAACGGAATAAATTTATATCGTCATCTCTTTGGTTCCACGGATAAGTCTCATTAAAAAAATGGATAAGCTAGGAAATATGGATAATTCGGCACCAAACTGAATATGGAGGGGGGGGGGCACGGCTGCAGGCCGTGCGTAAGGTTAAGTTAGATAAGGCAGCACTTATTTGACTGCTGAAGTATTGAAATTAGGTTGACTGAAATACTGAAGCATTGCAATAAGTGCTGAAATTTTTTTTGAATTCTCCAGAGCGACCCGTGTGGCTTCAGCTAATCTCGTCGTGTAGGAAGAGAAAGGGAATTTCGACTGATTGGGATCGCCACTATGTGCTAAATGGTCGATTTTGTCACCATGATTGAGAAATCAGGATGTCACTCACTGTGTAAACGAAACAAACTTAAACTGGCTCTGGAAGCCGTTCTGAGTGTGCTGCTTATAGCTAACTCAGAATATCCTGAAAACGGGCAGGCTTTCCGTCCAAAACTTCATCGCCACATTTGAGACACAAGTCCACCTGACGTTCAGACAAAGCCCATCTCCACACTGTCATTCTCCTGCACGTTGTCACTCTCCTCCAACTCGTCACTCTCCTCCACGTTGTCATTCTCCTCCAACTCGTCACTCTCCTCCACGTTATCATTCTCCTCCACGTTATCATTCTCCTCCACCTTGTCACTCTCCTGCACGTTGTCATTCTCCTCCAACTCGTCACTCTCCTCCACGTTGTCATTCTCCTCCGAGTCATTTCCTCGTCCAGGGGACCTGGAGCTACTTTCTGAGTTGATGGTGAGACTTAAAGTCCCCCCCTTGTACCCCGCGTGATGTGAGGTGCGCACCAGCAATAAAAAATGAGTGTGACATGGTTCCGTGCTGGGCTGCATGTGCGAGTTATTTGAAAAGTGGTGAGATACCAAGCTTTACGAAATCAAAAACTGACCTTTCGATTCCAATGGAATATTAGTTACAGCTAGTGTCTAAAGAAGAATGTTTTACCGTATTTCGTGTCTACACACTAGGACGGATAGGGAGTATATCCACATATTATGCGACATGTGCTGAGCACGTAGAGACACTATGAAATATGCATCCTTACCCTTTATACAGTACTGCTTTCCTTACTCACCAGTGGACAAAGGCTCTCTTGGCGTACATGAGGTCAAACTTGTGATCCAGGCGAGCCCAGGCCTCAGCAATGGCTGTGGTGTTACTCAGCATGCAGACAGCCCTCTGCACCTTGGCCAAATCTCCACCAGGCACAACTGTTGGCGGCTGATAGTTGATGCCCACCTTAAAGCCAGTTGGGCACCAATCCACAAACTGGATAGAGCGCTTGGTTTTTATCGTTGCTATAGCTGCATTGACATCTTTGGGAACAACGTCTCCTCGGTAGAGCATGCAGCAAGCCATGTACTTCCCATGACGAGGGTCGCACTTCACCATCTATAGAATAAAATATTTGAGAAAGGTCAAATGCTCATCCTCTTAATTAGCTGGTGTTCTTTTTTGTTGGCAATCACCACATCCTGATAGACGGCATCATCACGCCATAACTTACCTGGTTGCATGGTTCAAAGCATGCATTGGTCACTTCTGCCACAGACAGCTGTTCATGGTAGGCCTTTTCAGCAGATATGACAGGAGCATAGGTGACCAGCGGGAAGTGGATTCTTGGGTAAGGTACCAAATTGGTCTGGAACTCTGTCAGATCTACATTGAGTGCTCCATCAAATCTTAGGGAGGCAGTGATGGAAGATACAATCTGCCCTATGAGGCGGTTCAAGTTGGTGTAGGTTGGACGCTCTATGTCCAAGTTTCTGCGGCAGATGTCATAGATTGCCTCGTTGTCAACCATAAAGGCGCAGTCGGAGTGCTCAAGGGTGGTATGGGTAGTCAAAATAGAGTTGTATGGCTCCACCACTGCAGTAGCCACTTGAGGGGCTGGATAGATAGAAAACTCCAACTTTGACTTTTTGCCGTAGTCCACAGATAGCCTCTCCATGAGCAGTGAAGTGAACCCAGATCCAGTTCCTCCTCCAAATGAATGGAAGACCAAGAAGCCCTGCAGTCCTGTGCAGTTGTCTGCCAGCTTGCGGATCCTGTCGAGAACGAGATCCACAATCTCCTTGCCAATGGTGTAGTGGCCCCGAGCATAGTTGTTGGCGGCATCTTCCTTACCAGTCACCAGCTGCTCTGGGTGGAACAACTGGCGATAGGTGCCAGTCCTGACCTCATCAATGACAGTTGGCTCCAAATCAACGAAGACAGCCCTGGGGACATGTTTGCCAGCACCAGTCTCGGAGAAGAAGGTATTGAAGGAGTCGTCACCGCCGCCAATGGTCTTGTCTGAGGGCATTTGGCCGTCAGGCTGGATCCCATGCTCCAGGCAATAAAGCTCCCAACAAGCATTGCCCATTTGGCATCCTGCCTGGCCGACGTGGACGGAAATGCATTCGCGCTAGAAATGAGAAAATATTGTCAGACCTAAGACGTTCAACAGCAAGAGTTCACAATATTACAATGAGTAATCGTTACTGTTCGTCAGAGCAACTGTAAAATTTTCCACTAGCCATAAAACGGAAGTCTGCAAGGCAATTTGCTCTTGCTTCCACGCAGTTCCCACATTTCTCCGCCACATCCGGGCTTAAACCGGGGGGGGGGGGGGCGCTGAAGAGTCATAAATTCTTGGGAAAAAAGGAGGATTTCTGGCTCACTGACAGAAACTAATGGTGGTGTGAAGGCTCACTTGAAAGTTTGATCAGGGATTTGTAAGTTTCTTGATCTCGCAAGTTTCGACCTCAACTCACTCCTTGATCCATGATTTTGTGCTGCTGTTCTCACGACGTCGAACGCAACAAAGCGACTGAGAATTGGCGACACAATCTCTCGTGCATAATCCATTTTTCTACCATAACTTCCCATATCTCTGAAGTTTCGTGGCCAGCCAGGCAAAGCCTCCTTAGGCCATAAGAAGTAGCCAAGCGGATCCGAAATGCAGGAGCCTGACAGAAAATGATGATCACAGGGATGGCGGAAATGACTGCTGGGGTGAAACGAAACTGCTACCTACAGCAAAAAAGCCTCTCACAGGGGAGTTGAAATGCATTGAATTACTGTTCTCTCTTCTCCCTTCTGTGTGTTCGTTTGTGCACAGACGCGCAACAATGAACTGGCCTACACGTATAGGCAAGAGGACCAAATTTGGCTGACTGAAAAAATTAACGTCGAATAACGTTAATTTAACATTAGAAGTAACGTTGTGCATATCGCACAACGCTACGATTTATGCACTGTTTGCAACTGCAAATGGCAACTCCAGGAAATCACCTGCAGCTAAGAAATGCTGGTTTAAGTTATCCGACGGCTTCAAGCTGACAACTTCTCTAAGTGTTACAATTAGGTTTTCGATTTGTCGTTTCGCTGGGAATTACGGGAATTGCGTAAATTAACACACAAGAAGTGCACGCACAAGAAATGCACGTTTTTCTTAACGCCAGATTTTGACAAAAAAGAAAGACAGAGGATACGAGACAGCAGCAACTGCTTCATCAGTTGGTAAAGCCTCGTGTCTGTCAAGACATAATTGTAGTAGGGGAACCACAATCACAGACGCGGAGCATATGAAGTCTTGGAACCGGACACACAAGAGAAAACTAACCAAACTCCGCTTCGCAGGAGAGAATTGCACGTAACCAGTGGAAACTTTTGCAGATGGTGGTGAAAACGCGAACAGCTGTACAGTGTGGATATGTGGCAAAGGGAAGGGGACAGGATAAAATCTATCGTTACCAGGATTAATTCTGATCAATTCTTTATCTTTTGGTACGTAAAATTCAACTGCAGCAGGGGGGCAGAGACTTAGGCTAGCAAACTCACTTCTCAGGCGGTTCATTTCTTAGGCTAGCAAATCAGGTGAGTGAACGTTCTTCGAAGGGAGCAAAGAAAAATATTCTGAAGGCACCGAACGCAGTCGAAAAGTGAAACTTAAAAAAGCTTCCCATAGTCGGCGAGAGATCTTGGTCTCACCATGTTGACGTTGCAGACGGAGACGATGGGGACGCTCTAGACACTGCCTGTCCGGCTGACGAAGAACCGGGAGACACAAAAATCCAAGAGAAACTGACAAAAGAACAAAACTTTGTTCGAAAAGTTTGGCGCTCGCTACTGCTGCGGCGATCGTCATGCTAGGGATTGGTTTACAGCTGGCTCGAGTCACGAGACGAATATCAAGTACAGTGGCTCCTTGATATAGTCGTAGTCAGTAGTATTTCAATAGCGTCCTGGGCGAGTGCTGAGCAATCGCACTAGTTTTGGGATCATTTAATGAGACCAATTGCAGTACTAGCCACATGTGACCGCATTGTAGCTTTGTAGTGACAAATTAAGCATATTTAGTACAGTGAATTCTCGATTGAACAATTTCCGACTTTACAAAAATTATGCTTACTTATTAAAGGACTAAAACGCTTACTGCTCGGCAACCAGAAAGTGTTGGGACCATACGCAGCCCACCAAAATCACTATAACCCATCCCTTTTCAGCCAAGAGTTTTTTATTGGAAGTTCAAAAAATCCGAACAGATCAGTCTGCAAAACAAAATGCATCGCAGTTGCGGTAGCAAAGAAGTTCCTCCCGGGGTTTCCCAGACCTAGCCTCATACTATGGGAACAAAGCAGCCAGTCCTGCCTTCAATGTGGAATCTTGGATAAACGGAAAACCCTTAAACTACTAGGGCCACAAGTTTTTCCTTGAAAAGAGGTTTTGAGATTAGGTGTACGTATGCACTGCCCATTTTGGTGTCACCGGGCTCAAAGTCAGCGAGGTTATCAGGCAGGAATGTTGAATTTTGACTTTTTGGGAGAGTAAATGAAATTTACTGAAACTTTTCTGGGGAATTCTTGCCCCCACACCCTTGCCCCCTACCCCAGGGCTCAAACTGCTACCAAGTATGCAAAAACCCTGCATGTAGGGGAGAGGTTGCAAGGTTCCATGAGAAAAACAAAAAAGAGCAAAAGTGCCACGAAAACAGTGGCATCCTGGGTATGCATGGCTTAAGACAACCATCTCATGGAGGAGTCACAATGCGTGCGGACGAATCTCAACAGTCCGGATGAGTCTCTCTAAGTGTGCCTTGGTAGTGAAGAGCTACTCTTTATCTAAAGAGTTACATTAGCGGAAGGCAAGGAAGCTCTTTCCCCACCAAGGGTCACGAATTGAATGTACCGTCCTTGGCGCAAAGATTTGCCGCGGGCATGACTTCACGTCATACGCTATACTGGGACGTTTTAAGTTGGAATTTCGATCTGGAACACATAGATATAATACTCGGGCTCTATATTGAGTACAGAGGTTCAATGTCAGGGATGCCCATTTTGGTGCTGGAATGCTCAAAATGAGACCAACTGGAGGAGGCCAGCACGTCAAAGAGGCTGGAATTTTGGCTTTTTCAGGGGGAAATGTAATGTAATAGACCGAAATTTTCATGGAACAATCCCAGCCTCCAGGCCCATCATTTCCACAAGGTTTCACACCTCGGGTCCTCCTGCACCATGTGCTACAAGGCAAAATGGGTCGGATTGTAACCCTATCGCACTATGTCACACTTTTTTCGTCCCCTCACAGAACCTACCAACCTTTGGCCCAGACGAAGGGGTTTTGCCTTGTAGCGCATGGCGCAGGAGGACCCTGGGTGTGAAACCTTGTGGAAATGATGTTCATTTTCACTCATTCTGACAGTTGCAATTGTTGACTGCCCCACTGCCTCCTTCCTTGACGGTGATCGCTCTGGTTGCTGTGACGGACCTGGTTGCTCTGATGACTGGTTGCTCTGATTGTCACTGACAAGTCTGGTCACTCCGCTCTGATAGTCACTGACAGTTCTGGTTGCTCCATTCATCATTTTGAAGGCTCTGGTCGCTCTGATGGTCACTGACGAGACTGGTCGTTCTGTTCTTGCTCCAATCATCCTAGTTCACAAAACAATCTCAGTACTCAGGAGCGTGGTAAAGGAGTTCTTTTCTGGACCTCCTTAGTACAATTGAAATGAATGCAAAGTGGACGGTTTGTTGCAAAAAGTTAATGCGCTCTTTTGCTCTTTTTGGCAGGATCTAGCTCACAGGATCTAGCCAGTGATGATTCCAGACGGGGTTCAGACACCAATTGCTCTCTCATCTCCTGATTCAGAAAGAGTTGGCACTGCATTCATCCCAGCGCACTTTTAGGTTTTGTGGACGTCATGTCGTAGATTGAAAAGTCAACACAAACTGCTACAACATCGACAATATTGTCTGCCACTATCGTGTCACAGTCTTCTTCTGCCACTGCTGCCTCTAATAAGACACTCGTAGTATCTCAAGGATGGAAGAGCAAAAAAAGACTTTGCGTAGAGGAGTTTAATAATAGAAACATGAGGTAATGCCAAATTGAATTTTTTTCTGTGCATAATTATAAGCTTTAGTGCTGTAGCACTGAAGTGTCAAAGCAAAGACCCTCAATTGCTCTGGGAACTTTTCACAGGTTGTGGCACCTGCCTTGGCATTTTTGAGACATCGCTCTATCAAGAGAGCTGAGCATGAAGAAGACAATGAGTGCAAGATGTTAGTTCCTTCATCTGACAAGAGCTTGTTCCAATGCAGGTTCGAAACAATGCCTTGTAAGGAGTGGAAATAGTGTTCAAATAACGTATTCTAATGAAAGATCAAGTCTGGCTGTATTTCATTACTACGTTCTGTGTGTAGCATCCCGCCGGGGCCCTGGTACGTGCGCGTGCGTCATCTTGCCTCTTAGTTCCGCGGGACCTCTCTTCGGCGTCAGGACCGAACTTCCCGACGAAGATTCCATTATGACGAGTTCGTGCCATATTCTTTCCATAGTCTCTGTATTTCTCTTAGTTACTCCTGGAGATGTGTTCTCCAGTGCTCATGAGGGACTGCCTCTCTCTTGTGCTCCTTCCCCTGAGCCGGTCAGCTCTCCTTCCTGCTGCTGTGACTCCCAGCCAGCAGGCCATAGAGGAAGGGAGGGCACTCCCATCGGAGGTGAGCGCTCCCTGGTGGCCACAGCATCAACTACTATACAGACTAGGATTATATCGACTACTGCATGTAAGCTACGCACATGCCTAAGTGTGGTTTATGCTCTGGAATACAATGCTAAACCTATATTGTGCTGTGGCGTCCAGATATGCTTAGTTACACTCTACATTATGTCTAATGATCACTTGTGAAGGCCGCATACTTCATGTGGTAGTCCATGACCGGGAAAGTCATCATTGATGTGATTATGCAGCTTCTCCATTATGTTTGTTTCAGAAGAGAGACCTTCCTTGTGCACCATCTGAAACAAGCACTCAAAAGAGACAATTTTGTGCTGGAAACTCTCACTCGGTTGATTTGGTCTCCCCAAAATGCAAAAGAGCCAGGGTTGAACTTTAAGTGGGTCCTGTCTGTCTGTATTATTCATTGTATTTCATGGAACCCTCTCAGATAATTCTGAAAAATAAGGAAATAAGAAAATATGAAGGAATCAAAATACCTGTTCAAGAGTTCAGACTATTCTTGTTTGACAAGCTGCTTCCTTCTTTTCCACAGACGATTGGCATCCAATCTTAGTGGTTAGCTTTTTAAACACAAAGCCTGGAATTAAGAAGTGAGTTATAAATATCAATACCTTTGAGGTGTTGCACATTTCTACCTGCGGCAGCTTCTGGTATTCCGATAGGCTTGTTGAATCCAGGACTGCAGAATACTGCGCTGCATCTTCCATTATCTTGTGATCTTCCATCTGTGATATTAGTGGGGAGCTGTGCTTCTTCCAACTGAGCTAGAAAATAGATGACATGGTTCCTTCAAGATCAAGACAGTTTGCATTTCTGTTGCAGGGGATAGCATTTTGTACCAGTATTTTCTTTAAGCTGGACTGAAATTGGATCATATCTGGATTGTTGTTGTAGCCATTTTTGCCTCTTATGCATCTGAATAGTGATTCCAAATGGTCTTGGCTGGTCTTATATGTCAAGAAGTATTGACATGGATATTCCTCCTTCATTAAAGGTGTCTTTCCTATGTTGCGCACAGCCGGAGCAGATATGATGAATCCCTTGACAAATGTCTTCCTGGGCAAGTCCATGAGCAGCATGCCTCTCTGGTCTTGAAGTCCTTTCAAGTACTCACAAGTCTCATCAAATGATGATTCCCAAGCAGCCATTCATCAGAGCCTGAGGGCCTGCTTGTAGCCCTTGAAAGGAGAAGAAGAATTCAACAGGTAGAGGAGTCTATCTATGTTTTGGATGAATGCAATTGTGCCATCAGAGTGTTCAAATCCAGGCTCCTGACATCATCTCAGAAATCCAATTGTCTCAGCAACACTCCTGGAAAGAGTCTGCACTGCAACACAAAGTTTCATTTTGCATCGTTGAAAGTCCACATGCTGGCACCTCAATTTATTGGCGAACTTGAGGCCCTTGGACTCTTGAATCTCCTTGAGGCGTTGTACATGCCACCATTGAATGGCCTTTCCATCCTTGTCACAAAGTGTTTGCATGTGCACAATAGCATATTGTGCCAACTTCAGAGCTTGACAGGGATCCAAGATGAGATGGACTTCTAGGCCTTCAGTAAACTGCAGGTCCAGCTCGCCATTCAAATCATCATCCAGCCACTTGCATCCAAGCATTGACATCGTCTTCACATTGACAGCTGTTCCATCACATGTAACTGAATGGACCTGCAGATTATTGCTCTTGGCAAGCTTGATGGCTTTCTGCACCATTCAAAAATGGATTTCCACATCAATTTTATGGACCAGGAAGTACCCAATAGGTGTTCTGATCCTTCCCCCAGAGACTGACAAGCATGGATGTTATAGCCTCTGTCGGCAGTTTCTCAAGATTCAAATTCAGGAGGAGTTGATCTCCATAGTCAACAAAGCCAGTGTACCTAAAAGAACAATGAAATTGAGCCAGACTGCCTAAAAGAACAATCAAAATGAAGTTCCATGGAACAAATTATTAACTTACCTGCCAGAACTCTTATTGTAGATGCTCCAGGTCTTCAAAGGCATTCAATCAAACATTAATGCATAATGTTTCTTAAAGCCTGCATGTTGGTTCTTAAAGCCACCACTAGCAAGTTTCTTGAGCTCCTAAAAAACATCATTGAAGAACCCAGCCTGACCCTGGACTGATGATACCCAGTTTCTAACTGATCTTTGATCAGGTAGTGTAATATAGGACCGGATGAATTGGTAGGCTGCAGGAGAATAGAAATGTAGTCTTAAGCTAAATTTTTTCATCTCATCTGAGAAGCGACATCCTCAGTTATTTCTAGTGCTCTTGTTGAAGGCCTTACTGCGCAGAAGTTCATTCATTAGGCCTGTAAAATTTCCTTGGAGGACCAGATCACAGTCTTTTGTGAGAACTTCAGACAGGGAGTTAACCCTATTTTGGTGGGGGGGGGGACCATTTCGGTACAGACCCTTAATTCTTCCCTGGCATTACATCTTACACACCTCCAATCCTAGCCAAATTTTGTGACTTTTCCTCCATGAGCATGCATGTGCTTCTGATTTAACAAAATCATTGGTAAGTTACCTCTAAGTGGGTGATAGGCCCTCATTCTTAAACATGGTGTTTGGCAGAGAATGTGGTAAGTCAATAAAATAGTCCTAATTGCACTAAAGAATAGACTCATCAAAGTGCTTGTCATGTCAGACGTCAAGAAGTGGAATATATCAGTCAGAATGTTTTTATGCTTAGCATTGAAAATTTGCACCATAGTTGAAAATCC
>JAAUXU010013186.1_pt1 | contig 12559 bp, 12 predicted proteins | sample 7278151 | NCBI WGS metagenome assembly JAAUXU01 (sample SAMN14350113, study PRJNA611818) | marine sediment metagenome | isolation source: surface marine sediment (1.8m) | place: French Polynesia: Moorea | collected 2018-08 | reverse complement strand
TTGCTTTCCGCGTTGTCGTCGCTTACCCCCTCCTCCTCCTCTTCTTCTCCCTCTTCTTCCTCCTTCTCTGCTTGATTTGATTCCTCCTCTTGTTCAGATGAACTGTCATCGACATCTGCTGCATCAGCTTCAGGTTGTTCAATTCCTTTCTCTTCCGGAGGAACATACTCTCCCACCCTCCTCTCTCCCACAAAGGGTGACAGATGAGGTGGTAACACGGCCCCCACCAGGTAGTCCTTATCCGGAAGCAGCTGACGCTTGTTGATGGAGTCGAAGATCCATTGGGGCTGCACGTAGCGTCTACTCAGCGCGTATTTCATGTCCACTGATTCCTTGGGCCTGTCGCATAACTGATGTGTGATGGATTGGTCGTTCTCGTCGAAGGTAGCGCCGGCAGAGATGGTGCTATCCCACGACACTTCGCCGCCGAAAGCTCTGATCATGAAGACGATGGAGTCTCTGGGGATCTCTCGTCCCAGGAAAAATCTGAGGCCCTTGAACAATGTCTGAAGTTGTTTAAGCTCAAGTGCTTCCTTGAGGGCTGCTTCCTTCTTGTCGGGATCGTCGCTGTTCATGGGTATGTGGTCGATTTCAACGGTTTCGTCCTCTGCCATATTGACTACAGTTCTCGCAAGGGATTGGTTGAGCGCTTGAACATAATCGTTTTCAACACCTTCTTCGCTGTTGTTTTCAGAGGAAGGTGCAGGCTTCTCCGTAGACAACCCACCAGCAATGGTCGGCGGATACTTGATATTGAGACTATGGAAGAGTCTGAAGTTAACAAAACCCAGCATGGTTGTGTAGAACTCAACAAAGATGGACATGAGTTTCAGATCCACTGACTGTGGACGAGAGAAGCCAAACGAGTGGGGAACCACCCACGTAACCGTCTGGCCCACAATCTCGGCCTGAAAGGTCAGGAACGATGAGTTAGTCCGATACTGAGAAAGAAAGACTTGTGCACTTACCTGATAGTAGTATCCTTTGATGGAGACGAACACCTTCCTCAGGGATTTCGACTCTATGACGTAGTGCATGAATTCGACCGTCAATCTTCTACACAGCTGGATCATAGCAGTTGGAATTCCTGCAAAAATAAATGAAAATGAAAAATAAACGACGCTGATATGACGTGAATGAGTTGGACCACAAACTTGACTTACCTGGTCCTTTGGGAAAGTTTGAAAACAGAAAGCACAGACACAGGCAGTCCTCGAGATCTCTGATCGCGTCGATGAAAGTGGGATAACGTTCTCGCACGATGTGGTCAAGGGTATACTTAGGCCGGTTGTCCTTGAGCCTCTGCTCAGTCTCGTCGTTGCCCTTGTCCTTCGCCTTCTTCAACTTGCGCAAGAAGACCCTGAAGTCTCTGAACCTGTGCACGATGGGTTCGTGCAAGAGGAACCTAAAAACATCAATAGAGAAATGTCCACACTTTGCAAGTCGAGAATCGATGAACTTTTGGACCAACCTGATGTCCTTCTCGTAAAAGAGCATTTGCACTGTTGTGAGGTTTCCCTTCTGAGCGCGCTTGCGATTTCGGGGCTCGCGAGGGTGGATGCCCTTCAGGATGCACAACCGGCGAAAATCCTTTAGATTCAGCTGGAGCTTTTTCATAGCCTGAAATTGCACCGTACAGAGTACCCGAATTTTTCGTCGAGAATCAAAGCCGCCTCCTTCCTGTGGTGTGACGTACGTACCTGCTTGCGGGTGAGGAAGTTCGACGCCTCGCCCGTCTGGTACTGGCGCTTGCGGTTGCCCATCTTTAATCCCCTTAAAAGGACACCGTCTCGCAGAACTTGGTCACGTTCTCAGAGCTGAAGTTTCACTGAGTTCAGGAGCTCCGTTGTTTAGCAGCACACGCTGGTTTGTTTACTTTCGTCGCCACATATACAAAAGCAGCAGAGTTGCCAGATGATAAGCGAAGTGTTGGACACGTTAAAGCTGACATGTATGACTTATGCGAGGTACTTCAGGGAGTCTGTTTAAGAAGCATTAGGGGACTTATATGTATATCTTATATAGACTCTGGAGTCTAGAAGACCCTGGTATGACGATGGTCGAAGCGAGAGAGTCAAAAGACAGCGTCTCTTGGCCAGCCTTCTTGAAGCAGCTGCGCACCAGCCCAACTCCACTACTCCTCTCACTTGAGGCTAACTTGTGGGTGTTTCCCAGAAAAAATGAGCAGTCACCAATTTTATTTGTAACATGGTGAGCCTCTGAAAGGCCTCGTCCAACACCATGAAGAAGAAGAGCAACTCTGCCGGATACGCCTACCACCGCCCGGCGCCCGGCGCCGACGACCCCGACGCCAAGGCGGGGGACAAGGGCGACGAGCACGATGGTTGCTGCAGTCTCTCCTGTCTCCAATTCTCTCTCCACCTCTTCAATGTTCTGTTCTTCCTCAGCGGCGTGGTGCTGGTGTCTGTCGGGGTGCGCACCCTCGTCTACAAGCATCCCGCTTTGGTGCTGTTGAGCTCGGGTCTCTATGACCTGACGGGATACGTCATTGTGGGGGCAGGTACGCGCAGCTTAATGTTTGACTAGAAACTTTCTGGCTGCTTCACTGATGTAATGACGCCAATGGTCATTTTTTCTTGGGTGCGCAGGATGCGTCATCTTAGTGGCCTCGATCTTGGGATGCATCGGCCTCTGCCGCGGGTCGCACAAGCAAGTGATGGCCTACGCTACCGTCCTCGGTCTCATCTTTGCGCTGGAAGTCGGTGCCGGTGCTCTGGCCTACATTTATAAGGGCCGCGTGGGCAACGAACTCGAGCAGGGTCTCAGAGGAAAGTTCACGGACGAGTATGGCGTCAACAACGAGACCACCGCTGCGGTGGACGAATTGCAGATCAGGTACGAATGCATCAACAATGTATGTATAACGCTTGTCATTTCAACGTACCTACCTCATTTCCGTCGCAGTCTCTCTTGCTGCGGCATTCACTCCTTCGAGGACTGGCGAAACAGCACGTGGTGGGGTCTGGAGGAGAGGAGGAACAACAAGGTGCCTGACTCTTGCTGCATCACTCCGGGGAAATACTGCGGGGTGAGGGATCACCCCAGCAATATCAGATATACAGGTGAGCACGCACGACAAACTTATCAATGTGGTGACACTCGTTGAGTGAGCTCTCCTTGCCCCGGTTGTAGGTTGCATCGACAGGATACACAAGATAGCTGGAGATAATCTGCTGGTGATTGGAGCTGTGTCCGTGGGGATCTGTCTTATTCAGCTGGTGGGCCTAGTACTTGCGTGCTTCCTTCACAGCAAGCTGAAGGCCCTCGTCTATTACGGATGATGGACGCAATGGGCATTTCTAGGACCGCTGGTGCCAAGCCGTGAACAACGAATCTCGACAGTGTCTCTCTTAGTATAACTTTTTTAGTATTCATTTAGTCGCACTGACGAGATTACCTTTAACTTATGAACAGTATTGGAATCACTACAGCAATGTAGGCACCAAATAAGGCACAAAAGTGTTCATTCATGTCACATTAAACTAATCTAAAGCATGCGTTAGATATCATTGAAATACACATGCAGTCCGGAAGCCATCTGCAGTACGTTCGTATGTAAAGTGAGGCCCGTGGCACCACCTTCAGTGACGCTCGAGACGATGCAGGCGTGCCTGATGATCATGTGCTTCATTTCCAAGGCATACGTCGAGTTTTAACAACCTTCTGCCTTCGAACAGTCCGGTTTCTTGCATCATACAGTTGTAGCTTTTACGAGAACCTACGGGGATGCAAGAAATTGCTGGCATTCTCCCCGAGCGCAGTGCACTGCTTCGCCAATGACGTCCTCAAGTTTTTCCTCCCACACCGCGAGGCATCTGTCCTGACCGACCATCTGGCACACGCACGTGAAGGGCTTAATGGGATGGGAGAGATGAGGCAACTTTATGAGGGATCGGAAGCAGAGCAGGGGCGGAGGTGGGAGGAAAGAACCTCTGGGCGATTATACTGGTACATTTGGCCGTCCTGCCACCAATGACAGAAAAAGGTTATGCAAGAAGGACAAAACAATGCGCGGAGTATAAAACGCAGGTCCCGGAGAGGAGTGTTCATCAGTCAGTGTAACATCCCTCGCCTGATTGTGTCACAGACCATGGAGGTCCAACTAGTAAGTGAAGTCAAGACCGAGTCCGCGCTAGAACTTACAGCAAATCTAAGTATACTCTAACCATGATGTGTAGAATCCTTTAGGAATTAGAAACCTGACGTGCGACGTGACGCTTAATACCTGCGAGGGGTTTTCAGGCTACAATGATCTGGTGTCATCACATCAAGGAGTCCCTTTTTCAAAACTTAGAAGTAAACCTTAACCATGGTTTCTCAAGCCTCTGAGACTTTTATTCCACTCTATAAAGCTATATTAAACCCTTATCCAACTTGGGCCTAACAGGGCCTCTCTCCCCCCGAAAAGAGGGCAGTGGCTTAACAGTCACTTTACGTTAGAGATGTGATTACTCTTCCTACAGGTATTATTGGCGTGCTTGATCGGCCTCGCCGCAGCCTACCCGAGGCCGGATGAGATTGGGCCTCCTCGCGGCGGCCTGCCCATCCCCCACCCTGGCCCCGACGGCTACGCCAAGGACAAGTATTTCCAGTACATCAATGTGCCTGCTCACAAAGAGTTCGAGTGGGGATATCGAAGGGGGAATCCTCATCACTTCAGAGAGGAATATCTCAGTCAAAAGGATCACACCTTCAAGGCAAAGGTACTACAATGCGTAACATGTGCGTGCTGTTCTCGTGTACAGACGTACAGAGGCAATACTTTTAGGTCAAGTGGGGCGACACTCACGACGGGTACGGCGAGCACTTCTACGACTACCAGCACAATCCGCCCAGTTACAAGAAGCACGAGCCAGTCTACAAGCCCGAGCCCGTGTACAAGCCGCCACACCACTAAGACCTGGACTGACAAACGAGTAGGAGTCAAGGAATCAAAATGAGCTATAGTGTGTAGAAAGGAGCCGATATAAAAGGAAAAATACATTCATTCTGGAGCCAGCACCTCATTCATTCCTTTTCTTGCGCAAAATTTAGCTGCAAATCATCGGAGGGAGAGTGAGAGCTCTAATGATTTATCTTCCTTCGCTGGTTGAGGGCCTTTTGACCTGGAAAGTTGAGATATAGGACTAAACAAAGCCAGGACAGAGAGACAAGAGGCGTTGGTCGCGCACTCGGAGGGTGGAGAACACCACAAAGTTGACGCAATACTTCATGAGCATGCATTCCATCTGCAGTCTCACTGTACAGAGATGCTATATTCTATATTATTTTACTCCCTCATATATGGTTGATCAATGTAATCCTCGTGGGGGTTCTTCCCTGCCAGCAGGATAAAACTGAACGAGCGCGCAGGCTGCGCGCACGCGCTTTTTTTAAGGCCTCCAGGGCGTCTATATAAAGTGCAGGTAGACTTCAACAGACCATCAAACGTGGCTTTGAAACGACCCCACAATGAAGATTGCACTCACGGTAAGAAATTCCAGCTTGCACATCATTCCTCGCTTGTCCGAGTCTGTCATGTGCATTACAGCGCCTGTGTTGTCGTATCCTCAACTAACTAACTTGTTCTAGTTGGTCCTGGCGTTGTCCGTGGGTCTGAGCGCCGCCTACCCCTTCGCGCAGCAGCTCCAGGCGGAGGAGCGTGATGGCGGGTACGGAAAGCAGCCTGACGGCTACTTCCAGTACGTGAACGTGCCGGGTCACAAGGAGTACGAGTTCGGCTGGAACAGAGGAAACCCTCACCACTACATCTCCAGATACGAGCAGAGCAAGGATCACAGGTTCAGGACCAGGGTGAGCGAGCAAGCACACACAGTACGAGTCTGCGTACAAGTGTGACGTTGATGGTACCTTTGTACTTCGGCACAGTCTGAATATGCGTTTTGCCTCAGTTCTTCGAGACAGTTGTTACAACACGTCTGATTCCTCAGGTCCGCTGGGGAGACAAGCATGGCGGTTACGGCGAGCAGTACTGGGAGTACAACCATGGACCCTCCAAGCACGAGCCTTCGTACAAGGCACCGCCAAAGCCCCCCGCATACGCACCTCCTAAGTACCCCGCAGCCTAGCTCACTTTATAGGATCCCAACAAATTTACCCCCTCGTACAGTATAGCGCTGATATCCAATTCCCCCCCCCCCTTCTCTCTATTATGGGCGTCATTTGCGCTCATCTTTACCGCAACGTCCGCAAAAAAGGATCCTGTTCATATCCCTGCGGTTTAGTGAAAAGAGAAACTTTCACCTGCTCTGAGGAAGGAAAGAATGAGTACGCAGCATGCGGAGTCTCCTGCATCATGATCTTGACATTCGTTCAAGAACGTTCGTTCACACTCAGTATTAGCGTCACAAAAGGACGCACTTTTATTCACACGTTACAGTATGTTGGATAAAAAACTAATAAAAGACAACTTGTTGATGCCACTTCTAGGAAAAAGCTCGATATTGTCGTCTTAGATTAAAAGTTACTACTGGAGTAGCATGACGTACAGTATGATGCAAAAATATCTAAATCATAGTGGACACACAGGTAATGCAGTATGAGTAAAAAAAACCTCAGCTTGGTGTTGTCTCGAAGTTTAGAAAAGAAGCAAATTTCAACAGCGGTTTGTTCAGCGAATGGTTCTTCAGTCTTGCTTGCGGAAGTTGGCAATGAGAAATTGTCCGAACGGCGAATGACGGCGCAAAATGCGGTTTAAGAAAATCCTAGCGCAAATCTCTCTTTTTTTTCACCCACACTGTAGCACATGTATGCGCGTGGAACGTGGCTTGACCACGTTAAATGATGGTGTGGAAGATCGGGACTGGAGTGTGCAGGCAGGCGGGATCGGCAGGGAAAAATCCCGAGCAAACGGTCTCGCCTTTTCTGTTCTTGCCAAAGGCGGGGAAGCTGTAGTCGATGGGATAGTCAACGAGCACGTCCAGGTCGGGGATACACATCTTGGCATAGTCTCGAATAAAGCAGCCCCACAATGTATTGATCCTCTTGGGGCCGGTAGGCAGCTCGGTGGCCGGCGGCGACGACCCTGCGGCTGCCGGTTCTGGAGTGCCAGCCTTGGAGGACTGGGGCGTCGCCGACCTGGTCAACGTTGATGGGTCCACGGAAGCCGGCCGTGGCGTTATGCCACAGAGTCGAGGTTGTGACTGTGAGGAAACCATCGTGGTTGCCCGCTCTGTCGGTTGCGGCGTCCTAGCCCCTGCCACAGCTCTTCTCAAGGACAACGCGCGCTTCATGTCGTCGTGATGCTGTGTGGAGTGATCTGGAGAGCCGCCAGAAGCAGATGCCTTCTTCAGTGAGGACGCCCTGCCCAATACCGAGCTCTTATTCTTGACGACTCGAGGGTCCGGCGAGAAGAAGTAGCTGCCCCACCCTCTGGATACGATATCCTGGGCGTGAGGGTGAATGGGCGGGTGATTCACCATCCCCTCGGCCATGAGCTCCTCGCACACTGCAACGCTATCGATGGTAGCAGTGAACTTTTTGGGCGCCAGGACGTCTTGCAGTACGTTGTCGCCGAAGTACAGGCTGGCCGAGGGCTGCCATTCGGTCACGTACTCTAAAAACTCATTCAGGTCCTTCCAGTTTCCTTGAGAGTAACAGTCTCCAGTCTCCAAGTCCTCCCACCCCTGGAAGGATTCGACCTCTGCAGCGCCATCGAGGCGCCAAAAGGGGCGTTCCTCCACGAAGAAGCTGGGCTTACGTGCGAAGAAAATGACGATGTCGAACAAGTCTTTCCAGTCGTGACCCAGAGCGTGTGAAGCCACGTGGGAGGCGAAGTCCGTGTGGGATCCTGTGATGACGTACAGACATTTGCCGTTCGCACGTAGCATTTTGAGCCACTCCCGGAACTCTGGTCGACGCTTCAGGATGTACTTCTCGGGGTGCAGCTTCACCTCCGGAAAGAAGCCTCCGACGTCTGCCGCGAAGTTAGTTCTCACAAACATATCCCGGAGACCCTCTTGCACATCTGGCCAAAAGAAATACTCCTCCATTGGTTTGCCCCCGTTGTTCAGCTGGTCGACTACGTCGACGATGCGGGCGCACAGCAGTGGTGCAGCGATGTCGAAATAATCCATGAAACTGTGCAGCAACAGTCCGAAGTCGACCATCTTGCGCGGACCCTCCGCGGCCAGGTGTTGCGTGTACTCATGTCCGGCGTGTCGCTTACGACAACGGCCGTAAGCACGTTCCACTTCGTTGTCACTTAGCCGCCGCGTGCCATGACAGGCCGCCAGAACGCCGCCATCTGCCGCCAGCCGCAGCAAGTTGCCGCGCTCACAGTCCAACGTCAAGCCCTTGCAGACGAGGTCGAGGTCGAGATCAAAATTGCGCTGACGAATGGCCGGGTCATAGCCCTTCTTGGCGACAAGGAACTCTGCCAGCAGGTCGTACTCGAGCCTGATTAACGGTCCCACATTGTATCGGCAGAGTGTGTGGTCCAGGTCGAACCCCACGCAGTCGTAGTCGTCGATGCAAAGCGTCGCCCGAGGCATCCTGGGCAGAAGCTCGCTCAAACAGGGTGAGAGAAGGAAAGCAGCACATTTACAGCCTCCTATTAATAGGGCACGTGCGTGTGGGCGGGCGGTGTACGTGACGCGGACACGTACAGCAGCACTTCACAACGTACGTGAGCAAGACGTGCATCTGCAGTCTGTGGGAACTGTACATGACCGTGGTGAGATCCCACCAGGCACGAGGAGGGTGGAGAAAAATAGAAAAAGAAACCTTGTTCATGTTGTATCATAGACACTCTGCTATCTAGTACTTGACCATACAGAGCTTTCTTTTGGCTCACACGACTAAATGCTCGTACTTGCTGCAAGAACAATGAGCTGGCTCAACCGATTGCTCAGTGTATCGGTATGTAGCTATTAGTCTGGCAAAAGGAAAAAATAGGATAAGTGAACGCCGAAAGCACTTCAGCTGCACATACATCAGCAAGACTTTGGCAACAGCAAGCGTGGTTCTAACGCACTCACACGTGATGCTCTTGTCACGTAATGTATGTGATCCTGAACATTTCCCCAGGTGAGCAAGGGAAAAAGCATCATGTTTCATTTCATCTGCAATCAGTTTCGCGCTGGGGTTGAACAGAGACGGACAGTCCGTGACACTCGTGCGTCACGGAGTCCGCCAGCTGCTGGCAGCCGCTTTGCAATTGTCCTGACGGCCGAAGGAGGGGGGGGGGAGGCGCTTGCTTCAGGGACATTTCAGGGCATCAGTGAAGAAGACAAAGCTCACGCAATAATACCAGGTGAGCAGTCATGGAGCACGTCATGCTGCTGTGCAAGTGGGTGATGCATTCCTTCGGCAGAGGCACATATATTTCCGCAGTCACATCCTCGGGTCAAGCGGCTTCCAAGCCGGCGTCGTCAGCAAACAGTTACACTGAATACAGCGTAGCCACATGTACTAGTCTAGCAAAGAGTCATGACTGGGAGGGAGAGAAATTGCGCTCAGTGCCAAGCGCTTGTCGATTTTTCGCGTTTTTGTGCAGTCTGTCCGCAAGGGAGGAGAGAAAGGAGAGAGCATTACAATGGCTCGTAAATTTCCTTAGAAGCTACATACACTAGTCATGAACTGTTACATAAAAATACTGCACTTTGAGATTAACTTTAGGGCTGCTCCAGACTTCACAGATCCTCCCTTGGGGTTCCGTCTCAATTGCGAAGACTCAAAAACATTACATGTGTTCAAACAGGTAAGACTTTATGCCTTTCCTCCAGCTTTGGAGGCCTCTAGGATTTTTTAGGGGGAGGGTTGTAACTTTCTCTCCCGTCAGTTTTCTACATACAGCATGTTAGCGTAAAGAAGTCAAATGAAGAGTTTAGTGAAATTCCTAGTGTAATTGGTGAACCCTAGGAATCTCAGCACTTGACGCTAAGTTGGCTACTTGCGCTGTCAAAGTTATTTGCGCTAGGTCTAATCCAAGAGTTCAAAGGTGAAGGAGAAGTCAGGTTTCCAATCATTACGCAAGTTGACTTTTTCACGCTAACAGTACAATACTTGATATATGAATGTATAAGAAGGGAAAACTATCTGGCTCATTCACGTCCCACAGCGCCAAGGCTCGGGAAAATTTCCACTTAATCTACAAACTAATATTCCTCCAGATTTAGCTACATATCCTCCTGGAGTATAGATTGTTCCCTAGTGGTGCTTGTCTAAGGCAGTAGCTAGGAGTGAGTGCTCAAGTGTTGAACTTCGTCAAGAACTGGTGTCTTCTTGGTGTTCTTCATTATGTTTTCCTTACTCTTGCTGCCCTTGACACGGTCGAGAGTTGATGGAGAATTGTAGCAGCGTCGACAAACTGCCATGTACTTCTCGGCTCCGCCAATGACCTCGACCTGAAACACATTACATTATCTCATGTAGCATCAGACGAATGCAGTTCATCTCAACAGCTTCATCTCTTCAGTGAGTGCACGGCTCATTGTGTCACGTCTACCGCGCTGTAGATATCAGGAGGCTGTCACCATAGCAATTCATGCGTTATCTCAGGTAGGGAGTTACTTTTTGCTTTTTCTCTGCCTTCCAAGCCTCACATAAGGCGCCTGACAGACATCACAGGTGTTTACTTTCGTAAACACTTGCATATTAAATGGGTAAATAGGTTTTTAGAGCCATGCCAAGATCCATGCCACCAGTGATGATCTTGAGGCTTGGAACGAGGAGCATGATAGGATCCATGATAACAAGGCATTATCCCCATAATGTCCAAAGTCCAGACCACCCTGGGACTCATCAGCAATATTGCATCTCCATGATTGAAATAACTGCTGCAGAGAAGCAGAGACAAGGGTAAATGAAACTTGTGCTACAGTCATTAAGTAAGGTCTAATTGATGTTTACTAATATTCAAGGAAACCCAGACCCATGCCCCATTGCAAAGCTGAACAGCACTCCCTCTTGTAATTTGATCTTCTGATGAGGTAGAAGAAGGGAAATTTCAAGCACAAAGCCAGAGGTGCAAGATATTGAGCAAACGTGCAACCTGGAGACTTTGTCCTCCATGACCATATTCAAAATCAGTTGAATCTTGGTGTAACATGTTTCTCTCAACACGGAATGTGTCTTTTATTTTCAGATGAGCTATAGTGAGATACATTAGTTACAGATAGTGAGATTCATGGTGAGATCTATTTGGCACCGCAAGTGGAACAAACAACCACCATGGTGCGATCCTAAAGGGAAGTGGTTTGCTCTGCACCTAGGTCACTAGGTGGAGGAGGCATCAAAGGAAACTGAGCATTCTATTCTGAGGACCATTTTTAAATAAATGCAATGACGAGTGCCCTCGATCTTGAGAGGAAAGCAATGCAGTGGCATGTTCTAGTCAAACAAGAGAATCAAGGAGGCGTTGCAACGTCACTTGTAGCACTGCAGACTATTGCCCAGTGATTTTAGTCCTTGACTTTCCAATACAGTGGAACACGCTTATAAGAATCAATGGCTATATGAATGAAACGGCTATAAGAATCAAAATTAGAATCCCCAAATCAAACAACCATTTTATGTAGTGTAATTTCTACTCCTATCTAAATCAACCTTTCAGCTCTTATGTTATTTGAATCAATATCTTCTGTCTTGTTCTTAACATGGGTATAAACGGATAAAGCAGGAGGGCAAATTCAGATTTGTTTATGCTTCTTTTGCAATGTTTCTCAAGAAATTTGTAACCATGGCACCAAAATGACAGTCTCTTACACTCAGCAAAGAAGAACCTTCTGATGGCCCATGATTGGCTCCCAAAAATGTGTCAGAGAGATGCTGCTGTCAAGCTGAAGATTTTGCAACCTACTCTTGCTTGAATCCTGAAGGATAGAGCAAACATCAAGACCATGCCAGGCAGTGACAGAAAGTGACTCAAGAGGACTGGCCACTTCCCACAGGTGGATGCCACCATTGTGAAGTGGATTCAGGAATCAAGTGAGAGGAAAACCATCATTTTTGGGCCTTTAATCATGGCTAAGGCTGATCAGTTCACTCAGATGCTGGATGTTGGTGACATCAAGGCCAATGAGGGCTGGCTTGCTCATCTGAAGAAGCGAGAGTGGATTGTGCATAAATGTCTTCATGGTGAAGCTCAGTCTGCAGATGAGGTGTCCTGTGAACGCTGGCTGAAAGAGGAGTGGCCAGTGCTGTCTGAGCCTTATGCTGCTGATGACATCTACAATGCTGATGAGTTGGATCTCTACTTCAGAGCTCTACCAGACAGCACTCTCACATTCAGAGAGGATTTTGCTAAAGGGTGTAAGTGCAGCAAGGAGTGGATCACAGGTCTCGTGGCATGCTCCATGACAGGGGAGAAGAAGAAACTATTAATCATTGGCAAGTCAAAGTCTCCTCATTGCTTCAAAGGTGTGACCCTCCCTGTTGACTATGAAGCGAATAGCAGCACCTGGATGACTAGTTCTTTCTTCATCAAATGGCTTCAAGCATGGGACTGTGAACTGGGCCAGGACAAGAAGAAAATCTCATTGCTGGTAGATAATTGCAGTGCCCATTCTGATGTGGACGACAATTTGGTAAACATCAA
>JAAUXU010177666.1_pt1 | contig 12560 bp, 11 predicted proteins | sample 7278151 | NCBI WGS metagenome assembly JAAUXU01 (sample SAMN14350113, study PRJNA611818) | marine sediment metagenome | isolation source: surface marine sediment (1.8m) | place: French Polynesia: Moorea | collected 2018-08 | reverse complement strand
GTCAGGTATGAAAGGAAGTAAATGTTTTTCGAGCTTTGTGAGTGCATGTAAATTTATGTCTTGCCAGTGACCATGAATGGGCCAGAATATATATAAAAAAGAGCCATTGAGATAGCAGGAGAGTCTGGTTGGGCACTGGAGCATCCGAAGAAAAAGGGACCGAAGGGACCAATAGTGTTCAGTAAATAAATGCAGGTTGTTAAGTAAGTTTTGAGGGATTTTGCAGGACATTGGCTGAATGAATGTGCAGTAACATCGCAAAATGTGCAGTAAAATGCCAGAATGTGCAGTAAAATGCCAGAATGTGCAGTAAAATGCCAGAATGTACAGTACAGTAGAACACTGCAGTAAATTCTCATATTCTTCAGTTCACTTTGGTAATATTTTAGAAGATGCAGTTATTCATAACATGCAACAAGATTTACCTGCCATATGCAGTGCAACTGTTGCCACACTACTGAATGACAAGTGCCTTCTGTGCCTTCTTTGGCCTGCCTCTGGGTTTTTTTTTGACACCAAGAGCCACACGCTTGGCTTCCAATGGAACCTCACAGCCGGGAACTTTCAGACGAATGCAACGGCCAATGGAATGCTTGCAGAGGTTGCTCTTTGCAAACATAGGGCATGAGCAGGTTGCTGCATGCCAGTGGTCAGCTGGAATCAGGATCTCCCAGAAGGTTTGCTGGTCTTGGGTAAACTCTTCTCAGCTTCCCCATGCCAGCTGTGCTCTCCTTGCCTTCCTTCCTTGCCTTCCAGATTGTCTGCATTGAGGGCAGTGAGACCTTCGGAGGCCTGAGTGTAAATATCACATGCCCCATCAGGAGCAAGGCTCTGGAGAAGACGTTGCTGCTGGGCAGCCCAAGAGAAGGCCTTTGTCCACAGTGCTGATGTCAAGCATACTTCCAAGCATGCTCTTTCTGGTTGGGTCCCAGAGTTCTGTCTTTGCTCCAGGTGCAAACCATTCAAGCTCTAAGTCAGCAATGAATCCTTTTCTGGTACATTTTGCTATGTTACTGCACATTCTGCCACTTTACTGCAAGTCCTGCCATTTTACTGCACATTTTGTCAATTTACTGCACATTTCAGTTTTCTGTTACTGGACACAGATATGCTGCGCATTTTAATATCATTTACTAAAGGGTTATATTAATCTCTTAAACGAAGAAGTCCATCCATTTGTCTGGTCGATCTTCTTCTTGACGCTTCCGGCGATCTGGCAACCCTGGGTGGAACAGCTGAGGAGGAGCAGCCAGAAGTAGGGCTTGTAGCATTCGTACGGCTCGTATGACTGAGATGCATATGTCAAGAAACGTGAACAGACTCTCATCCTCTGCTAAAACCGTTACTTCACCGAGTCAACTCATGTACTGACTCGATTGCATTAAGTGATTGTCACACACAAATGATTATTCTTCTGCTCATCCACAGTTCTTCACAATTTTTCTTCGACTTTTTGTCACACATGAAGCAATCAACAAGTGCAAGGATTCACTGGCAAACATTAAAGACAATCATAATGAACTTGAGCTCGGGCGAATATGGATAATTTTAAATATTGCCCCTATGATAAATTTCCTCAATTGAGTTATCATTGTAATCGATTCATAATTGAACATGACCTTATTCACTAGTTTCTTTCAGTTACTCCCATTTTTCCTGATCTTGAATCGATTCACGAAACTTGTGTCATCCCTAGCAAGAAGTTTAGTCCAAAGGTTGCCTCCGTCGAGAACACGTTCGTCTTCTCAAAGTTGTGTGACACGTGACTGGACGTTCGGTCGGCGTTAGTTGCTTTCGTGGTTCCTGTGTGACCTGCGGCCGGACTCCTGAGAGGCCACAGCCATCCAGGTGCATAACAGCGTGTCAAACCACAATCGACATGCTCTCCTCTGCACGTGACGTCCTCACGTCCTGGTATCGCGAGTACGAATTCGTGACGGCCGTGTACTTGCTGGAGCCCTGGGAAAAGCGCATCGTCAACTCCGTGATGACGGGGTTGGCAGTCTTTGCCCTCTACTCGGCTTACACCTCCCTTCCTCACTATGCAGCTAACTTGGCCTCGTATGTTGTCGGCTAAAAAGAGCAAAAGGATGGTTCCGGCAGCGGCTGAAGCCAAAAGTCAGGCCAATGAGAAGGAGAAGAAGTCTGTCCAGTGCTGAGAGTGTTGGTGCAGTCATATCTGACCTAGAGGCACTTGATGCTCAGTTACGGGAAGCTGCAGAAGAGGCGGCGAAGAAGGACATGTGGCATTCTCTTCAAGGTTTAGTCACATTACATCAGACAACAGGAAAAGTCTTCCTGAGCTGGCTGCAGTGCAACCCCTGTATGATCTCCGGAGGATCCACGGCAGTGTTGTCCAGGATGGTAATCGGGTTTCAAGATGTGCTGCAGCCCCAGAGGAAGTTTGGCTTTCAAGGCAACCTCAACAAGGACACTGATCCTGGCGAAGACCAGACCAAGCCCAAAGCAAATGCCTTCTCGACCTCATTGTCCCACTCAGGTGGAGAAACAGGCGTTGTCATCAAGAAGAAAACGGAAGAAAGGATCGAGCTGTCAGCACAGGACATCTTGCAGAAAATGCAGAATGCACTACTCAGTGGCCTAAAAAAGTGCATCCAAGGCATTCCCAGTACACCTTGCTTGACTGGCCTCCGTGAGTGCACGCTATTGACCTCGGTCGTGGTGAACACCTGCTCTGGAGACGAGTTTACAATGGCCAGCTAGCAGCTCCGCATCCACCACACCCACGTTTTTACTTTCGACGTGCAAGTGACACCCAAAGCCATTGGTTAAGGCTGCCAACATGTAAGATTTGAACCATACGCACTTCATTATGACTCTTGAGTGTCTAAAAAGTGGCCTCAACCACCAGATCAACAACTAGAAGAAGGTGGATGATCTCAATTGGTTGGCCGCAGACAAGCCTTCGCCAAACCGGAGTGTCGTGCCAGAAGAAGAGCAGAAGTCCCTCCGCATGTATCTGCATCTTATTCCATTCATCAGTTACCTAGTCGATCATTCTTTGAGTGATAGTTTTTTCAGGTCATTATGGTGTACATTTCATAGTTGCATGTTTTACGTTTGAGTCAGGTAATGAGAGATACTGATTGCTTACTCTCCTTACATCGTTGGGTAATTATGCACCTAGGACAATCATGGTGTCCCGCAACGCAACTCCTTGAGCTGCAGAACTGCCTGCCGGACATAGGGTCACATTGGGAAGGACCCGCACCGTCGGGGAGGGGTAACTCCTCAGCGGTCAACTGCAGCTGTAGAAATGCCATGCATGAGCATGAACTGACTGGCAGCTTCCATTGTCCAGAGCACTCGCTCTCTTTACCCTTTACTGAGGTACTTTACTTTAGCTTACCTGAGGTACGTTAATCCGGGCACTCCGGGCAGTCATGCTGATCAACACCGGGTCCGCAGTTGGGCCGCAACAGGGGTTAGCACTGTTTGGTTCTCACTTACTGGCAGTCCCACCATCTAGAAGAAACTGCTGGCTGCAATAACTGTCACTTCTCACACAGCCATTCAGCTGAGGTACAGCATAAAGTACATCTTGGTACTCGGACACCTCAGGCCTACCATCAACACAGCCCATGCAGCTGCAATGCATCAGTCCAGGTCTGGAGAATCCTGGTCTGAGAGCAACAGTGGTTGGCAGGAAAGTTGGGTCTGTAGTGACAATCAGAGTTTCTTACGTGGAATTCTCGACCGTTGAGAACGGCCTGTGTGTCACTACAGCCCTGGCCCATGATAGCCAAGTTCACCGCGTCCATTCTACTATTCGAGTACCTGAGAGATACGTCGACGGATCCCAACTCGCTTGTTGAATCGTTCATTGCGTACAGCGTTTTCAAAGAGATTCAAAATTTTTATTCGCAAAAAGATCAATCCTTGATCCTCGAGTACGCCATTGCTAGCGAGTCCACGGCCCTGTCCACTTCTTCGTAGGTGGTGTTCCTCCCGACGCTCAGCCTCACCGTGGAGGCCGCCGCGGCCTCAGAGATGCCGCTGGCGATCAAGATCCGAGAGCCCTGAAAGTAAAAGATTTCTTCAACGTTCTGTGCGGCCACAGCTTCTCGCCCGTCTTATTGCTGTTTTCACCTCTTTTACAAGGAGCGGATTATTAGAGGTTGATGGATTAGCTTTGTGTGTTAGAGGCTGGGGAGAAAAGTTCCTAGGAGAGCCCAGGCAGAATTCAACATGTTCTAAACTTACAGACTTTGTCCCATTCTCAAACATTGCTGATGGGGTTCATCTTTAAGAGGTTGGCAGATTACAATGTATTTCTTAATCTTTCTAGGGTGTCGTGGATACCTTCTGTTTGCCCTCCCCTGTGTGACACGCAGCCTGGGTGCTCGCCTCGACCTCCGGGTGGCACGCCCGCAGCAGGTCCGACCCGGCCACGCCCAAGAAGGAGGCACTGAGAGTGTTGGGTAGGAGGAGTCCAGATTCTACGTGGGAGAAGTTGTCGCGAAAAACGCCTTCTGGAAGATTCCTCTGAAAGTTTTGGGCCAACTCATTCAGGGATTCAACATTGGCGCTGTCGAGGTTCTACCTTTAGTCCGTCAGCCAACCTCATTCGCAATCGCTGGAAGTGGGTGACGTCGTCCTGAAGTCTTCCAACGGCCACAGTCAGAGCTGAGCTGAGGCCGGCAGCCATGGCCACGTTCTCTGTGCCGGACCTCAGCCCAGACTCCTGGAATGCCAAAAAATTGGCATCGTTTCTCAGCGGAATGCAGGAAAGGGATCCAGGAAAATACGTAACATATGTCTCCATAATGCTAAATAATATATCCCACTACGCAAAGGTAGGGACAGTCAAGATTTTGCTTTAATTTACGTATCACACTTAAAGCATAATTGTAACGTTACGTTGAATCATAAGCTTTGCTTTGATGTCATGGGCACAAACTGCACCAGTTGGACTCTGGCGCATGGGACAAGCAGAACCTCAAGTGAATGAATTTTCGACCTTGTAGGTGGAATTCACGGCTCCAATGTTTAGGTCCAGTCTCTAGGTCTCCTCTACTCACCACTGTAGCAGCTAAGCTAAGTTTATGACTCCACGAAATGTTTTGCAATTATGCTTTAAGTGTCATAAATTAAAGCAAAATCCTGTACCTCCTTAGTGCAGTGCATAGTCACTCAGTTATATCTATTATCAGTCACTATCTCAGTCACTATCTATTATGCCACGCCAACAAATGTAAAAAGGATGCAACCATATAAAAACAAATTATAGTCCTATGAATTAAGTAAGTTATCATTGGAACGTACCTGTCCGCCTCCGAGGAAGAGGGGGAGGAGGGGTGCGCCATGGCGGTGATAAAGAGCTCCAACGCGAGGTCCGTAGAACTGTTGGAACAGGCAGGAGATGAAATCAGACAGGTGCTGTCAGCTCGTCCTAGCTCACCTTGTGGCCCACGATAGACAGGAAGTCCACCTTCAAGTCCTCAACGTCCACCGGCACCTTCCCGATGGCCTGGGCGGCGTCGCTGTGGAACAAAGTCTTGAACTCGCCGTCGCACCTCTTCTCGTTGATAGCACGAAGCCCTCGCCCAATCTCTGCTACTGGCTGAAGTGAAATGACTTCTTTTCAATTTTAACCGTCTTCTTTCATAAATATCCATATTTAAAGCTTCGAAACAAGTAAAAGCTGTTTCAAACTTAATGCATAAGCACTCAGTTCAACAGTAATGGATTTCACCTGCCTGAACTGCTCCAGTTTCGTTGTTAGCCATCATGATGGTGACGAGGCACGTGTCGGCCCTCACCTGATTGAGGAGCTCCTCGGGGTTCACGCCAGCGGTCTTGTGATCCACAGACACGTACGTAACATCTAAAAAAAATCATTCAGGGAGCCATCTAAAATTGAGTAATGAGCAAACTCGCCTGCTTTGCCTTCTTGTTCGAGCTTCTTCAAGGGCAATTCCGTGGCCACGTGCTCTATGGAGGAGGTGATGATGTGAGGCTTCTTCATGGGGTCGAGACCGTAATCTTTCTGATACTTCTTGTACAGTTCCAACGTAGAGTGGATTATCCAGTGATTAGCCTAAAAATGGGAGACACATTTCCTTGTCCTTGTCTATCCTGTCCCAGAACTTTGACCTCGGTTCCTCCCGACATGAACGTGATTTCCTCTGCTGCAGCTTTCAGGTCTGTCGCAACGTGGGTCCTGTGACGGTCCAGGGCCGCCTTGGCCACCTTGCCCGTCGAGTAGCCGGAGCTGGGGTTGCCCCAGGCATCGAAGAGCGACCTGGAAATCTCCTCGGCGGCCTCTGGGCAAATGGGAGTCGTGGCGTTGTAGTCGAAATACATGGACGTCTGGGAAGTGACAAACACACTATGACAGCTGAATCACTCCTACGCTCTGTCATTTGTTTATTTCTTCCAATATAAAGTTATCATAGGTTTCTGGATCTCTTCTAGGCCAATTGAGACTTTTGCAGAATTTCATCTTGCCCTCATTGTACCACGGACTCAAAGACTTTAGGTCCTTGTAGCGGATTCCTTCATTGTTTGCCAGCGCGCTGGAGACTTGTTCCGGGACGCTCATTCTCTTGGTCAAATCCACAAACTCCCTGGCCATGAGCTTTCTGCACACCTTGACCATGGCCTTGCGGGTGCCGAGATGCTTCTTGATGCAACCCTGCTTCCTGCCCTCGAGAGATACGTCTGTCTGGTGGAGGGCGCTCAGTCTGGAGTAGGAGATGCTTAAGGGACTCGGCCTTCTGTCAGCCTTTTTGGCAAAGGTAAAGTCACGATTGTCGGATACAAGAACGTCAACGTCCGGACACTGGAAAGCTGTCTTGTTCAGGGTGTTGTACAGCAGTTTCGGTGACGTCTGCAGTCCGCAAATTGTCACGCTGCTCAGTCGTATTTCCGAGGTGAGCAAGGAAGCCAGAAGGGATCCTTGCAGACCCAAGTGTCTCCACTTGAGAATCTTGTCCGAGCAGGACAACGATCTGGTGGGGTCTCCCTTGCCTGGCTTAAGCCGCAGAGGAAAAGATCCCCCGGACACGATCTTTTCCGGAGGAACGTAGATCTTAACACCATCTGGAGCCAAGGCCGGAGACCTTTGAGGTCCCTCTGACAATCTTGGTCGTTTGTTGGCGGGTTCTTCTCCAACATCACTGCTGACACTTGCAGACGTTGCTACTTCTGAGGCTTCTCCACACGGAGGATGAGTAGTGAACAGGTGAAACTTGAACCTTTCACTTATCAGCCTCCGTAGCCCCGACGAAGTTGGAACTGTCTCAAACACATCACTGTCGTTGTTGATCTCGCTTATCAAGTGTCTGATAAGTGCCCTCCTTGCCACAACTTCAGCGTGACTGTCATGGACGAGGCCGCCTTCAGTATCCAGCTCCGTGATGCCCAGGCTCTTGGTTCCAGTGCCCGCGGCCACAACCTCCAACTTGTACGATTCCGAGTCTTCACGGATAAAGGCCGAAAACACCGTCCACTCTCTTCCTTTCACGGGCTTGCCCTTGCCAGGCAAGCTCCGGTCGAAGAAGTCCAGGCACAGAGAGGTCACCTTAAAAGCAAAGTCTCTCCTACACCGTTCCTGTACTTCTTCTGACATGTTCTGAAAGAAAGCAGCACAAACTGTATCTCGGACGCGTTGTTCAAGCCTTCAATGTTGCTTCTTGAATCTATTATAACTTTTTAACAATTTAAGCATTCTTAATATATAACGACAATGTCTAGTTTCTTCTTGCTTTTGCTTTCTCATCTGAGACAACATTCTGTCCTCTCTTCCCCTCCATATCCACCATGACAGGTGCCAGCTCTTCCCCCTCAGTACTTGTACTCGCAGTCCTCTGCGAAGTTCCTTTCCCTATAAAACTTGTCGATGGCCGGATGCTTCCTCACTCTCTTGACCAAGTCTGCGAGATGAGGAAACTGAGCGTCGTCAATCTTCAGGCCGCTGCGGTCCAGGCCAACGAAGGTGGTCTCCCCGGGGTCGCCAAGCGTGTCCACGAGCAGGAAGAAGTAAATGTCGGCATAAGAAAGCTAAAATTAAGGTGTGCCTGTTGATGCTCAGGTATGAGGCTGAGGCTCAGGTGTTGAGGCTCAGGTCAGGACTTAGGTATATTGTACAGTGCGGTCCGTGACTAAGTACCAGGTGTCACGGAGATGAAAGTTGCAGCCATGACACTCAAAATACAAAACCACAGTGGAATTGGCACACAAAGCAGACAATTTGCAGCCATGTCTATCAAAAAGATTTTGCCAATATCCTCTTATGAGCTCGGCCATTGACGGAGCAAATGAGCTGAAAGTTCCGTCCGTTATGAAGTCCTTATCCGTAGATTAACCTTGCTAGTCAAGTACACTGCAAAAGATCCTCGTGGCATGACATTTCCTGTCAAGGACAGTCTTGTACAACAGCATATGGAACATCAGCACTCACTGCTCCGCTCGTTTCTGGTGATTTTCCCCCTACCAATGAGGAACAGACCACACTGCATGTACGCGTCATTTAGCAGTTACCCGGCTTCCGGCAAAGTGCCTCCCACCGCGTTCCTTCAGAATCTTCTCATTCAGCTGGAAGAAGTTGGGCAGGACGTTGTTCAACAAGTTGGTGGCTGCCGCAGACCTGGACTCGGAGTCGGGAGCAAGTCGAATTTTGGATGTGACTTTAACAGTAATGATGATACTTGAAATTCACCGGAAATGACAAGGATTCACCTGTACCTACAGGTCTGAACGTCGTTCACGCTGTCCACGATCATGTCGGCCTGCGCCTGCTCGACGTCTGATTTGCCGATTAAGCCACTCTACCAAAGACAGTCACTTTAGAAAATGATGATTCAGTAAATGCAGGTTTTCCCCTCTCTGACCTTCTTGGCCAAGAACCTGGCGATGGTCATTGTCTGAGCCAAAACGAGGTCGTCGTAGTACAGTACCGGGAGTGAGAGGTACGGCGTGTCTGCAAAAGAGTCGGTCAGTCAGTGAATCTGCGAATGTCAACGCCACCTTACTTGGTTTCAGCTGCTTCCACTTGTCCGAGTTAGGCGGTGTGATATCGTCCACGAAGTCGATGTTACCGGCGATCATGATGAACCTTGAGAGACAGGAGAACCACCTCATGGCGAAGTTCTCAAAGTCAAAGTTGTACTACTTGCCTGGACAACTCCGCGGAAATGGCGATGTTCCCTCGCAGTCCCATGTGGGTGAACCTGACTTTAGCCATGTTTGCAGGTGTGTTTAAGAGTGCCAGACGTCTCTAGGTGTCCAATATCGACCTAACATTTGTTGCATGCAATAATACAACTTTTGTACAATTAGTGGTACAAGACTGACCTTGGCATTTATAGGACCCACAGCAATTCCGCCTCGTCACTCTTTTGGTGCTGTTGAGACGTCCACTGTGTACATTACGGCCTAGGCTCAGAGGAAGGGGGCATCTATAGGCCTAGGCATAAAGGCAAGAACACTGAGAGGCCCGATCTCATTCTTTTCGTTTCTCTCGTCCAGCCCTACTTGTCGAATCAGCCGGAGAGAACACGGATAGTTGTAGTAGAACATAAGAAGTTTTATGATAGAAGGACCCTCCGGCCTCTGCCGAGCTTCTCTCGACCCTCCAACTATTGAACAGGACTAAGAGGACTGTTCTACTCGGATTTTACACTTGCAACAGTAATACCTGGCCTACGAGCAGCTTGACAACCTCACAATATAATCAAGTCAAGGAGGTTGAAACACAAGGACCTTGTTTTCTATCCTTTGACTTCCCTTCTGATATCTGATAAAAGATCACGTGGCTGAATGAGCACAATCGTTCAGATACCTTAGCTCCTTCCTCAGTGTGTTTGGCGAGTCCACCAGTCTGCTCGGCCTGAACAGCAAATGTGAGTGGAAGGTGGTTCAAGTTGCCCACTATCCTCAACAAGGGCAACACCTCGGGCGTCTTCGTCGGCTCTGCCACGACAGTTACACACACACACACATTAACACACGTAGCAACTCTTCACTTGAGGAGATGAACTGAGCTAGAATCTGGCTGTTCTACGCCAGGCCGTTCGTCGCAATCTTGGATTGAGTTTGTTTTGCGTGCTAAAGTGAACTCGGCTTGTCAGTAGGGATGGAATCGAGCTGAGCCCGAAAGCCCGAGGTTGTGATGGGCTTCTTGTGGGCCTGAAATGCCTAACGCCCAATTTTGTTGAGCCCTTTTCATTTTGGGCTCCTGAATTCCGGAGTCAGTGCAAGATGGGCGAACCTTGCGCTGATCATCAACCTGAGCGGGTCGTTGACAACTTGTTACTCATGACGATGCAACAGATGATGAGCTGAGAAACAATATCTGCTAAGAAATTTCCGTGTCACGCACTTACATCGAGCCTTTCTCACCTCCGATAAGAGCCCAAGCCTGAAAATCAGACGAGCTTGGGTGAGCCTCACGAGCCCAAAGGCCGACTTTTCTGAGCCCTTTTCATCACTACCCTTCACAGCAATCCCTGGGTCACGTGACTGGGTCGGCTCACAAAACCTCTTGCTACAAGCCGCTATTAAGACCTACCAGAGCAAATCGAAGAGATCTTTATTACCCATTTGTCATAAAAAAGGTGAAAAGAGAGGACATGCAAAAGTTACTCTCCTAAACATCTGGATTTGGTGGATTCTGGACCATCCCCAGTCAAGGTCAACCCCCGTCGTTGGGCAATGACGAGTTGTTGCCAGCTGTGTTTTCTTTCTCGGGGGTGTCATGAAGGTCATCCCGATTCCCTCAGAGCGGTCTTTATCTGCCTCCGCTATGCTGATGGTTCTTCTTGCACTCAGGGATAGATAGATTCACGTTTGTTAAGCCGCTGTGCCCGCTGCAGTTCAGACTGCGGGCTCGAGCCAGTCTGTGCGAGTGGAATTCGTGGGTCATCCCTAGCAGTCTCCTTTCTTCCTCATTAAACTCACTCTAGTCATAGGCAACGCTGAGGCGGAGGAGGCGCCCGCTATGGGGAACATGTGATGCTTTCTCAGCTGGTGGATGGGTGCATGGCAGAGCCTGGACAGCGCTGAATGCATGAGGACCTACGTAACATTGTATTAGGTCTTAACTTGCGCATTAGTAGCGCTTACACACAGGCCACGACGTTGGGTAGGACAATATAATGCGCTGTGTGAGGATATCAGACTAAGGGACACGCAGACCTCGCTCAAATCGGCCGCGGACAGACAGACACACACAGATAGACTCAGACTTTATACAATAGATCACACCAGGAGTGAGTCAAGCAATGTGGTCATGTAATAACTTGGAATGGCGTCTAGAGACTGCTACCTAGCAATAGGAAAGTGACATTGTCACCATTTGGTGGGTAACAAAGACGGCCGAGTAAAAGCTTCCATTTGCGAGAAAGAAGACCATTTGTGGTGCTGCAAAGAAACTGTTTATGATGTGGTATATTCAAGAGCTAACATTTCAGGAACTCTAGCCAATATGAACCCAATTGGAATTTCAGGACACCAGAAAGACGACATCCATTGTACGACTGTGAAGTTTTGAATTTCCATTGAAATTGAAGCCCCATGAAATTCCTATAATAATTACTTGTAATAATATAATATTACTCAATTATAATAATTACTCAATTTGTTTTCAAGTTGAATTGCAGATGAAAAAAAAAGAATTGGGGAAAAATGCTTGTGCTCCTGAAAGAGACGGGTTTGCGCACCAAAATGATGCTGTTGCGCTGAAAATGAATTACTTGTGCCGCAAATCAACTGTTTCAGTTGATACATCAATTAGCAGCTTATGTCCCAAATTACAAACTTATGCTCTTTTTGAAAGTAGAATTGACAGCAGAGCAGCATCTAAAGAATAGGAGTGGTCAGCAAGCACAGTCTCAGTATTTCGTTAGATTAGATGACGTTAGGTGGAGAACAAGTAGCCAGTGAGGAGCACGAATGGCCAATTAGGAGCACAGTTGGGGCACAAGAGGCAAAGTAGAACAATACTAGTTAGTGTGGAGCAAAATCAGTCAAATTGGGGCACGATTAGTCAATTTGACCACAGGTAATTAGCCAGTTTGGAGTACTGCATCACTTAATTTCGAGCAAATGATCTCAGCAGGAAAAAATATCATTTGCTGCATCACTGCCAACCATTGCCGTTTACTTCCTGGCAAATCTTTACTCTCAAATCTTAACATCACATATCACCTGCAGCTTCACTCATGATTGTCGTCAGCTAGAAGGTGACCAAATTTATTCATTAACTAGCTGAACCTGCACCCGGCTTTGCTCGGGAGAATTCTATCCGCGTCCCCAGAAGCTGCTGTTATGCTATAACCAGGTATCACGGGAGGTTGCACTCCGCAGAACGTCTAGAGTATCTAAACATTCCTGAGGCAGAGTACAGTAGAGCAACGGCTCGATCGGCAGTGGTTCAGTCCATAATATCGACTATTTCCACGTGTTTCGGGTTTAGATACTCCCGGTCATTCCACGTGCAACCTCTACGTGACTAGAAAATTCCAAACAAAGCCGACTTGGGGACGCGGATAAGTTCTCCTCGTCCACCACGTACTTCACGCTGTCCATGCGCCTCG
>JAAUXU010044844.1_pt1 | contig 12562 bp, 10 predicted proteins | sample 7278151 | NCBI WGS metagenome assembly JAAUXU01 (sample SAMN14350113, study PRJNA611818) | marine sediment metagenome | isolation source: surface marine sediment (1.8m) | place: French Polynesia: Moorea | collected 2018-08 | reverse complement strand
GGAGATTTACTGCTGAAGCCTCTTTTGGGACAAGCGAGTTGAAGCGACCCGAGAAAAAAGAACACCGATACTGCGCAGATACCTTTCGAAAAGAAGTGGCGAAAGTAGACAAATTCGATTCTTTGGGCCAAGATATTTGTGGGATGTGGGTTGTTTAGTTAAATATACTGCTGCTTTCAAGGGAGAGTGGAGATGCCTCCTAAAATATTTTTCTGGCTCGTTCAACGTCGGTTTTTTGTGCCTCTTGGCTGACGCAGATTTCCGATTTCTCCAACTCTGTCAGCATGCGACCAAATATGGTTTTTCCCGTCCCCACACAAAAAGTGCTGCCTGCCATCTGGCACTGGAGTCTCCGGATCCGCATGTGCTACATAGTGCGACGACTGAGACGGAAGAGGAGATTAAAATTAGGGAAACTCAGAGAGGGAGAGAGACTTAGGGAAAGGCGAGGGAGAAAGGCGTGTGATAAAACTTTTCTCGCTCAGCGGAAACCGACAGAGGAGAGGGGAGTTCCGGAGGGGAGGAGAAAGAAAGAAGCAGTGAAAAACCTTCTCGTGTCTTTTTTTCTGTCCCCTCGGGAGAATTTTCCAGAAAAAATATTTTTTTTCTTGCGTCACTCTTTTTCTCACGGTCCTCCACACTTTGAGAATCAGGAGCTTGTCTTTTTTATTTGTTCTGGATATATTATGTTTTCCTTCTTCCCCGCGGGCGACATGCACGGACGCCGAAGGTGATGCTGCGATGAACGAGGCGCGCAAGGGACTGATTCTCCTCTTTATCCCTTCCCCTTTTTTCTTCTCGTCGTCTTTTCCTCTCCCCCCTCCCCGCCCTGCCTACGCACAAGCAAGCAAATGCGCGGCCCCTCCTCTCTCCTCCTTCTTTCTCCCCCTCTCTTGGGCATGGGCCTCGTCCCTTCTCCCACAACGAAAATCTCTCCGCGGCCAAGGAAAGAAACAAAAGGAGAAAATGCCTGAAAGGATATTTTCTCCTTTGAGTTTGAGCCCGTGATCGGCTCTACCCCTTTTTTGCATGCAATCAAAGGTAACCAAAATAGGCCAAATTTAAAGCATTTTCAGGGTTCAGTGACCTTTTTTAAGTATATGTGTAACAGCTAAAAGCACACAAAATCTAGGAATTCTCAGGAGGCACACTACATGGCCAAAGAAGGGCATTACAAGAATGGTAAGCTTGACTGCATGTATTAAACATTTATGTGCATAAAAAATAATTGGAAATGTAATGTAGGCTGTAGAATTGTATATGCCATTTCCTTTAATAACCTGATAATTTAGAAAACTTTTTTACTTACACTGGGACCCTTGTGCACTTCAAGTGATACATTTGTAACTTTTTTTGCAAAAATGGCATGAACCAAATTTTATGTGTGAACAGGACTGTACAATTTTCTTACTGATTTAATCGGTTATCTTGATGAGCCAAAAATATCTCACTGTTTTGCTTCATGTAAACAGGAAATGCTGAATCTGAAGAAAAGGTGAGCAAAAAGTATCCCAGCTTTTAACAATTGCAGGAAACAAAAATATTTAGTAGTTCAATGTAAGAACATAATTTATATCAAAAAGCCCAAGGCCATATGATGCATTTCTCATTTACCGGTAGTAGTGTAAAAATTGCACTTTATGTACTTCAAACCCCCCCCAGCTTTTGCTTGCCTGTGTATAAGCTTGATATACTTTTTTACATTTCAAATATTCTTTGTCCCCTTGTATACAAGAGCCTGTGAATATTCTCTGAAAGCTGTTTCTTACCATTGTGTCTGTGAGCTACAGAATGTGTATACGTTCCTGACAATGCAATATCATTGTCATACAATGGGTGACCTTTCTACCTGTTTTCATCTCTTAAAAATATAGTTGAGGTTATTTCTTAATCAGTACAGCATGACAAAAAAGGATGAACCCATAAGAAACCACATCTGCCAAAGCCAAAATGTCTTCCCCATTGTCTCTCTATGTTAAAATGAAAAGGCATTGCATGAAAAAAAACAGTCAGTTGTACTTTCCTCTCAATATTTTTTGCAGTCAATTAGAGCTTTCATAGCAAACTACCACAAAATCTGTGGCTATTGTAACTTACGTGATATTCAATGGCAACCAATCCAGCTCTTATTAGAATGAGGACCTCACCCCCAACCATACCTTCCCCATGCTGGTCAAAAAACACTCTTCTCTTGTAGGACCCACTTATGCGTAGTTCTGTTCCTCTCCTGGCTGCCACAGCTGGTCTTTGGTCCTTATTGGTGACACATTCAAAGGTGAGAAAAAACTGAGGGGTCAAGTCCAAACAAGATAGTACCCTGATCACAATATCAGTTCAGCCGGAAGGCAACAACCAAGGGATAAGCGGTTGAATAGATTGCACGTGGGTCACCACCACACCGGACAGCTAGCAGCCACCACTGTGTCCGGCCAAGACGACAAAGGGCTTCCTCATAGCCACCTCACTGAGTCCGGCCCCCGAAAGTTGCCAGAGAAATAACTGAGGGAGAGAATGGCCTTCTACTACTCTAAGCCAAGCCGTTACGTAATCTTTAGAGCAAAAAAGAGGTAATCATCAGGTACAAAAACTCCTGGTTGGAGTTCCCTGATGAAAAACACATGTCTTATCTCACTCTTCCATGGTTGCACCGTCAGTTCTTGCCACTGTTCTTTGTCATAAGCTTGCATCTTCTTTGCCAACTCAAATTCTCTGATATGGGCTATTGTACCATTTCTAGACATTGTCAATCGCAAAAGTTGCCATGCCACTGCTATGAGGGGCCAAGGCACGACTTGTGATTTTGGGGTCCTCCCAACGGCTCCATGAGTCCTCGGACCTCATCTGCCCCAGTGTCAAGTTCATGTTCTCTGGTCCCAGACAAAGTTTAGTTGGACGTTCCTGTGTTGCCCGTGGATGTCTCCCTTGGTTATTTGTAAGTCCTGGTGTCGTCTCACCAACTGAATGTTTTTGTTGATGGACAGGATAAAGCAACGACGCAACATGCTCACCAACCGCAACTCGAGGTCCTCTTCTGTCCTCCAGGCAATGCACCTCCAGGCAATGACCTCAGTCCAGGTGTGTCCGACCTCTCTCAAGGATCCAAGGCGTCTGGGGGAGGCATCCTTGACCTCCTGGTGCACAATTAGCCTCTCACTTTGAAAATTCTCAGGAGAGACACATAGCAGGCAACCTCTAAATAAGATGTCAGCTGTCGCCCCTCCGGCTGCCAGAGGTGCCAAAAGTGTGTTTTTTGTGCATGCCTGAAAAATGAAGAAAAAAAGTAGATTGACTTCAGCCCCAGAAAAATATACTTGTCCCTTTTCTACCTTGGTGGTGTGTGACTAAGCTGTTTCCTTCCTCAAGCACTTAAAATGTACTCCCTCCCTTGCGGGATATTGTATGGAGTTGCCACCAAACAATTTTTTTTCCTTTTGGGATTGCCCGAAGACAGCAGAGATAGGGGTTATAAAGTGTGTCCTTGAGGGCTATGCCTCTTTTTATTGACGTAGTATCTAATTAACATATGGCACATACATTATCACTTTCACCTTGTTCTTTGGCAAGTTTTGAGATCATTTTCAACCTGGATAGCGGTGATCCCAAATGTTTGTCAGTTTTGCAAGCCTTTCGCATCTATCAGATCTTGTGATATTTTGGAAAAATGTTCTGTAGTCATTTGATGATGCTCCACAAGAAAATTGAGCCGGGCCAATTCTCATTTTCCTCAGTCCACTCATACCTTTAAATCCACGTATTTCGGTAAAGTATATGATCTAAAAAAATTGTTCCACTCATTTGAATTTAAAACTTAACTTTCTTGAAAACAAAATATGACTCATTGACCTTTGCATCTTCTGGACATCTCATGCCAGCAGGACCAATTTTGACGTTGCCAATGTGATCTCCAGGTCTGAACTTATTGCCTCCCCACATGGTCCATGGTGTTGGATAATTACGCACACTTGTGTGAGTTAGAAGTAAATTCTTATTCCCAAGCTTTCTGTACAATGGTTTGCCATGTAGTTCACCATCCTAATGCTTTAAAGAAAACTTTTGCTGCAACAATGAATACATTTTTTCTTGTGTATGTTAGGATATGGACCATTTGGCTTGATGGATAATTCTGGACTAACCTGAAACCATGTACCAAAAAAGGAACTGTATCCAAAGTACAGGGCAATACTGGTATGACAATTGTCATATTCCTCTGACACTGTTAGAGATAATAGCCTACAGCATCCTGCAAATGCACTTTAGATGTATGGGTCAAACTATTTTTATTTAAAATATATCTAACTAACATTAAAAGTAAATATATGTCACACATTGTAAGTTTTAAATTTTTTGCAAGCATTTTTTATCCACTTCAGCGCAGTGAGGGTCAAAAAAGAAAGTTCAGAATGATTTTTGGGGCTTTCCTGCTGTATGTGGAAAAAGGAAGAACATCCAGAAATTGTAAGTACGTGGAAAAATGACAGACTGCAGTATGTTGAAATTTCCCAAATCATGCATCATCTTGTCAAAACGTGGAATATTTCAGTTTAAAAGACATATATCCCAATTGCTTGTTTTATACGTTGTAGTTTGAATTCAGCTCTAAACAAAAATGTTTTGACAGACTCCTTCCCACACTACAGCACCTCCCATCTAATTAACATGCAAAATGGGTATGAACACTAATGGTACTGATGGTTACAGGGTCTCAGACCTTGCTTGGCCTTGCAGTTGTGTGGGTGAGAGTGCAATAAAAGAGCTATCAAAATAGGCAAAAACTTGGTTTGGGTACAAAGAAATTGAGACCTGTTCAAAAGCTAAAGTGTTTTAAGGCCTATGTGACAATTGTGGTGAACACCATGAGACAAAAAAGAACCAAAATAACCAAAGTAGAACAACAGATTTACAACCATGTTACAAAGACATCATGATTTTTTCCCATTGTGCCAAAATGGAACATTAAATGTAGTGCAAAGATGTATATTTTTCCATGTACAGAAGATTTTGAGCTTTCCATGTAATGACAACTCTGGTTTTCAACATACCAATGCTTCCCTCTTTTTGGGCTCTTAGGGCCATCCATTTCCCTGGTGACTTAAAAAAAATGAATCCACAAACTTCTATTGTTGTGCCGAAGTACAATTGTTTTAGTTATCTTTTATTTTTAAAAGTTTTGAGTTAAATGATTCACAAGTTCACAACTTGATCATTTTAATGAAATGAAAATGTATTTTAATAGGTGTAAAAGTGGTAGGAGAGATTTTGTGCAATGCATGTACCCTAGGTGTTGGATAAAAAGGTTCACTAGTGGGTGTTATAAGCATTTTTTCCCCAAGCTTCCTGTACAAGGAATGTATTTCTTCACACTTCCATTGTTTTTAGAGGGAGACTTGAACTTCTCATAAATGCATGGGTATTACCTCCAATTCCTATTATGTTGTCATGACATCCAACTGTCTCAGACCATTTGCCATTGTCAAGGCATCTGGAGAAAAGAGTTTCTCTTTTGGAATAACATTTTTTAAGTGCGGCAAAGCCATCAAGTCCTAGAATGGTGAGAGTTGTTGTTGCTGTTGTTGTTGTTATTGTTGTGGAGGGGGAGCCTTGTCTTGTCTTGTCTTTGGTACCAGGCTACCCCGTCCCCTGTCAATGCATTGAGGTGTCGGTCCCTCATTGATGCATCAATTCAGCCCGACTCTCTTCTGAGAGTTTACAAGCCTCAACAGGGGGTGGATATTGTTATATCACCCTCGCCCTCCGATGTAAGGGGCAGGTTCGGAAGCTTCAAGACCTCACGGGCGCAACCTATCTGGGGACCTAACCCAGAAGATCAGAACCAAGGAGGTTCTGTGCCTCTCGGAGTCTCTTAGCTTTTACTCCAAGTCTCTCACCAGAGGGAGCTTCCTCTTTTTGATTCCTCCCCGCAGTGGCTTGGATTACAGGGGGAGCCACACCCCAGGGGGAATCAAGGACTTTTGCAGCTGATTAAGGAGAGCTTCCCTTCTCCGGTACGCAGTTGTTCTTTACAACAGTTTTCCATCTGCATCCCTCTGAAGGGTTGTGTGCCTCTGGCTTTTTTCCTCCAACCCCTCCCTCCCCCAACCTCCATGGAATGAGCCCACAGCTCTTTTCTGGAATGAGCCCAAAGCTCTTTTCCTTGTACCAGCCTTGAGCCCAGCTCTATGACCAGCGGAGGGGAAGGAGGAAGGGAAGGGAAGGAAGCAGACTGCAAAATTCGATACTACCCCTCTCGGGAATCAAACCTGTGCCAGTTTGGTGTCTGAATCCGAGCTTCCCAACTGCTCTACCGACTGAGCTACGGGGCATGGCCTTGTGGAGGGGGAGCAGTTTGTCAGAGTATAAACTAGCCTTCTACTTTTCTTTGGCTTCACAAATTCACTATGGGGTGAGATCCACAACCGTATGTCAGCCAGTTTTCTTCTCCTTGACTTTGGCTATATTAGTTCTCTTTGGGGTGGGATCCAACACTTTTTTCTCTCAATGACCCATTTTTTCTTCAAAATGTGATCCAATGTTAGAAATCATATGGTATGTAAGTAAATACCATTTACTTATGTAATAAAAAAGTTTTTTTCTAGTTTATCATCGCCGCAGGTCTTTGCACAAAGTCTGCTCTTGTAAACAATAAAAGGCCAGTAGCAAAAAACAGTCTCAGTTAATAAATGCAATTAAATGCAATGATGTGGGGAAAAAGTCACCAGAAAGGAAACTTTTTAAAATATATATATGAGTTTTTGTCTTACACAGATACTCCCTTTGTGGTCATGAAGGGGCAAGAAACTATTTTCTGCATTCCTACCAGCCCAAAGTCAGTAGCAGCGTCTTCTTTTGGTATAATGCTGGGAAATTTTGTAATACACTCTTTATTTCTAATTGTATTTTATGTTCTTATAGTCAGAACATTAATTTTTGACTTACTATTGTTACACATAATTGTCAGATTTCTCCATCCAAGTCCATCAATAAGGTAACCTTTTTCTAAGAATAATTTCATTATAATTCTAATATAAACAATTTGTGAAAATGAGTTTTAACTCCTCTTGACATATTCTTTATCAACAAGACCAACTGCCATGGCTTGGTTTGAGAGATTCTACCTTTGGTAATATAAAAACCAGTTGTCCAACCATTAAATTTGTCAAGTTGAATCCCTGGACAAGCAAAAACTGATGTTCCGATGATTACTCCAATCTGCAAAAAGAAATTGTAAATGTTCCATACATATACCTCTCAGAAATATACACTTTGAACTAGAACTCCTGGTGTGTGCACAGATATATTTCCAAAATGCCACTGAGGGTAAAATTCTTCTCTATAACTAAATGATCTGAAATGTTTAAACCAAACTTACCTACACTGTTTTAGCTCACAGTATAAATATGAAGAAGAAGAAAAGTAATGCCATTTGAAAACAAAAGTTTCTTTTTTCCCTTTGGCATGTACAGAATGACACATGTTATGAGATACAGCCAGAGAGAGTTTTTAGCCAGAAAACACATGCTTGAAACAAGCAAAGTTCGAAATCTGTACAGTGTGTGAGCACATCCAAACACACTACCTAACAAGCTAATTATAGCAACCAAGAGAAGGAAAACTGCTCCTTCTTTTTAAAAAGTCACAAAAAAGAAAGAATAATACATATTTATATGTTAGGATTAAAATCATGTAAGATTCTGATATAATAAAATAGCAACAAAAAAGAATAACTTGATATTGCAAACATGTTTACATATTTCTTTCTTCATTATATCACACAACTATAAGCATACAGGTGACTTACTGATTTAAATAGCTATTTTGATGAGCCAAAAATATATCACTATCTTGTTTCATATACACAGGAAATGCTGAATCAGAAGAACATAATAAAGGACAAGAAAAAATATCTGCTGCCAAGATATTACGGGTGGCCTAGCCAAACCTGACCCCCAAAGTTGCTGTTCTTGCTCCCGCTGTTGTTGTTGCTGCTGTTGCTGCTGTTTCTTGTCTTGCTAATCTTGTTGCCACTATACCAATGAGCTATTTGTGCGGTGTAAAGCAGCTCTTTAAGTATTTTGTTCAGTTTTTTTCTGTCTCTATCTTTCTTTAAAGTCTAATTTTCCCCATGTGTGCGCCCTCCCTGAACAGGTTCAGCAGCAACAGCGACCAATTTGTTTCATTTTTTTCTCTTGAAATTTGTTTTGCATGGCGTTTTTTGTTGAGACCATGGGGCATCTGATCTTTCTGTTTTTCCTCCCATATTGTGCATATCTTTCAAGTGCTGTAGTCCAACTTCATCACGAACCCCTTCTGCTACTTCAGCATATCTAGCTCTATCGCAGAGTCCAATCAGCCCAATAATTTGCATGTACATGCATGTAAGTATGCAGAATATTTTCTAAATTGTGTGAAATATTCAGAAATCCCTAGTCTTTAGTTCAAAAAAATTTGGGATCCGCCATTTGGGAGGTCAGATTTTGCTGTGCCACCCATGGTATTTACACACACATACATCGGTGAAACAAGAGTCAAGAAGGGGAAAAAAAATCCAACAAGGGTGGCAGCTGCTGACTGCAGTGGTGACGACAATCAAATTTATAAAGGCTGCCAACTGAATGACAGAAGAAAGTAGCCAATCCTCCACCAAAAGTCACAGTGCCATCCACTGCAAAAAGATGTAGCCAAATAATTTCCTGATAGATCTACAACCAAAATTCCAAAATTATACTGCAAAAATTATGTGAGGATCCACCCAAAAAAAATATTTTTTTCATTAAAGAGAAGGACAATATGGTGACGTAACAACTTAGATAACTTTAAAAATCTTTGTTCACAAAGTTGCTAACGCAGTACAGGCAGCCAACGACAATAAAAAATGCCACATTTTAAGATGTTAACTGGGAGCACTGTTCTAACATTCCGTGCTAGAGACGCTGTCTTAGCTGCCTATGGTATTGAGTGCAGCTCTTTGCGGTAGGGATGGACGGTGGCTGCAGACCAGACGGCAATGTCTGTCTGTTTGTCTGTCTCTTTGAAATGTTTGAATTTGGAGCCCAAACTACTGGATGTGAGGTAAAATTTGGAAACACTCAAACTTGCTACTTTTATGGTGCCTTTTGTGGCGCCTTTTGCGGCACCTTGTGGGCAAAATTTGGATTCTTTTCAAAGGACACCTTTGAGACAAAGAATAACTCCTCAAACTAAATATTAAACTGTTTTGGGGGAAATTTTGTAACTTTTCATTAAGCCGAGCAAAGCAAGGCCAGTTAACAGGCTGGCCAGCCAACACAAACAGGTTTGTAGTGCTGTGGTGCATCAAGCACCCAGCTTGTAAAATTATGTCATTTTTGTGGTATAATGATGGGGCTTGCATATCCTAACTATGCAATCTTCTTACAATTGTGTCCATGAACTGCAGAATATGTATATGTTCCTGATAAGTCAATGTCATTGTCGTATGATGACTGACCTTTCCAATCATCATCTCTTGTAATTGTTGATGTAATTTCTATATTAGTACAGCAAGTTGCAGCAAAAGGCACACCTGTGGGGTAATATTTGGATAATTTTCCACTAAACCCTAGCCAAACGTGTCTACCTATGGTTTCACCACAAAAATATGAAAATATTAGAAACCACATAATTTAAAGACACATTCTTCCGCACATTGTCTTCATTGTCTTCAAATATTTCAAACAACCTGTCAGTTTAACTGTTTTTGCATCTTTTTCTGTCAGTCAATCAAAAGATGGCTTTTGTAGAAAACCTACCAAAAAAAGTCAAATAATTATCCATTACATGTAGATTCTTTGTGTTGATGAAAACTTGGTAAATGATGCAACACTACAGTACAATCATTCAGACATTCCTTCCTCTCCCTGGAATATATTTTATAGGGATCGTTCACAGTGACTGCACATTTTGTGTATGCCCATACAATACCCCATCTCACCCATCTACTATTTGAGGAAGCCCAATTTTTTCTGCAGGAGGTGGCCCATCTGATCTTGCCCATCTCCTAGTGCAGAAGACCTATCTACTACCTCATCTCACCCATCTACCAGTACAAGAGGCCCATCTACTTCTGCAGGAGGTGGCCTTTCTGGCCTATCTACTACTGCAGCAGGCCCCTCAAGTGATAATCATCCTCATGTTCTTGTGCAGTTGTTCTTAACCACCTTCCTCCTGCTACAGTTGGCCTTCCCCTCTATGTTCTTGCTGCAGTTGGTCTCAACCACCTTCGTCCTACTGCAGTTGGTCTCAACCACCTTCCCCCTGTCTGCAGTTGGTCTCACTTTCGTCCTGCTGCAGTTGGTCTTGCTTACATTCCTCCTGCTGTAGTTGGTCTCGACCATTTTGCTCCTGCTACAATCGGAATTCCCCTCCATGTTCTTGCTGCAGTTGGTCTCAATCATTTTCCTCATACTGCAGTTGGTCTCAACCACCTTCCTCCTGCCTACAGTTGCATTGGTCTCAATCACCTTCCTCCTGCTGCAGTTGTTTCCCCCCTCCATGTTCTTGCTGCAGTTGGTCTCAACGCCCTCCCTACCCAACGAAAATCTTTCCGCGGCCCGCAAAAAAGAAACAAAAAGGGAAAATGCTGGAAAGTATATTCTTTCATTATAATTTGAGCCCTTGATGAGACACGAGTCTACCCGTAACATATTTTCATAGTGGTGTTCTTTTACATACTATCTTGTACATGTATTTTCCGAACAACAGGCGCAGGAAAAGGCCCGTACATTTTTTGGGGAATAAACGATAGTCACACATGTTCTCCTCCTAGCAGGACTGTCTGTGGCCTGCAATGTGACTTGCTATTACAATGAAAAGCCTGGAATTTTCAGCCGTGACAGGGTTTCGAATGAACTAGAATATAACTGGTAGCTTGTTCTCCAAAAGGAGCGTTTATCAATGTGGGGTGGATTTTTTAGGTTAGGTTAGGTTAGGATTTTTTGTGCATGCTCTGAAAAATAAAGCAAAGATGTAGGTTGATTTCAGCCCCAGAAAAATATACTTATCCCTTTTCTACCTTGGTGGGTGGTAACAAAGCTGTTTCCATCCTTGAGCGCTTAAAATGTACACCCTCCCTTGCAGGACATTCTATTGAATTGCCACAAAAGAGGATTTTTTTCCTTCTTGGCTTGCCCATTGAGAAGACAGAGGGGATTTTCAAGTGCGTTCTTGAGGGCCATGGCTATTATTCTTTTTATTGGCATGTATTGTTTTAGTATCATTTGGCATATATATATATATATATTGTCACTTTCTCCATGTTTTTGGCAAGTTTTGAGAGAATGTTCAACCTGGATAGCGGTGATCCCAAATGTTTGTCAGTTTTGCAAGCCTTTCGCATCTAGCAGATCTTGTGATATTTTGGAAAAATGTTCTGTAGTCATTCGATGATGCTCCGCAAGAAATTTGAGCAGGGCCAATCCTCATTTTTCTCAGTCCACTCTGTCCTTTAAATCCATGTATTTCCATAAAGTATACAATCTAAAAAATGTGTTGCATTCATATAAAATAAAAACTTTCATGAAAAACAAAATATGACACATCAACCTTTGCATCTTCTGGGCATCTCGTGCCTACAGGACCAAATTTGATGTTGCCAATGTGATCTCCAGGCCTGAACTTATTGCCTCCCCACATGGTCCAAGGTGTTGGATAATTATGCACACTTGTATGAGTTAGAAGTAAATTTTTATTCCCAAGCTTTCTGTACAATGGTTTGCCATGTAGTTCACCATCCTAATGCTTTAAAGAAAACTTTTGCTGCAACAATGAATACATTTTTTCTTGTGTATGTAAGGATATGGACCATTTGGCTTGATGGATAATTCAGGACTAACCTGAAACCATGTACCAAAAAAAGAACTGTATCCGTAGTACAGGGCAACACTGGTATGGCAATTGTCATATTTCTTTGATACTATTAGAGATAATAGTTTGCAGCATCCTACAAATGTCTTGTAGCTGTGCATGGAATAGTGCAGAAAAATCAAAAAGTTCAAACAATTTTGATAGCATGCAATATCATAAAGGATGGGTTGATTAAAAAAATTTTGACATAAAAATGTGGATGCTAATACAGGTATTTAACTTTTGCCTATATTTTGATAACAAATTCAGAATATCCCTCATTTTCTCATCTCTGTTGTGTGGCATTACCTCCAACTCCTATTATGTTGTCATTACATCCAACTGTCTCAGACCATTTGCCATTGTCAAGGCATCTGGGGAAAAAGTTCCACTTTAGTATAATCTGTCTCATGCAAAAAGCCCTTAGCAACACAGTTTGTTGAACTGTTTTTCCTCAGATATTAAATGCAGATGCACTGATGTTTTAAAAACTTTTCACACTAAAGAAAACTTAGATCATGTTATTACTTGTTCTTAGTCTTACACAGATACTCCCTTTGTAGTCATGAATGGGCAGGAAACTATTTTCTGCATACCTACAAGCCCATCACTTGCTGCTTCTTTTTTTGGTATTATGCTGGGGGTTCTTGCATAACATTCTTTTTCAATAATTGTTTTACTGTTCTTCTGGTCAAAACATTCATTT
>JAAUXU010173927.1_pt1 | contig 12564 bp, 19 predicted proteins | sample 7278151 | NCBI WGS metagenome assembly JAAUXU01 (sample SAMN14350113, study PRJNA611818) | marine sediment metagenome | isolation source: surface marine sediment (1.8m) | place: French Polynesia: Moorea | collected 2018-08 | reverse complement strand
TCTATATACTTGATTGTGAAGGTTTGTTCGTTTTTCGGACAGCGTATTCTCACGCATTTGGTGAGGAAGCACAACGGGGTATTTTGATAACAGAATCCGGTTATTTGATGATCGTCAAATCATTGACAGATGATCGGGCTTGGCAAGTTCAAAGGATGTTGGTTAGATCGTATTTCGTTGTCAAAGAAAAACTCCCTTATGGTGGACTCAAGTTTTCCGAATATCTCACTCACCTAGCAGAATTGGCAAGAAGAGTGGGGGGATTAATTAGTAGACATTCCTATTGACACTTGTTATTACCCTGATATAATCACTTGCCTTAACTATATTATTAGTCTGGGTGAGTCATTCGACATGGTGATTCATCCTTTTTTTAAAACTTACTTAGAGGAGAAATATAACATGTCTTATAGTAAAAATACAAATGTTGTCCAGATAGATTCAGAAACCCCCTCCCTCAAAGAGGCTCTCCCGGTCGTGTTTAAGTTGATCGGGGATCAACAACTTCAAACCGTTGACCTCCGGAAAGTTCATGAGTGGCTTGAAATACCAACGCCATTCAATAAATGGGTCAAACGCCGTATAAACGATTACGGTTTTGTACAAGATGTTGATTTTATTTCGTGGACAAAAATGTCCAACCTAGAATCAACTACTTATGGATTTGATGCTGTAGAATACCATGCTTCGTTAGACATGGCTAAAGAGTTGTGTATGGTAGAACGTAACGATAAAGGTCGTGAAGCCCGTCGTTATTTTCTGGAGTGTGAGAAAATCGCTCAACGTTCCCGTTACGGCGGTATGAAGTTCTCTGACTACCTCTCTAATCTCGCAGAATTGGCAAGAAGAGATGAAGAGCGAGAAGAAGAAGCCCGTAGACAAGCCGAACAACTTAAACTCCAACAAGACAAACAAGCCGAACTAGAAGCCGAACAACAACGACAAGCCCAACAACAACAGGACTTTGATGACCGACTAAACCAAATTAATGCTAAGCGTGGCTATGCTACCATTCAAGGCAGAGCTAATCAGAGGGGACTCTGGATTAACTTACCTATGTCTCAAGAGGCAGGGAGATTGGCTAGTGCTAAATGCCGGCAGAAAGGCATCGAAATACTTAGAGTGGGTGACGATAGATATGGAACAGTCGGTAGCTACCCTACCGAAATAGCCGACTGGGCCCTCGATATTATACTCGGACTCGACCAACCTCAACATTTCTTTGAATAGTAGACATTCCTCTTGTCACTTTAGTAAAATAACTCCCCACGCTTTTTTCGTAGATACTACTTTAGACCTTAAGGGTGATGATTAAATCACCCTTAGTTTATGACAAGAGATACTTATGCAATTTCATAATATATTCCTAACCGTTACCGTTTCCTTTGAGTGTAACAATTGCCATCATACCGTTAAACTTAGTGACTCTACACTTAGTGATAAAACACTCCTTAATTGTCTTAGCTGTGACAACAAAACTCAAAGACTACCTGATGTCTCTGAACGCGACTTACAGGCCCTTCAAAACGCCTTTAATGAACTAGTCCTTAAACTAACCGAGAAAATTCATGAATGATAAGGAGGTCAATTATTATGTCTAAGAAACAAGTTGTTAATAGAAATAGTTGACATTCCTCTTGACATCTCTTTATAATCAATCCCTACGTGTTACCTAGTTGTTAATTCCTATCATTACCGGATAAGTTAAAAAACTCATCCGGTTCTTAAAACAAATAATATTATGAAAGTCTCCGGTGAATTATTACTACACTTTAATTGTCCGCATTGCACTAAGTGGTGGTCGGTTGCATCACTTGAGAGTTTAGATGTTCATTGGCATTGCCCATACTGTAACGCCGAACTCGGCAAAATCAACAAAGTTACCGACCTACCCGTCGAAACACTTAAAAATGTCTCTAATCTTTGTCTTTAATCCTTATACTCACAGTTAAAGATAAATTCTATAGTGATGTAATCACAGTTGATGAAACTTCTGCCCGTCCTATAATCAAAAACACCGACGGGTAGATCAAACTCATCATATAAAACACCATCCTTATCTTTATCGGATACCGTTAACTCATCCGAAAACTTAATTGTTACTGTGCCAGGCTTAATTGATCTCTTATTCATGATCCTTTCCTTTAGGAGCGTTTATGTCTTTTAAAATTACACTCGAAACGTCTTTTGATTATAACTAAACGTTAGTAATTAACGTTTAGTTATTTTCAGTTCGTACTAACGGTTTGTGAGCTTCGAGTTAGAACGGAAACCAACAGAGTACACTAAAGCACCCAAAAAGACAAGTTCAATAATTACAATTCCATAAACGTTTAATGTCGTTATCAGTACCTACACCTAAATCAACAACGTTTACAAAAACAATTGAGAATAAAACGTCTTTACCAAAATCTACGTTGATTCTCTGCTTAACTATTTCAATAGCCTCCACAGGATTGCGACAAAGTGCATAATCATGCTTCGGTAAATAACGACCACTAAAAGTATCAACCCAATGTACTAAATATATATTCATTTTATAACCCATTAAATAAACAAGGCAAGCTAAACACCTGCCCTGTTACTTTTGTAGAAGGAGTCTTTCTATTTAAAGACTATGGAAGAACACAGCTATTTTAAATTTATAACCTATTTACTGTCAAGAGAAAACAAATGACAAGAGAGAATCCTCAACATTCCTCTTGACACCCTTTTAACTAAAAAAACCGTATGTCCTGACCTATACCCTTGTCCTTCATACTCACAACGTTGCTTAATATCCCTAAGAAAGCGTGTAGGTTATTCAAATACGGTAATACATTCTTCAAATAATTGTGATTACCTTTCCCATCTAGTAGCTCTATTACACCATCCTCAACGTTCCCACACTTGAGTCTACATAAATATAGATACGCACTTAACGTGCCTTTATCAACAAACTCCTCATTCGATGAAACGGAGTACCGATCTAAACTAGTGACATAACCTTCTAAAAACACAACCATTTCATCATCTACCGATTTGTGAGAACCGCGAAAAAGAGGAATGATAACTAATAAATCAGTCACGATCATGCCTAATAACTTGTCCAACTCATGATACTGACAAAATGACTTCGTAACCAAAATCGTAGCCAGTAACTCATCTAACAAACCCACAACTTTTAACTTAGTCATAATTACTCCTTAATTTTATGCTTAGTGGTTATGCCAAGTTTTAAATCAGTCCATCTGCCTAATATCCATAACAAATCAGATAGCCTATTTAAATAGGCTAAAATCTCTTTGTCAACGTTATCCTCCGCTCTTTGTAATGTTATTACAGACCGTTCTGCACGACGACACACTGCTCTTGCCACATCTAGTGTCGCAGATAATTGCGTACCGCCAGGCATCGACCACCCTTTGTAAATGCCCTCCTGTTTTTCATACATGTTAACTAAATTGGTTAACAATATTGATGGTTTCCTGTGTAACTCCGTTAAACCACTACTATCAGCTAAACAGGAGTTTATCTTAAATAACATCTCCTGAATTGATTGTAATAATTCATTTACCTCAGAATCAAAACAAACTGAACGCGCTAAACCTAAATAAGACGTTAACTCATCTACATCGCCTATATCTACTATTCTTGAATTATCCTTAGCCGCCCTTATCCCGTTTAATAACCCAGTTGTGCCATCATCGCCCGTCTTAGTGGAAATGCTTCTTGACATTTAATTCCTCCTTTATTATATTAATGCCCGCGATAGAGACTTCTAGTGTTTTTATTCATTTTTTATCCATTATTATTATAAGCCCTTTTCTAAAGGGCTTATATTTTATGATATGTAGTCCGCAAAGTTTATCGCCGCCTGTTTCGCTTGTTCTAACGTTTCAATCGTCACCGATCCGTGTTGGTTGTACGGCGTGTTTTCATCCCCAAACCCTTCCTCAAATAACTTATCACCTATACCAAAACAAAATACTGCTCTATGACTCCAGCCATACCATTTCTGTTGGTAAGGATTGTAACCAATTGATGCAACACAATCTTGATCATGAGCCTTCTGAATCTGACGTAAACCCTTCTTCTTGCAAAGACATAAAGCTGTGTCCGCGTCACCAATCCAATGCCCAGTGTCAAGAGAAAAGTAATAATCGGTCTGATACTCTTCCCCATTGTAGCTTAAAAAAATGCCTGTCACTGCTACATAACCATCACTTTCATTCTTCGTCTCATGTAAAACCTTAACCAACGGGGACGGATAATCATATTCCATGTATTACTCCTTCTAAAATGACGGAGATGAATCTTTATAACTCACCTCCTAAATAACACCACCAAACAGAAAACGATGCCAGTGTCTCATAAACACTAAAACATTGTCAAGTTTTTTTAGTTGACCTTTTTATTGTGTTTGTGTATTGTGTTCATCTCTTAATCACTAAAGAGGTTTCTATGATCGATATTACTGAGTTGGCTGACCAAAAACAGTCCAATACAGGGGTGAAAATCAATCCAAAAGCCTGGATAAATGGGAATCATTTCTTTGACCGTTTGGTTCATTTAGATATTGACATCAAAGATGCCTTTGCCGTTAAACCAGAAAACGATCATGTGTTTTTAGATGAACGGTTAGTACCCGACTTTGAAGTATGGATGGCCTCGGTCGTTAAAGACTATGATGACTCCAAAGTGCGTTGGTGAACCTTCTCTTGATAACATGGAATGCAATGCGCATTCAATCCCGTCGTCGCATGTTTGTCTTTGTAAAAAAACTCTGTGTCGGCGGGCCAATACTCACCACAAGTGTTACATAACTTTTCCAACTGACCTATTTCGTTGTATTTATAACGACCCGAAACTAAAAAGTTCTCTAACTTATCCTTACTTAAAAGGGGACAGTGGTAATTATAATTCTGTCTCCGACCACGCCTCGTTATGCCCTCAAGATTCAACCAACGCTCTATCGTACCACGCGCACAACCAGTCGTCCTCATCAAATCACTTATACTTATCCTACCCTCACTGTATTCTAATATCGCCTGCTGCCTCACTTCCTTCGGATAACTCATCGGCATCTAATCCTCTTCTTGTCATAGTTATTGGTTATGTTTTCGCCAATTATTCTATCAGACTAATTTTCTTTGTGAAATAGTTGCTTTGTAACTTTTTTTGATATAGAATGCCTTAACTTTATCAGTAAATATTCTAGGTGGTTGTTTATGAGTAATGCTTTTGACAATGTAGGAACTCCATCAGATCAATATAAGGTAGTAGAAGATGATTGGAAATTAGTTGATGACTTGGTTGAAGGGACTTCAGCTATGTTGGATCAACGAGAAGTGTATTTACCAAAAGAACCAAAAGAATCCGACGACGCTTATGACCGACGGTGTGGCCGTTCTAATCTATTCTCCGCCTATGCTAGGGCCCTAGATAGCTTTGTCGGCAAACCTTTCTCACAACCCGTAGAAACCGAAGGGATGCCTTCAGGTTTAACCAGATATCTTGACAATGTTGACCTCTGTGGAAACGATTTAACTGCCTTCGCTAAACAAACCTTTAGAAATGCCATCCATTATGGCGTGGCACATATCCTTACCGATTATATTAATATTGAAGAAATTAAACGAGAATTTGAACAAGCTAACGCCAGCATCACTCTACAAGATTTGGAAAATTTAGGCGTTAGACCCTATATGTGTCAAATTAACCCTAGAAATTTGATAGGCGTTAAATATAGCACAGTCAAAGGTATAGAAGTGCCAACCCAGCTTAGAATACGAGAATTATATCAAGAGGATGAAGGGGAATTTCTCTCTAAAGAACAGGAACAAATCAGAGTTATTGAGCCTGGTGCTTTTAGAGTCTTTAGAAAACGTCCAGATAGTGATGAATACGTGTTGTTTGAAGAAGGAGAATTTCTTGACTTTATCCCTATCTCTACTATCTATGCCAGACGTACCGACTTTATGTACGGAAAACCTAAAATGTTAGACTTAGCTAGAACAAACTTGGCACATTTTAGATCATCCAGTGACCAAGCTAATATTTTACATACCGCTAGAGTACCTATTTTAGTGTCAGTTGGGTTAGATACCTCTCAGTTAGAAGTATTACCTGTCGGTGTTGGTAATTTGCTGGTTATCAACGATGGCGCTACCCTTGAATTTGTAGAATTGACCGGAAAGTCCATTGAGTCAGGTAGACAAGAAATAAAAGATTTAGAAGAACAAATGGAGTTCCTTGGACTTGAGCCGATTATTGATAGAACCGGCGGTATCACCGCCACTGCTACAGCACTTAGTAGTGTGAAAACAGACACTAATATCAATGAAGTCATTACTAATTTACAAACTACTCTCGGACAAGCCCTCGGATTCATGAACGTTTGGGAAAATAGATCAATGGATGATGTAGGCTCCATAGATATTTATAAAGAATGGCTTAAAGATTTAACCGCAGAAACGTCAACCGCAGAAACTTCACAGGACGAATAATTATGGCCTTCGTTGTAGAAACCGGTAGTGGACTCCCTAATGCTAATAGCCTTACGTTAGTACAAACTTTTAGAGACTTCTTCTCTGATCGTGGAACCGATACTTCTTCTTTTACCGATACTGAAGTAGAATACGCACTAATTAAAGGGACAGACTTTATTTCTAATCATTATAGAGGAGCTTGGAGAGGCCAAAGAGTTAAAGGTACACAATCATTACCATTCCCAAGACAAAACTTATACGACCAAGACGGATTCCTTCTTGACACTACTATAGTACCAGACCGAGTACAATACGCCGTCTCTGTTACCTCTAAAAGACTACTCGACGACGCTACACTTAATTTACAACCCGACGTTAATCGTACCGATTATCTCACTAAATTAAAAGTCGATGTCATTGAATTGGAATTTGAAGAAGACCTTAAAATTAACCCAGTCCCTATCTATACCGAAATTAATGAATGGCTGTCCGGTTACTTAACTATGATTCCTAATCGTGGCGTGGGAATAATTCCACTACAACGTGCTTAAATTACTTTACTTTTTAATATAATGTGTTAGAATCCTAACAATCTTTTCTCAAGGACTTTATAAATGGCTGAACAAACTCAACAACCAACCTTAGCATCTAAACTTGATAGTTTAGATGAACTGGATGCATCACTTCATCAATTTTATACCGAAAAAGACGGAAAATACGCTCTTAATGTCGAAGGCTATGAAGACCCAGCAGCCGCTCAAAAGTTCGTTAAAGAACGCAAAGCCAAAACAACCTTAGAAAAACAGCTTAATGACTTAAAACAGTCCTTGGGTGTTGACGAAACCGACCAAATTGCTGTTAAGTTCCAAGAACTGAAAACTCAGTTGGATGAACTACAAAATGCTCAGAAAGAACCACCAACCGACGATAAAGACTCCGATGTCAATAAAGTCAAACAGCAAATGTTGGCCCAACATACCCAACAGTTAGATAAAGTTAAAAACCAGCTACAAGAACAACTTAATAACAAAGACCTAGAAATTGCTAGACTTAGACGTAGTCTTGACCAACAACTTATCCGAGGCGAACTCGACGCAGCCCTAGATAAATTAGGAGCCACCGCCGAAGGTAAAATGCTGCTAAGAGAATATCTAGCTTCCTCTTGCCAAGTCGTTGAAGTCGGTGATGGGTATGTCGCTCAAGTTATCGGCTCAGATGGAACCCCAGAAGTCAACGCACAAGGGGATAACCTAACTATTGCTGAACTGGTTACTCGATCAAAAGACCAATTTAAAAGCGCCTTCGCTGCTCCAGATAATAGCGGCTCAAGCGCAAAATCCGGTGGTAAAGTCCCACGCTCTAATAAATATGTAGTCACCGACGAAACTAACCTCGACGACTACCGGAGACTTAAAGAAAACGCCGCTAAACAAGGCACGACCTTAACGTTTGCTAAACAGAAAAAAGCTGCGTAAACAATAATTTATAATAATAACTATGATTTGCCCTATATTGAAAACTGCCTTTCTAAAATGCCCTCCCGTTGAGGTAGTTTTAAAATGGCGAATATTTACTCAGACAATATTTATGACCCTAAATTCTATGCGTTAGAAGGGTTGTTGGAACTTGAAAAATCCCTTGGAATGGCCCGCAGTGTTTATATGGGTTATAGCAGAGAACGTGCATCTTATGGAAAAGGTAGCAGTATCACGATTACTGTGCCAGGTACGTTCACCGCTACAACCAGCACTGTGTCGCCTACTCAAGATATTGTCACTCAAAGCCGGTCTATTACCCTCGACCGTTTCGTTAGAGTGCAGTTCAAAGTGCCTGACATTGAGTTGGCTCATGGCGGGTTTAAAATTATCGAAGACCATATTAGACCCGCCGTTTACGCTTTGTCCGACTTTATCGACCAAGACCTGATGTCCTTGAGTGCCAGCGTACCTTGGAAAGTTGACGCACAATCAACCCCAGGCTCCCGTGATATCATTAACCCACGTAAACTGCTCCGCGATAACAACGCTATGTTGGCCGACGGTAACGTGTACATGGCTATCGACTCAGAATATGAAGCCGCTTTCCTTGATACACCTATGTTTCACGCCGCCAGCACCACAGGCGACGGTGTTAATGAATCCGCTTTAATTCGTGGCTCACTCGGCACCCGCTTTGGTGTTAACGTTTTTGCTACGCAAAACGCAGGTCTTTCACATACCAGCGGCACAGTCGTTTCAAATGCCTCTGATTTGGCAGGTGTGTTAGATGGCGGGGGTTCCCCAGTACCAGCAGCAACTTCGTCTATCACTGTTACTGGTCTGACCGCTACTGAAACCTTTGTGGCAGGAGACTCCTTTACTATTGCCGGTAACCGACAAAAATATACCGTTACCTCTGCGGCTACCGTCGGTGTGGGTGGTGATGTAACACTTTCTATCTATCCAGCCACAGTAGTGGAATATGCTGACTCCTCAGTTGTTACCATTGATAACGGTACTACCTCTAACGCCGACGACTACACGTCTTTGTTGCTGTTCCATCGCAATGCTATTGCTTTAGCAGTCGCTCCATTGCCACAAAACGGTGACTTCGGCCCGCAAGTGAGTACCCAAACCACGACCGATGGTACTCTCTCATTACGTGCTACTATTTGGTATGACCCAGATGCCGACGGCGGCGCTATGATGGCTCGGTATGATATCCTCTACGGATACCAACTGATCAACCCAAACTTAGCAGCCCTGCTTATGGTGGACGTATAACATTCCTATGAGTGGCAAGAGGAATCACCAACATTCCTCTTGTCACTCATTAACGTATTTCTCTTAATTATGGCTGACCTTGTTCTGTTTACAGATGGATTGCCTAAATCTACAGGTTTTCCCACAAACCCAGACCTATCCGGTGTCATAGATGTAATGGAAAGTGAAACGACCCTTAAAATCGTATCAACTAAAAGTAGGCTCGGTTATGTAGTCATTAACAAAACCGAATTTGACCAAACAAAACACCAACTCTATGACCCAAACACAACACAACAACCAAAGCCCGCCCTAAACTTGGCCGAAATATTCAAAATGGAAGAAGACGAAACATGAAAACAGTTAAAATCACGTCAGATGAAGGAAACTCCGGTTACGTTATCATTAACGAAACCGACTTCGACCCAGAACAACATCAACTATATGACCCAAACGCAACACAACAACCAGAGAATGTTGAAACACTTACACTTGACGAAGACGAATTATGAACCCAGCCCTATCCTACCCTACCTCCTCGAATAGTCACTTTGTCTCACCCGAAGCAGGTACTATTACAGGTAATCCATTTACCGTCGCCGGTGGTGCTACCCCCGTCGCTGTTACGTCAGGCGCTAAAGTTGGTGTAGGTCTTGTCTTTATACAAACCACTGACGCAGCTATTCATTATTCTTTCGGACTTGACCCGACCGCCACTAGCTCAGACCCAGTAGTACCTGCATGGCAAGAAAGAATCATCTCTTGTAACCCTAACCATAAAGTCTCCTTCATTAAAATGTCCGGTGAAAGTGACTCAGTTGTTTATTGTTTTGCTGCTAAACTTAATAACCCACAGGAACCCTAACTTATGAGCGTTAGTTATATTGGTGCCAACCACATAATTGACAAACTTAGAAGTATGTCATTGGAGGTAGCAATTTATACCCAAACTCCTAACGGGGCTGATTTAGGCACCGAAGTCGGAGCAGGACTTGGATATTCCAGACAATCTGTTACGCTCGCTGCCGGTGTTACCCAAGCCGGGGTCGGAGTTCGTACCAGTAACGTTAATGCACTTGCCTTCGGAACCGCTACTTCCAATTGGGGCACTGTTACAGGCTATGCCTACTTAGTTGTTGGATCAGGTGATATCCTCTGGGCAGAAGACTTAGACCAACCCGTTACAGTCGTCACAGGAATCCCCTTTGAAATTCAAGCAGGCAAAGCAGGATTACTTGTAAGCTGCGGAATATTTAATTAAATGTCTCTTACTAATGAATTTCTTTATATTACTCCAGATAAACCCGTTGCTAACGCCTACGGAGCCGCTGATACTGACCTTACGTTCTTAACTTTTGGTACGCCTACCCTACAAGGCACAGGTAACACTGAGCTCGACCTATCCCCTGATACGATCACTTTTGTCATCTCAGGAGTGCCTAACGATATACAAGTTACTCTGCGTACCGAAACTCTACTGCCAAGAGGAGTTCATGTATTTGATGAATTAGGCATCGTTGACGAATATGTTAACGCCGTTAACTTTACAGGACTTAGCGTACAAGCCTCTTATCCAAATCCTAACGAAGTCCTAGACGTACAAGTCGCCATCAACCAAGACGAAGCCGATAAACATTATACACTCTCCTTCACTATCACCACTTCTCTTGTCATTATTCATAATCTTAACAAATATCCTAATGTCTCCGTCTTTGATAATCTTAACCAATTAGTTACTGTTGATATTTCTTATGATTCCCTAAATCAATGTACGCTTACTTGGAATAACCCGCTTGCAGGTAAAGCCGTCTTTAACTAAGAGGATTCTTTCGTGGAATTTTATGTAGACCTTGATATGAAAGGTAACACAATCCTTAACATGGGCTACGAAACCTTTGTTACCGACCCAGTTACCCCTCATGAAGGACAACGATGGTATAACTCTACTCAAAAAAGATTTAAGTATTACGATGGCACGTCCATTCAGGTAGTACCCTCTCAATCTACTACCGATACTTTTACCAATAAAACATTCGACGCTAATGCTACCGGTAACTCAATTACTAATCTTGAAGTAGATGACTTTGCCGCAGGTGAAGTTGAAACAACACTTACCGGTTCCTCCAATGTCCTCGCAGATTCTAATGCCATTCAAACTGCTATCAACTCTGCAATCACTACCGCCGATGTCCTAAGACTTATAGGAAATATTGATTGTTCGACTAACCCTAACTATCCAGCAGCAGACAACGGACACACTTATAAAGTATCCGTAGCCGGTAAAATTGGCGGCGCAGCAGGCCCAGATGTTAACGCAGGAGACCTCATCGTCTGCCAAGTAGATTCATCACCTTCAGGAGATCACGCGACTGTCGGTAGTAATTGGTTTATCATCGAAGAAACCCTCGCGGACGCTACCGAAACCGTCCCCGGCAAAGTTAGAATGGCAACCGATGCCGAAGCCAAAGCTAGAACCCTTGATTCTAACGTCTCCGTCGATCCAGCTAACCTTAACGACTTTAGCCGTACTTGGGCCAGAGACTTTACCAGTCAAACAGGCGAAACAATCACTGCCGCTACTCACGGACTTAAAGCTAATAAGTATTTGCATGTCAGCATTTACCGGGACGGGAGCCCTAACCGGCGTATCTATACCCGTATATTTGTCTACGATAACGGTGATGTTCAATGGGTTTCTAATAATTCTATCTCAGGTTATATCGTTATTAGTGATTAATTATGGATGTTTATACCGATCTCACCATTACAGACGACTCTCTCCTTATTTCTGATAACTTTACTATTAAAGAAGTCTCCTCCGATCCGCCTAACCCGCCCGCCGGATACTGGAAATTATTCTTCAAAGATAATAACTTCTTTTTTAAAGATTCTGCCGGTAACTTATATTCTATGGCTGAGGGGGTTAATATGCCTGTTCCACCTAGCGGTACTGCTAATACAAAACAACATCTACACGGAATCTTAGGTACAACCGGTCTTAACTCAGGAACTCTCTCACAAAGAGTTGACGGATCAAGTACACCTGTAACCTTTTATATAGATGCTAATTCTAACTATGATATCTATGTAACTAAACTTATTATCGTTATCGCAGGTAATCCTTGTTCCGTTGAAAAATTCGGCTCTATTACTAGCTTAGGCACCGGGTGGGATTTGAAATTCATAGAAGACGGCGTTACCTCTTTCGTCGTAAATAAAGCGCGTACCTTCGGACATATCCTAACCGTTACCGATGGACAAAATTATATCTTCGGTGATACCGCTAACCTACTTAATATCTTTGGCGCTGTCTACGACTCACAAATCTGTGTCATACCCATCTCCGATAATAT
>JAAUXU010024490.1_pt1 | contig 12567 bp, 16 predicted proteins | sample 7278151 | NCBI WGS metagenome assembly JAAUXU01 (sample SAMN14350113, study PRJNA611818) | marine sediment metagenome | isolation source: surface marine sediment (1.8m) | place: French Polynesia: Moorea | collected 2018-08 | reverse complement strand
CGTGGACGATCACCGTACGTCAGTCTTTATTCCAAGTCTTCCACAGCGCATAGGCTAGAGAAGCGGCGGCGATGACGTTGGCCACGCCGTCGCTCCTGTTGCTCTGCTTCCTGTTGAGCACGACTGGGCCCTCGGAGGACGACGAGGTGGAAGTGGAAGACGAGCCGATATTCAATGCGGTGACGGAGGGCTGCCTCCTGCCCTTGCGCACGTCCAGCTTGTACCTCGAGCAGGGGTCGCCCTGCCAGCTTAGGAAGTGGAGGCCGCCCAGAAAGGCGGAGGTGGCGCCCAGCGGGAGGACGAGCCAAGGCTGGTCGCTGATGGCAGCGCCTGATAAATTTCGAATTCTAACTATTAATGAGCTATCTTTAGTTTTTTGGAAAATGCAAAAACTCGAAATTTGAAATCCTAATTTCAAACATACAAAATATATTGTGAATCTGAGCGATACGAAATGTCATAGCAAATTTAAATTGAAGTTCCAGGTAGTTTTCGTACCTACTGCCATGGTGGAAAATCCCGAGATCATTGAAGTTTTCTTGATGACGCTGCCCAGGGTCATCCATCGACTAGTGTAGGTCCCCAGCGCGGCGGGCTCGATGACTATGGTGCGACAACCAACCTGGCGAAAGAAAAGCTAAATGAATATTGCACTAGAAATCCAGAAAGTGCTCATACTTGCAATGCCCTCTCCAGCTCCATTTTGAAGATTTCGTCAGAGTCGTCGCTGTCGTACACCTCTCGGATGATGGCAACGTCCTTGGGGCCGAGCTCACTTTTCATATCATACGGGGGAACAACAATTCAATCACAGAAAATTGAAAGAAGGCACACATGTCATGAGGAAGATCTCAAAAAGTCCCCCGCCTCCCCCACCGCCATCTCCGCCTTTGTCCACTCCCCACTCTCCACGTCCACGCTGTGCACCTCCACCACAGGTCCTTTCTCCTCCAGACTGCCCTTGCCGAAGACGACGACGAACCTGTAGCCTGTCTTTGCGGCCTCCCTCAGCTTCTTGCCCACCGTCACCCGATCCCTGTCGTCCAGCGCCACATCCCCCGGGAAGACCTCCGAGTTTAGCTCGTCGTAGAACTCGAGCACCTTTCCTCCGACTGCCTTCTCCTCCTTGCTGCCTCCCTTTGGCGCAGCCACGCAGCAGGCGAAGGGAGCGATGGCTTTCGGCCACCGTAGTTCTGATTCCGTGGACAATGCCTCCACGGAGGCTGCCAGGATTCTTGAGACCCCCAGCCCGTAGCATCCCATCTGCAGCACCTCCGGCTTGCCCTTCTCGTTGAGGAACTGTCCCCCGAGGATGGCAGAGTATCGGTCGCCCAATAAGAAGGTGTGTCCCACCTCCACTCCCCTGGACTCTGTGAGCTCGGCCGCCCCTCCGCACACGCCGCAGTCGCCGAAACCGGCCGACTTCATCACCTCCGCGTTCTCCGCCCTCGAGCACCGCCCGCAGGTGAACAGCCTGTCCTGCCCGACGCCGCCAACGTCGAAGTGGTACTCGTGCGAGGTGGAGCCGCCGATGTCGCCGGTGTCGCCCCTCACCCTGACGAAGGGCACGCCCAGCTCCTCGAAGAAGGCGTTGTACGCCCCGCCGACCTCCTCGTACGTCCTCCGGGCCTCGTCCAGGTTCCGGTCGAACGTGTAGAGGTCCTTCATGATGAACTCCCGGCTCCTCATGAGCCCGTACTTTGGCCTCAGCTCGTCTCTGAACTTGTTGGACGTCTGGTAGATCTTGATAGGGAGCCCGCGGTAGGAGACGGGGAAGAGTCCGGCGACGAGGGCGGTGATGGCCTCCTCGTGGGTGGGGCTGAACACGAACCTGCGGCCGTGGCGGTCGTCCACCTTCAGCAGCTCGCGGCCCATCTTGTCCCAGCGCTGCGTGGCCACCCACAGGTCGCCCGGGGTCAGCGAGGGCATCAGCACCTTCTGGCAGCCGATGGACTCCATGTGGCGGTCGATCAGGCGCGTCAGCTTCTCCAGGGACCTGGAATATATATATACGGTATAAAAGAAAATGTAGACTGAGAAGTTTTATTCTGGTAAATATGCTCGTAAGGTGTCATAATACAGTATATTTCCCAAGGCCCTGGATTGCATTCCTACGTTACACTGCAGCCCTATAGCAAGGACGAAAGGAAGCCTTCTCCAAATTTTAGCCGCGTGAGCAAGTATATTGCCAAGAAGAAATTGTTCGTTCAGACTTCACTTACCATATTTCCCCATCCCTTTTAATATTTCGGCCTTTTTCTATTGCAATTACCTTTCTCCTTTTTTGAGGAAACAAGTAGTGTCTGGCCAAATATTCTGAAAATAGGACTGTTGGAACAACAGTCTCTCCATTCAAAGTCTTTTTTGCCCTCTTGTCTCTCTCCTGGACCAGCCCTCACCATGTCCATGTCCAGAAAACCTGTTGTAAAGCTACGCATCACATATGGAAACGACAAAAGCACCAAGAAGTACAGACATTGCTATGAAAAGGTGAAGAAGGACATTGAGAAAGTATACCACGAGAGAGTTGTCGTCCACGGCAAAAAGTCCCATGACCGCTCAGACTGCTTCGACATCGCTGTGAGAGACACAAATGGGGAACTTGAGGTCTTCTACACCAAGGAGAAATTTGGCCTGCTTGACAGTGAGAGGAAGCTTCACAAGGTATTTGCCAAGATAGAAGAGCGCCTTGGAGACATGGATTCAGACGATGGAGGCAATACCACGGATACTGACAAATAGAGCTATTCTTCCACCCACCCCTCCATGAACTCTCAAAACTACCTTCTGCTTAAGTATAGTCCCGTGCCCTAATGTAGACACGAACCAAGTTCGTTCCTTTCTCGCTGCCAGTGATTGGTAATAAAATCGCCACGTGTTTTACCACACCCGAATTGCCTTTCTTCTTGTCATTGTGCTTTTTCACAACACTTTCAACAGACCCCTAAAGAGCAATCCAGGGTTAGGAAAAAATCGTACGTCTAGTTCAACCACCACTTACCTGACAGCCAGTGGCAGGTAGTGGAACATTCCCGGGCAGTTCGTGACCGGTCTGATAATGCCTTGGTCCACCAGGAGCCTGTGGCTCTTGCACTCCGGTCCCTGCGCGGAGGAGGCGGCGTCCTCCACCTCCACGGGGGCGTCCTCCAGCAGCCTGAGACTGTCAGGGCTCCGGTGCGGCAGGACGTTGACCGGGCGAAGCAGGGTGCTCAGGGTGAACCGGTGTCTGGGCCGGCGGGGCCCGGAGGAGGACAGGGCTGCCCCGGCGCGGAGGAGAGGGGCGCCGCGGAGGACCATGGCGGAGATGACGGTGGAGGCGGCGTTTGGCTAGCAATCGGTCTTCCCCCCTCTCTCTTACCTGGCGTACATGCCCACGTCTACCATGGTGCGACGGTGTCTGGAGCTGTCTTGGCCGTGGGGCTCCGGGTTGTCCGGGACTGTCAGGTTCAGGGGGTCATACACCGGTCCGAAATTTCTTATTTACTTTTTTTGCTGCGGCTGCGCCGCCTGCGCGGCGGCGGCGCAACGCGCAACTTCTCCGAGAAATCTAGGACTGCAATCTTCGGCGGAGAAGGTGAGCGAGACACTTCCCTCCTCTTTCGCAAATTACGGGGGAGTGGAGGGATCCGAACAAGGTCCGTCGCACGAGAAATAATTTACCCGGATAGAAATATAAGTTATGCATCATACAGACACGCAGATCCGAAATGATGTTGTTGTAGCACTTCTGAGGACAAAAAAAACGAAGAAGCAGGCATTTTTTACTCAAAGTAAAGTATCCCCGCATGGCATCAATTTGCTGTACAAAAACTTCATCACAGATTCTTGCGATGCGAGTGCAAACTTTTTGAGAGAATTGGAATGGCTTGAGAGGCTGGCCAAAGTGTGGATAATTTTGACCTCTACGAAAGGTTCACTGAATGCTTATTTGCGGCACATCGACGTAGGAATAATAATATCTGCGAAAAGCTGCACTTAGTGGTTGGTTGGGCAGGGCATGCCCATGTTCTGCATGAGCTTCAAAGAGTAAATAATGGAAAATGGAAGGGGCGTGGCATAGTGTGTATAAGTGTACCGCAACATTCGCAGAAACGGGATTCGTCCTTCTTTCCCTTTCCTCTTTCCGTTTCTCCATTCCACCGTGCTCCATCCCAATCCCCCTCCATCCCAATCCCATCCCCGGCTCCAATAATCCAAGGGGTCCGACGACTTGCCTGAGGGCGGACGGAGACACACACGAACAGAGAGAGAGAAAAAAGAGAAAAAAAGTTTTTCATCGGCTCAGAAACTAAAAGTATAGCAGTGCGTATAGAAAAGGGGGGAGGACGACGAAGGTGCGGAGAAAGAAGAAAGAAAAAAGGCGGAGAGAGAGAAGAAGCGGAGGAGGAGGAGGATTATAATCTGGGATGGATCCAGCCTAGCCTAGCTAGAGCTGCAATCCCCCTTTTGCCCCTCCTCCTCCTCTTTCCTTCTTTCCTCTCTAAATCCCTAATCCAAAGGCGAAGCTCCCATCGGCTCAGGGGATAGGGAGTCCAACTACTGACGGACGGACGGCGCCGCTTTCCACTGCTGCTAAGCCCCCCTTCCCCCCCCCGTTTCTACCACCCCCCACCCCATCCCCTCTTTCCCCAGTTTGATCTGGGATTAAGTTAAGCTCCTTTGAACTGGCTCTGCTAGCCCGCAGCAGCGGAGACGACATCCCCCATCCCCGTTCCCAACTCCGGATTCGGGGGGTCCTACAACCCAGACCCAGTCCCATCTTAGTCTTAGTTGCCCGCGAGACCCGGGAGGGACCGGAGAGTGACGGACTACAAACAGTCGGACGAGGACGGGTTTTACATTTCCCCGCTCCCAAAAGGAGGAGGAGGAGGAGGCTATATACACTTGCACATAACACGACGTTCTCCCCCCTCCCCCCCCTCTTTTCTCCAATCTAATACACACGACATTGTTGCCTGAGCTGGAAGGGAGGATTCAACGGAACAACAGCACTTCGCCGGATTCACATACGATAAGGAGCAAAAAGTGAACAATCAATTAATCATATTCGCAATAGAAATACTTCTTATCTACAGCCGCCGTTCCAATGTGCAATTCGCGAATGTTTCCGCGGAGTCGCTTGCACAATACCGTTCTGTTCTTTTTTCCACTCCTTCTCCTCCACTAATGTGTATATCGACATGGCATTGTATTTCAAACCCCTGAGACAACCCCCCTTTTCGCTTATTTAAGCTTCGGGCATTAAAGTAGAAAGAAAGCAAAACGGAAAGGGATGAGGGATTAAATTACCCTGTTAGTCCCCCTTCTCTCTTTCTCTATCTGTTCTCCAACTTCTCCCCCCCCCTCGTCGTTCAAAACCGGACGGTCCAAGCATCCAAGATTTGTTTGCAGTGAGCGGCTCAACTTATGGATAATCTTTGTCGGCGTCGGCGGACAACTTTCAAAATTTTAGTCAAGTTTTTCTTTCGCGAATCCAAGTGTCGGAAGGCTAAATTCTAATTATTATATTTTCCAAACCACCCAGAAGCAATGGACGGACGCGGCGGCCCGCTCTCCCATTTCCTGAGCCAGTCGGCGGCGGCGGCGGCCATAGCGCAGGGGTCTGCCGCGGAGTTCTTCCTGCAGCAACAGCAGCAACAACAGCAACAGCAACAGCAGCACCGCTCCCGCCTGGCTGCCGCCGCCGGCCACCCTCCACAGCACCACCACTCAAGGAGCAGCGGAGGCGGATCCGGTGGCTATGTTTCCATTGGTGGCGGCGGCGGAGACAAGAGGAACAGGAACCCAAACTGGACGGACGGGGAAATCATTCGGTTCCTAGAGATTCTGCAGGAGGATTCCGTCATGAGAGACCTGCTAGCGCAGAGGAACAAGCAGGTAAAAACATTTTCCCTATGAAAATGCTGCATTTAAAGAATAAATGTTGTTTTCTCAGGTGTTTTGCTACGTCGCCCAGCGGTTGGGAGCGGAGGGCGCTGACAAGACGTGGGACCAGTGCAGGATCAAGCTCAAAAACCTAAAGTCCCAGTACAGATACGTCAAGGTAGCATTATTCCCCACATTTTCTAAAATATTGTTCAAAAATAAATATTTATTTTTTAACAGGAGCGCATCCCCGACGTCGCCACTATGAACCTGGAGGACGAGGAGTCCATGAAGCGCCTCGTCTCTGAGTGCCAGGCCAGGGGGATCTCCCCGTCGAGTCTAAAGCATCTGAAGTACCTAAGGAGGTTCCTCACAAGGGTCAACCAGGTACATAAATTAAAAAAACCCTATTTTTTCCTTGTTTCTTGGTCGAAAAATTCAATATTGCATTTGACAATCAAATAAGCTTTCGTTGTTGTTGCTGATTTTGCTGATTATTTTGATTTACCAGAAATGTTTTTACATTATTACTGTATTTCGTTCAAATTAACCTGATTCTTGTTTTTTTTCTTAGGTCCGCCTCAGGCAACCACTGGAAATCTCCCATGCAAACGGAGGGGGCTCCTCCGCCGCCGGAGGGCTGGGAGACCCCCTTGCCCCTGCCTCTTCCTCATTTGGCGAAGGCGGAGGAGGACAAACGACTGCAGAGAACGTAGAGGTCACGGTGGATGTCACTCCGCATCCGAAAGGTATTTCAGTCATAGTTTTAATTTAGTATGGGGAATGCATGTTTTGTATCTTTCAGATGAAGACTGCGAGGACTCTGTTTCCCCTCCCCCGTCCGACTCCCGGCACCACAAGGACCTCATCATCGTGGACGACGAAGAAAACAACATCGTCAAAAGGAAGGCGCCGTCGATTTACGGTAATTTTATAAAGAAAAAATATATGCAAACTACACTGGCGAGTACTTATTTTTTGACATTATTTATTTTTCAAAAAGTATCAATATATATGTGAAAAATGGATACTTATATTAATTTGATTTTTTAGGATCTCAATCTGCGGCGAAGCGACTTCGCCTTGGAGCTACGGCAGCCCTGGGTGACGGAGGAGTCGGGACCGCCACGAACGGATCAGCGGAGACCCTGGACTCAGCCTGGAGCGAGACCCAGCGGCTGATGGAGCGCCTGAACCGCGAGATGACCGAGCAGTTCCTGGAGCACCAGCGGCGCACGCAGGCCTCAATGCAGCAGTGGGAGCTAGAGCGGCAGCGGCGGGAGGAGGCTGCGGTCGAGCGGTGGCGGAGGGAGGCCAGGGAGCACGAGAGGAGCATGTTCGGGCTATTCTCCCGCTTGGTGGGGGAGTGCAGCGCGGCCATCGCGGCCGTGGCAAGGATGGGGGCGGAGCAGAGGCACTTGATGCAGCAACAAGAACAGCAGCAGAGGTGGAGGAGGGGACCGAGGCAGCGGAGGTCAGCGGAGGTGGCGCCCAACGAAGAGGACAGGGGCAGGAGGAGCGAGGAGGAAGAGGAGCAGAAGTCCCCCCCCTTCAGGGCGTCGTCGGCGGAGAACGGGCTAAGGATCTCGCCAGAGGAAGAGGAGGAGGAGGAAGAAGGCGAGGGGGAAGAGGAGGAAGAAGAGGAGGTGGCTCCGTAAAAAGTACGCCAGTCAAATTCAGTCAAAGTTTCTCCATGTCCTACGTTTCTCAACGGTGGCTGTTTAGCGAAATAAAAAGCAATTTATGTGTAATGCGTTTTCTTAAATTTTGTTTACAATCCCACTAATGTTTTCGAAGAAAATTTCACACCTTTTTGATAAAAGTTGGAGTTCGCCTGACATTGCTCATAATGAAAAGGAAGGGAATGATTTGATTGCTTATGCACAGTTTCTTTAGAGCTAGAACATCCTGGCGTAGAATGACTTCTCTTCGTCGACGCTCTTCTGCCTGAGCTTCTTGATCCTGGCGTACTCTGACAGCACCGACTTGTCTGCCGGCTCCAGCTCCCTGGCCCTGACCAGGTCCTTGAGGGCCAGGTCGTAGTCCTTGCTGCCTCCCCTGGACTGGGCTCTTCTGTACAGTGCCTTGACGTTGTCAGGCTCAACCTCCAGGATCTTGTCACACTGCTTCAGGGCCTCCTCGAAGTCTCCCGTCCTGATGGAGACTGCGGCCACGTTGAGACAACAGGGGACTTCCAGGGTGCGGATCTTGGCCTCCTGGTCCTCCCGAGTAGTCCCCATGGACTCTCTCAGCAAGTCCACGTACTTTAGCGCCTTTCGGTATTTCCTCATGGCAGTCTTGTTGTCCTGCTTCTTGAAGAAGGTGTTCCCCGAGGACTTTATCTTCTGCACCATTGCCAGCACCTTATCGAAGTTTTCCACCAGGTACCAGTCCATGTCCACGTCCTCAGGATGGAAAGGAAAGACGTCCTCGGTGCCGTCATTTTCACAGATGCCGAGATCGGTGGCCCCGTCCTCCAGCTGCCCGCAGTCCACAATCTTGACTTCTTTCACCGGCCTGTCCCCCTCCGCCGTGGGACTAACCTCTATCTCGTTGACAATGCCCATGCCCTTGATGACTTCGCCAAAGACGACGTGCTTGCCGTCCAGATGCGGGCAGTTGACCGTGGTCAGGAAGAACTGCGAGCCGTTGGTGTCCTGCCCGGCGTTGGCCATGGAGAGGAGTCCCGGCTTCTCGTGCTTGAGCGAGAAGCCCTCGTCGGCGAACTTCTCCCCGTAGATGGAGGCGCCGCCGGTGCCGTCGCCGCGGGTGAAGTCCCCGCCCTGGATCATGAAGCGGTTGATGACGCGGTGGAACACAGAGCCCTTGTACGTTAAGGGGTTGTCAGGAGTGGACCTGATGGGAAGAAGAGTGGTTCTGGGAGTCTTAGGAACAGTAATTTATAATGGTTTTAATTACTTTTCTCCGGTGCACAGGGCCCTGAAGTTTTCCACCGTCTTGGGGACTACGTGGATGTAGAGCTCCATGACGACCCTCCCGACGGGCTCCCCAGCCACGCTCAGGTCGAAGAAGACCCGCGGGTTGGGCTTGGCATCGCAGTCGCCGGCCTTCTTCTTGGCCTGGGACAGGACGGCGGCGTTCCCGTCGGTGGTGGGCAGCTCCAGGTCGTAGTCGGGCTTGGTCAGCTTCGGGGGCTGATGGCTCTTCTGCTGGACGTCGCCGGGCATCTTGACAATGACAAGTAACTAAAGCACGGTAATTCACGAATTCTAAAGTTTATAAACGAACGAGCGGTACGTACTGGTAATTAAGGAATTTATCGGAGAAATATTCCTAGGGTTTTTTTTAATTTTTGTTGTGTTTTTTAACCAAATGTGACCACTTTTTGCCGGTCTCGCAACCTTCGCCACGAAAAGTAGGATCGTTCCGGCGACTTTTCTTAATATTTTCAGATTTTGGCCAAAATTAAACTGGCAACAGAGCAAAGTAAAAATAAACAAACTTGTGCAAGAAGAACTGAAGAAGCCGAAGGAGGCCGCCGACAACGTCAGGCACATCCTCGTCAGTTCCAGCCTCGACGGCGCCAACCTCGCCGCCACCATGCTGCCGCTGTCCCTGCTGCGCACTGCCCAGAACCACCCCATGCTGGTGGAGCTCAAGAACGGGGAGACTTACAACGGTCACCTGGTGTCCTGCGACAACTGGATGAACATCAACTTGCGGGAGGTCATCTGCACCTCGAGGGACGGGGACAGGTTCTGGAGGATGCCAGAGTGCTACATCAGGGGGTCCACCATCAAGTACCTCAGGATACCGGACGAGGTGAGGGGAAGATATAAGATCTCTTTTGGAATCTACTGTAGGATTTTTTGTTATCAGTAATTTGTAAACTATTGTGGTACCTATCCAGGCTAACGCTCTCCGCTGCCAAATAGGTTTTGAGACAGGGCGGTTCAAGGCTGCAAGCTGTTGTGGCTACGTGCCCAGGTGTATGAACCATACCAAAACCTTGAGGAGTTGAGAGCTTGCAAAACAGTTGCTCAAGGGAAAATGGTGCTCCTTTTACCGGGAAAATTGGCCAGTGTGGGTGTTATGTGTTCTTGACTGATGCAAACACAGTATTAGCACAAGTATGCCAGCATGAACAATGCCCACCCTACTGTACGTTCGTAGCGCTTGCATAAAGCACCTGAATGGAAAACCCAATGGCCTTTTTTTGTTTTTCAGGAGAGGTACCAGGGGTACTGGCCGTATTTATTTTTGGGCTAGTCTCTAGTTGAATTGGTCAACTCATAATTTGACTGCGACTCGTGGTAATTCTCCAACAGGATACTAAACTTTGCGGGATGTACTATTTGTACCTACCGCTTCTGAATTGAAGAATACGACCAATTTCGTAACAACTTTTTCAAACTTTTCTCCTCTTCCAGGTAATCGACATGGTGAAGGAGGACGTTAGCTCTAAGGGCGGCGGCCGCGGCGGCCGGTCGCGCGGCGGCGGCCGCGGCCAGAGGGGAGGCTTTGGAGGCCGCGGCCGGGGCGGCGGCGGCGGCGGGAGGGGAGGACGGGGAGGCGGAGGGAGATACTAAGCTATCAGTGAAGTATTGTAATTTCTATGTCGACTCGAGCCAGCAACAACATTGTGGATTGAAATAGAATAACGAATTATATATCGCCGTCGTCGCCGTCGTCAAGACCAATCTCGCATTTTTTCGCTAGATTTATTTCCTGCGGTAACTTCTTCATTTGGTATCAAAAGTCGAAATTGAGTCTTTCAGACGTCTTATTCGCCAATACTAATTGCTACATTTCATTCAGCGTCATTTCAATATGAAAAGAACATGTGTGTAGGCGTGTACAATTGTTCTGAAATTTTTCGAATTTCACGCTTTGGAGTCAGTTGATATTTGTAAAACGGTGGTGCGTTTCTTCAACGGTTTTTTCACAGCGCCGAGGACGAGGTGGATGTGGATCCCGCTGCTGCTGCTGCTCCGTTCGTACCGTTCTCCTCATATGCTTGTGCGCTGAAAGAAGTTATACTTATAAATATTTTTTTTTAAAAAAAACATGATTTCAAAAGTTTGTAGGAAAGGATGTTTGGTTAATTTTCATGGCAATGTTGGAATGTCTCACCCTGCTCCCTTCTCCAGATTGGGGTAAATGGATGCGCCTGCCGTGTCCCCGTGCGCCTCCCTCATGTGCACGGAGAGGACGGACTTTGTCGAGAAGAATGCTGTGCAGTATGGGCACTTGTAGCTGTTGTCTCCGCCCAGGGCGTGGGAGGCCATGTGCCGCTTCAGGTTGCTATGCTGGTGGAAGCCTAAAGAGAGGAGCAGAGGGGGCAAATGTTTGTGCGCTTTAAAAGCGGCTGCAGCAACTGCAACAACAACCTCCTGTAAAGCAGATGTTTCTGCTGCTGCAGCAACCTCAAGTGAAGCAAGGAAGCTACAACAGCTAGCAGCAACAAAGGCAGCACCAGCAGCAGCTCCAACTCCAGCGACAAAATTAGCAGCAGCAGCAGTAGCCACAACAATACCGAGAATGTTAGAAATGAATCTCTCACCCCATCCGCATATTTCGCACTTGTGCGGCCTGACCCCGGAGTGCGCCTGGATGTGCCTCTTTAGATAGGTGGTCTTGGTGAACCCCTTCCTGCAGATCGGGCACTGCATGCTCTTGTCAACGCCGTTCCCCAGGTTCACCCTGCGGTGGCCGCCGACCAACGCAGAGGTCACGGCGGCGGCCTTCTGCTGATGCTGGTGCCTCACGCCGCCGGCAACAACGCGGCTCTTGTTCAAAGCGGCGCGGCTGGCCTGAGAGAGGCCGTGCAGGGCGCCGCCGGGGTGCGGCCTAAGGGCGGCTCCTGCGGCTCCTGCTGCTGCTTTTGCTTTCCCCTTCCCGACCACCTTTGGGTTTATCTGTAGTGCTGCCCTGACCCCCTTCCTGTGCGGGAGCCTCTCGTCCAGCCTCGGATACAGCTCGCACTCCACTCCACCGTTGGCCACCCCCACCACCGTGGCGGAGACGCGGATGTTCTGCCAGGGGAGGGAGATCAGGGGAGGGTCAGGCTTGGCGGAGGACATGGCCTTGTCGTCGGAGACCATCTTGAACAATTTCTTGCCCAAGTGCGGTATGGTCCGCTTGTTGCTTATCCACCTCAGCAGCTCAGCAGCAGCAGAAGCAGAAGCAGTGATCAGTGATCTTGTTTCTCCCTCCAGCACCCGCCGCTGCAGCCACCACCTATGCTTCTACTTCGTAGTCCGTACAAAACAAAGAGGATTTCTTCTACCTGTGTACCACCACCCACCGACTCAGTACCGATTTCAGCCGGGAAAAAGCCGGGAATTCACGTGATGTTGCACTGGTTGTATGGTTTATTCTCAAGTCAGGACAGCTAATTTGGAAGAGGAAGATTTCAGACAAATTTCACGAGCATGATCTATCGGCACAGGCATAAAAGATTCTCTCTGACAATGTTTATTATTGTCTGTGGCGAAGCCCAGACCTTGGAATGGTTGGTGTTGTTGTTGTTGTTGTTGTTGTTCTTCTTCTTGTTGTTGGCACTACTTTTGTATTATCAGATCTATGCACGATACAGAAAAACCTATGGAAACAAAAGTGTAGATACTAGTGAAATAAGGTACTGTGCAAAATTTCAGTCCTTTGTGACCATTATCTTTGCCAAAAATTGCCAAAAACGATTTTGCAATTTTTCACGATTTTGCGTTTTTTGCCTTTTTG
>JAAUXU010157340.1_pt1 | contig 12571 bp, 11 predicted proteins | sample 7278151 | NCBI WGS metagenome assembly JAAUXU01 (sample SAMN14350113, study PRJNA611818) | marine sediment metagenome | isolation source: surface marine sediment (1.8m) | place: French Polynesia: Moorea | collected 2018-08 | reverse complement strand
CTCCATCATGACCATCTCCATCATGACCATCTCCATCATGACCATCTCCATCATGATCATTATCCTCATCACCATCCGTATCATGAACATCCCAAACATGACCATACCCATCATGACCATCCTCATCACAAGGAACATAAAAGGACGAGCTGGAAACCTCTGCAGCAAGGTCAGGAAAGGACATTTACAGTTGTTTAAAATCTGTGAAGATTTTTGAGAAACAGAGTTGTCCCAAATAATTGTATCGCATTGATGGAAAATTACAATTTTTTTCAGTTCGTCTTCCACTCTTTCCTTCTCCACCAAAAAGGAATACTTGAGACTGCTTTTGGCCAAAGTCTCAAGTCCAGACTTATGATGATCATTGTAACTTTGGCTGAAAGGGGTCAGAGCTCCCGTGTCCGAAATTTTGTTGCTTGCATCACCCCTTGTAATCACCTTTGCATCTGAGTGAAACGTACTAAAGTGTGTCATGTTGTGAATTCTCCCTGCTGGTTTTTTTGCACTATAGTCAGGGTTGTCTTGTACTAATACTGTACTAATATTAAATACCTTTGTAGCCTTTCAAAAGACCCTGAAATACTGTATCTTCCAGGATTGAGACCAAGGCCTTTTTTGCCTCATTCATCTCCTTACCTTTTCCCAACCGCTCTTCCTAATGAATGGAATCAATATCCTCATAAGTATTCCCAATACTTGTGGTCTGGACGACGAGACATGCGTAAGTGAGGGATGATCCACGGAGCTTACTGAACTCATGGAATTGTCATGTGGATTGAATTGGCCCAACTTTTTTGAAACCTCATAATTTGAATAATGTTTTGCGTAGGGCTCAAAGTGTTTCCACCAGAAACTCATAACTATATTCTTTTGAATCTCATTACTCATTGGATTAATTAAGCCATTCTCATATTGCTTTTGACTTGAGACTATGTCTCTTCATCTCTGGACAGGTGGCTGTTTCACAGGAAAGGGCAAGAAGTGCATCTTTCCATTTAAAGCCGAGGTGAAAAACTTTTTAGCCGTACCTTAGATTTCATCATCCCAATCTGGTATTGTTGTTCCACATAGGGCATAACCTACCACAGGTGCACTTCTGCAGATGCATCTAGGCCATGGTGTGCCACCAAGGTGAATTCCAACCGCGTATACACCGAGTGGGGTTACTGCAGGAAGGATGTTGGATGCTTTCCATCCTATGGCTGGCACCCCTCATATGCCTCATATCCATACCTGGTCACGGGATGAAACTGATGAGCAGAATAAACATGTCATGTGCATTCCAGCCCTGGCACAGCAACAGAGTTATCCTTCTTATTGTGGTTTTTAAAGATGCTGTGACAGTCAGCCATTCTTGGGGAGGGTAGTGATGAAAGCCGAAGTAAATAGGAGATCATGCATATACTGATTCTAGGAGCAGTAGAACTAGTGTCACACTGAATATGTCATGTTTTCATCGTACCGAAATTACATGTGACAAATTTTGATGGTTTAGAACAGTATTGGTTACCTAAAGAGTACCAGGGTCACGGAGTTAACTGGAGCTTTGCTAACTGGACCTGAAATTCCGTGTCTCAGGATGTCAACGACACCAGTTGGAAAAGTTCCTAGAATGCAACATCTAGACTTTTACCGATGCTTACCCCATTCCCACTCTCATCCATACTGTTGTAATGATTGCCCTCAAAGCCTCCCTTGAAGTCCCTGGTGCAATTGCTTCTTGATGTTGCCCTGAAAGTCCCTCCTTAAGTATGAACCATGACTCTGATGCAGTAAATAACAGTTCACGCGCTTCGAGCAGTCCACTCACCTTGCGCAAAAGCTGGACAGACAGATCCACGTACGCGCGCACAGACAGACAGACAAACATACGGCTTTCGTGTTTATTCTTACACTAACGCTTATGCATTACACACGTCGTTGCACAGGAAAAAAATGTGAAGAGCTAGTGTCTGTGTATATGTGTGTTACGGATGGCTGAGGGTTCGGCCTAAGCCCACCGTGAGCCTGTTGACCTGCATCTACTTTTGCCAGCCCACATCAACTTGCAGCCCGGCCAGCACAAAAAGAACACCAATTGCACACGTGTGGTGCGACGAGCTAGTCCTCCTGGCCACAGACGCACCGTTGCTATCAATCCAGGATGGACTCCAGCCAGGATTTCTTCTGTATGTTTTTCTTGACATGAGTAATCTAACTTCGACCTCCGTGATCCAGGGGGCATCCGTGGCAAACCGATCTCTTCACTATGGAGACCTTTTCATATCAACAGTGACGAATGATGATTGGCCCACTTTTTGTGAGCAAAAAGACGGCCACCAAAATAATCTTGAAACTGAAATAAGCATGAAAGGACAATCTGTCTGTCTTGATAAAGTTAGATGAAAGACAGCGAGCTCACATTTATTGCAGCTAAATGAAGCGCTTTTCAAAGATTTTCTTGGGAAGAAAATTCAAATGGTTGCGTGAAGTATAAGAAGACATCCCTCATTTTTGGGATGAACTGCAGCACCTGACGTAGGGCCTTCAAAATCATTCATTTTGCGGCTGTGTGGCAGATTTTTCGCGGATAAAACGCATGAGCCTGTGATCATCAAACCCTCTCCTTTCCAAACCAACCTTCAACCTTGATCAGCTAAGCAGTTATGACTTTAACCGAAACCATATGACGGTAACTGAAATTATTTATGACTTTGCATGTCGTAAAACATAAAGAACCGGGTATCTTATGACTGCAATGATCCACTCGTAAGCCCCGAACCCTTTTTTCCCTCATTTGTTTTTAGTAAAGAAAGGATTGGAAGGTCACTCACGATTCAGTCAAACTTACTCATACGAACGACGACGTATTTTTGGTGAAACAACAGGTTTTTTCGTCGCTTCTTTTGTTTATGTATTTGCATGCTTCCACCTCATCTAAGACTGAGAGTCTCAGTTCAGCTTCAACCAGTATTTCCAAGAGATTTTGGAACAAGGGCGATCAATCACCCTTTACAATAGCTCAAGTGTGTAGCAATCTTGATCTTGACTTTGACTTTGATCATTGCTACAACTGCATAAACTAGCACCCATCGATAGGAACCGAGATGTATGTGGGCATGCTGAACTTAGTGCATATTTGCTATACCACATCTGGACGTGAGGCCATGAGGATAAAAGCATGTTTAATCTCACAGTTGTCATAAAGTTGGATAATAGCTTTTACTATAAACATAACAGCCTCTTGGAGTGCAGCAGAAGAGTCAGAGCAGGGTGTTCAGTGCTGACCTCTGTCCGCGCAGGTTGTGGTTCGCACCGTGGCAATGTCGCCAGGTAAAATAGGGAACAGAACCCCTGCATGCATACAAGGTGCTTGGCTAAAAAAGCGCCGTAATGTACGAAGTTCCACTTATCTGTTGCCTCCGTAATTCATCAATTTATCAGACTGTTTATGCACTACTGGCTTAGATTCTGGATATGTGACCAATGTCACACCCATTTTACAGTAGCAGACACTTCATCTGAGACAACAGATATTGTCTCCTGCCAGCAATCAAGAACCTGTGACCACAATAGAACACACCGCTTCATTTTTAACACTGGTCTAATATATTTTCTGATGAGACCTGTTCAGTACAAGTCATAAGCTAAAAAAGGTGAAAACAACATCCCCTTGCGATTTGGCTCTGGGGACATTCTTGGATCTGCTCCATTCTCATCTGCATTCTCAAAGAAATTGATCCTTCACTCAACTTGTTGCAATTTTCCAGATTTATTGAGACATTGTGCTCTTGGAGCAGGTGCAGTCCTGATTTTGACATTGAGCACCTTGGCAGCCCCACCAGCTGGTAAGAGAAGTCTCGTACATAATGTTTCATATCTGGATTTGCTAGTCATGATGCAAGTCTCAAGTCTGGACATGTAACCCCCCCCCCCCCCATCCCTTTTCTTCTCAAGAAACAAACACGAAAAAGCTTGAAACCTGTGTATCAAGGTCAATATGTCCAGCTGAAGCAAGCCAAGAAGTATGTCCCAATTTACAACGCAGCTATGGTGGACAATTGCTTTTCTTTTCTGGTCTTCCACTCTAACCTTCTCCACCAAACAGGAATACTTAAGACTATTTTTGGCCAAAGTCTCACGTCGACCCCTTATGATGGCCCTCTAAGCAATGGCTAAGAGGGGTCAGAGCTCTAGAGTCCAAAATTTTGGTTACTGCGTCACCCCTTGTAATCACTTTTCGGAACGACATGTTGTACAATGTGTCACATGATTATTTCCAACTAGTACTGTGCGATGCATTGACATCGACACCGAGATTGAGTATTTGCCAACCACCGACCTTGACAGGAGGAGACATTGATGTCAATGTCAATGTTTTGGTATGCAGTCTTCTGATTCTGTCCTTGACAGAAATAAATTTGAAATAACATTGAAAAGTAAAGTGAAGTAAACAAATCCAGACACCAGGTATGAAGAAGCAAAATGATTAGATTTAAAATACTTAATAACACTACTGTCTATGTGACTTCTATCAGTCACCCCTGTATTGTATAGAACCAGTGAGTGTGTTGTACAGACATGTGCTTACCTCAAATTAAGTCTCTCAGACGTCACTACGATATTGTATCTTTCAGAATTGATACCAAGGCCTTTCTACCCTCATTCATCTCGTTACCGCTTTCCAACCAATCTTCCCGTCCAATTGAATCAGTATCCACGTATGTATTCCTCATACTTGTGGCCTGGACAATGGGACATGCGTAAGTGCGAGTTGCCCCATCGAGGTAACTAAGGTCGGATGTTTGGGATTGTCCCAACTCTTTCATAGCCTCATAATTTGTGCAATATCTAGACTAGGGTTGCAAAATGTTTGAGGTGGTGCTCAGAACTATACTCTCTGGTGGTCGATGAATTCATTTAAAGCCATGGGGTTGTCATTCTCACATTTCTTTTGACATGTGAGCACTCAGGAATTTTGGCAGGATAACTATTCTCTTTAACATGTTGTTGAACTGACTCAGGTCCATAGTCTCATTTTTCTGACGTGAAACTACTTTTCTGAATCTCTCGCAGGTGGATGTTACACAGAAGCAGGGAAGAAATGCAAATTTCCATTTAAATACCAGGTGAGAAATTCAGTCTTACATTAGAAGTTATCATTAACATGTTGCAGTAATGTTCCCAATAGGGCAAAACCTACTACAGGTGCACTTCTGAAGATGCATCCAGGCCATGGTGTGCCACCAAGGTGAATTCCAACCTTGGTCACACTGAGTGGGGCCACTGCAGCAATGATGGTGGATGCTTTCCATCCTATGGCTGGTTCCCCCCATATGCTAGATACCCATATCCGGTGACTGGATGAAACTGATGAGAAGAATAAACATGTCTTGAACAGTCAGGCACAACAACTTCATTGTTGGGCTTGATGTGGCTTTTAAAGATGTCCTGACAGTCAGTCATTCGTCACAGCTTGGTGATGGAAGCAGAAGTAAATAGCATATCTTTCCACATACTCATACAAGTAGTGCTAGAAATGGTGTTACACTATTTCTGTCCAATGGCAGAATGTCCAATGTTTGTTTAGCAAAATCACATGTGGATGGTTTTGATAGCTTGACATCCTGCGTCTGAGGACGCCAAGTGCACATTTTGTGTAATATATGTGCATGCCGACTGTGCTTTTTATGTGTTCCATGTTCAAAACATACTTTGTGCTCATCACGTGCTGTGCTCTCATCACGTACAAAAAATCTATCGATTGTCTTTCCCAACCACATTGGGAAGCACCAGAAAGTGTCAGGCTGCATGTCCAATCCTTTCATTTACAAAAAACATGTGGAAGGTGTGGTTAGGTGGACCTGAAATCCTGTGTCTGAGGATGTCAACTACACATTTTTTATGTTATGTATTAGGCTAGGTCGAAAATAGGAATTCCCCGTGGGTGTCCAAAATTTGCAATGACATCCCATTTGAAGACTTTGTAGTCAAATGAAAGTGAAAAAAGGAGTTTTAGCTGTGCCCACATGTGTTTGAAGTTGCATAATTCTGTAAAATAAGTTGTAAAACTTTTTCTTCAGGACTTGCTGTAAACTATTCTTCTGACAAACTGGAGCAGGTCAGCATTTTGGTCAGTGATTTTCACCCAGTTTGGCAGCTTCCAAAAGCCACCAGATCTGGCTGAAATCTACTTTCAGAGGAAATTTACAACAGTAGCTTACTACATAAATTTCAAATCAAGTTGGGCATGGGTAAACACAATTTTTTTCAAAGACTACATCTTCGTCTTTTGACCCCATGTCTCCTGCTCAGGTTCATCGAATCTCAAACAGCAAGATGAAGTTTTGGCGTGGGTACTTGGCAGAAGACATCACTACGGCACTGATATTGAAGCACACAAGCTCCAAAGCTTTCTGCTATCTGATATCAAAAAAACTGATCGCACTTCCGGTGTGCACGCGCATACATTGTAAGAGCGATCGTTTATGGCTGTTGTATTGTATTCTGTGTACTGTACTGTCTGTACAGTACAGTCCGTACTGTACTACGTTACCGTTCTACGTTATTCTAGTGTGTAAGACCCAGTGCTCGCTACTGGAAAATCGTTTCCTTTGCTGGTTCTGTAGTGGATTCTTGTAACTGGCTGGGGGTGAGCTCATGTACTTTGATCACAGCATTCGTTCATTCGCTCGCCGTACCTATCTCGCTACGTACGCCATTTCGGGGACGGTTCTAGGCCTAGTATTAGTCTATTATCCCGGACGGTCGCCGTGCGGTTCTTAATCCACCAACAGCTGGACACTTTCCAGGACGCTGCGGGACAACGACAACGCTATGGCCTCGTTCTATGACACCAATCGGGTCGACGTGCCGGGGAGTAAGGTACCAGGGGGACCGTGCCATTGGCACTAGTAATACCTTAACTGAGAGCTCAATCCCCAAGGCCTACTCGAATCCACTTATTCTCTGTGGCTAATTGTTCTATGTTTTAGTTTTGAGCCATATCTTTAAGCCCTAACTCCTGCTCACTCCAGATTACCCTCATCATCGAGCACTTAACTATTTGTGTCGGTCTAGCATCACTCAATTCTCTAGTTTGAGCTTAATTTTAAGTCAATCAATCTCTCCTCCAGCTCAGTGGCACGAAAGAATAGTACTCAGTACTAGACTTAGCTTAAGATTAAAGAGCAAATTGGTCCCGGTCTGTTTTGCTTGCGTACTCTGCGTAGGGACACTTCCCGGCTGCCATGGTCTGGAACGTTATCTACAGCACTTCAAACGTGAAGGAGGACTTTACAGCGGTTTTGACCTATTGGACAAAATGATCGACTTGGAAGACTCAAAGGCGAACTCCCTTCAACGAAGTGAGCACAAAACGTGCTTTGAATATTGTGTCAAGGTGAAAGTGTTTGGTCCTCACGAAAAACTTCAAGTGGCGATGGTAAGAAGCTTGTGTCAATAAGGCTTGTGAGTTTGGAATCCATGAAGCTAATAGAAGCTTTCAATTGAGTTTGTTGGTGAAAAAAATGACAATCAGGACCAAGTCCTCTCTTCTTCCCTTTTACAGGTGATTCTAATATCCACTTGCTCTATGAGAGTTCTGCATGAGACCATGAAGGACCATGACGTGAAGTTCATCACTCATCCAAATCAAGACTGCTTGGAAAATTTGTTTTCCCTTCTGTGAGCTCTGACTGGAAACAACCAGCATCCCACTCCAATTGAATGGCTCAGACGCCTCCGGAAATTGATGACTGGAAAACACTTCTGCCAAATCCATCGGTAGAGCTGGAAAACTGACTGATGAAGATTGGGACTTTTTCTGGCAGTTAAGTGATAGTCCCTGTTGACACGGAAGAAGAGTGGGACAACACAGAGATTGCACCGGAGATCAATCATTAGAAAACCTGGAATGATTCAGAAGAGAAAAATAGTCGGCCTGAATCACACTAAGCTGTATGGCCGGTAGTAACTCACTTTTCTGCCAATTCAGTCCTTTGTGAGAAATGTCATTGGAAATAATGTCCTTTTCAAGTCTGCTGAGCTCTTTCCAAAAAGCCAATAAAAGTATAAGAATCTAAATATAAAGCCCGAGGTCCTCATGCACATCTGGCTGGGTGTCTTTCTGTGGCCAATTTCTAGCATTCTAGCCAAGACAATGGCTTCCTTTGACCACCGGTTAACCAGGTCTCACGGCCCTCGGGACCGAACCGAATCGTAACCGGATTAAGCTTCACCGTAGCACCCACGGACGTAAATAGACTGGATCGCGCATCAGAGTTGCCACCTGCAGGAATCAATGAGGGGCCAAATTTTCTGGAAAAGAGGGCAAACAATGAGACAAAGGGGCCACATGGGGAAAAGCAAATATACGCATTACTGTATTATTACATCAGCTCAGACACATCAACATCTTCCTCTTCCTCCTTTTGAGAATTCTCATACATTCCTTGATAGAAATTTGCTAAGCATATTTTCTGTAACTTCAAACCCAAAGCAGCAGCCATCATCATTCCTGGTCAGAAGAGTCAGATGGGAGAGCACTCTCACAATTGCATCCAGTGTTTCTGATGAAAAGCGATTTCTGACCTTGCTTTTGATGATTGTCATCAGTGAAACTAATCTCTCCACACTGGCATTGCTCAAGGGGGCACCCAAGCAAGTCAGCGCATGCAATGCCAAGTCTTGAAACTGGAACTCTCCAAGATCATTCCTATAGTTGAAGACTCCAATCCAAAATGGGATAGCCTCCTTTGGGATTCCATCAGAAAACACATCTTTTTCACACCATGAAACATGCAGAATTGATCAGTACTGTTGTTCAGCAGTCTTAAAATTCTAATGTAAGACATGAAGAAATGGCAGCTGTAAAAATGGGGTGTGGTCCACATGGCTGAGAACCTTGGCTGGAGTGAGCAAGTGTAGCCCTTGAAATATATTCTTGTTTTTGGGAAGACATCGGTCAACTTCTCAAACGAGACTTTAAAGGAAAGCTCGGCAGTGCTCATGCATTTGGAGATTCACTTATGGTTTTGCTAAACTGACTTACTTGTAGGAGTTTAACTCATTTACAACCACTTCAGGATCGCCTTTCTCCTGTTGAAACAAAGCATTCATCTTTTCAAACTCTAGAATGACGGGTAGCAAAAGTTAGGTAAAGCCTGGTGTCTGACCTCTCCAAATTTTCTTTGATGAGAAGGGTCTTAAATTTGGACTCTTGAGTAACAGATGGAATAATGCACTGGAAGGAGGTGAGAAGTGCATCTTAGTTAAATAGAATGTTGCGCAAGAAACGTCCACAAACAAGCCACCGTGTTGCACAGAATCTCATAAAGGGCATTGGAGTACCAGCCCTTTCACCATTTGGGTCCATCGCATGAAATAGCTCTTTGTAGTCATCACGTCTGTAAAGGGACAAGAGTGGACTAAAACAGAAAAATCAGAATGATTGCACTTTTCTACCTGATAGCTGAGTTTCTGAACCACCCAGGGATCTCTGTTGGGAGAAATCCCAAGACTCGCGGAAGAATGTCAAAGCTTGTTTTGACAAAGACTTGAAGGATGTGACAAGTGCATTGGAAAAGCACACAGTCTGTATTTTCTTTGAGAATACGCGAGAAAACTGAGTTATTATGGCCAATCATGAATTAACTCCATTGGAGGAAATGCCAAAGCAGTTGTCAAGAGACAAATCTGACTTCTCCAGGAGAGCTTTCATGGCCGCAAAGAGGGCCTCCCCTGAAAATGTTGCAGTCACAAAAAGGGAATTTTTTCGATTAACCTGATAATGATAGGGGCCAGTCCCAGAAAGGAGCAAACAATATTTTGGTACTTCTCTGAGAAATATCCAATCAAAATGCAGAGGTGGTTCTTGCAGCATACATCAGAGCTCTCATCCAGAAATAGGACAAAGGATTTGTGCCCTTTACATCCTCTTCAAGGGACTGAAGAAGGGCAGGTGCGATGACTCTTTTGGTGACAGCTGTGCACTTTGTCCTCTTCAGCTTCAGATCGTCTGACATTGACCCATAATTGAACATCAAAACTTAAAGTGAAGTAAACTTTCTTGTGGCTGTATGGTTCTGTGAAGATTAAGGTCATAGGCATAAGGACGGCATGGAAGGCATAAGCAGACGTCAGACTCTGCACTACCATGTGTGTCTAGACTAGATAGTATCCTTCCTCATTGCAAAAACCTGACCAAGAATCACTCCCCCTTCCTTACCCAAATGTTTTTAAATGCTGCGTACAAAGGTACTGTATCCCCAGTCTGAATTCAGACTTTGCTGCCTCAAGTTCCTCACTTTCCTCGTCACCTTGCAACACAATTGCCACTACAATCGTCACTCTACTCATTCTCTCCATGCTCACCATCAGCACACTACACAGAATCATAACATGTTACAGTTACTACCCTTGACATACTTTGAGATGAGGTTGGTCATGTGATCCATCGCATTCATGTTTGAGTGCAAGCAGCAGTAAGCAGTAAAATGAATCTCTGCTTCTTTGAGTTGCTTTTGGGGCTGCCCTTTGGTAAGAGCAACCTTAAGATTGGAAGAGCAGTTGAGAGCTGCTGCCTTCCTTTGGTGGCCTTGACTTGAGTGGCAAATTAAGCTTTCTTTCTTTGGAAGAAATGTTTTAGCATAAACTTTGCATTTGACCTTTCCTGAGCCATCTTCCACTTGCTCTGCCCAAGGAAATTAACGGGTCCATTCCTGGTGAAAATGTGAGGTTTTCACATTCTTGCCTTTTGGCGTTTTCACTTGCTCCAAAACTGTTTCTTCTTGAAGGGCACGGCTATGATGACGGTGCTGGCAGACACCCAGCAGAGACATAAGGAGACACCGCTTAGGGAACTGCCCTGGGCAGTTAGCTGAGGGTCTCCCTGACGATTCAGTCCCATCGGCCAAAGTCTTCATTTACCCCGACAAACCTCAAAAACCAAAGCATACACAGTTACACACCCTCCATGTCTGAAAGTTTGTTGAGGTAAATGTTCTACTCGGAGTGAGTGGGTAACAGCTGGGTTTTTTTTGTTGTCCACCAGGGTTGCCGCATCATTACACCAAAGCTGTTACCAGTAATTGTTGACAAAATGAGGTTGTGGCAACTCTGACTGGCAATGGCTGCAAAATGGTAAACAAAACATTTCTTCCCCTTTCAACAGTTCCCATCTAAGACAACCCTGCTATCTCAGTCTCATTTGACACCACCTCAGTGGCAGACCCATGGTAGCAACTCTGTCATGCTCTGTTGAGGCATGAATCCAACAGAGGGCAGCACAGTTATTTTCCAAGCATGGAATGTTCAATTGAGAAGTGATGACTGACTTGACTTGATCCACTGCTTGGACTTGAACCAGAAACCAATACCTTCAAGAGCAGACCCTCTACCATTCTGCCACACAGCACCGACACAAAAGCCACTGTGTGTGACTCCGCCTGACTGAACCTAACTTGGTGTATATATTAGACCAACCTAACCTAGCCCAACCTAACCTGCCTAAGTTCAACAATTTATTGCATGGAATAATTATGATCCCATGGGACCTTTTCATTATCGTTATTGGGTATTAGTGCACCTACACAGTAATCATGGTCCCATGGTGATCTATCACATTGGTTATGGTCTGTTTGAGCAACTACACAGTAGTCATGATCATGACCCACAAGTGGTGCCAAATCTTATCTGTCCCCTACTCATACTAATTTAAGTAACTAACTAATAGTAATATACTAATTTAACTAGAAGGCCCCCTGCTTCCCAAGCTGCCCGATCCCACCAAACACCTGCCAAGATGTAGAATCAGTATCATGAGGGTTGTCATATGTGTGCATATCCACATGCATGCATCCATGTGCATACACACACTCCCATAACTCAATTTTGAAACTTACTGAAGATCCATCCACATGGTGACCACGATGATACTTTCATTTGCCGAACTTTGATTCATCAATCTTCACAATCTGTCCTTTATCCCCAATTCTGTCATCTTTAGAGAGAAGCCAAGCCACACTAGCCTCCCAGTGTTCATAATACCACTTCACAGTGACATTATTACCCACCCTGGCCTCATGGTGAGGCTCCTCAAGCTCACCTATATGTGGGCCCACATATAGGTGAGCTTGAGACCTTCAGCTAGAGTGAGGTTGGAGTTGGCCAACCATGTGCCTGAGTGGGTGCTTCTCTTCTGAAGGTCATGGCCATGCCCACACATCCCCTTCTCTCCATCAGACACCCTAAGTAAGTGAAAGTTACAGCTGCTGTTGCAGTCATAGCATGAAGAATACGAAGTACTAACAAGATGTCTTTCCAGAGCATCATGGTGTTACCTCAATCACAGGGAAGATGGTAACACACCGCTGGGCTGCAGGGAGGAGATGGTGCACACTTTGTCCCTAAGCACTTCCCTCTCCAGACTCTCCAAAGTCCACCCCTTGGCCCTTTCATCTCTCTTGTGTGATCCTCTCTATTGAGAAGATTTCACAAGAGAGGATGATGTCGAAGCAGACAGTTGACGAGCCATGGTAGAAGTAGGTGCTTGTACAGGTGCTTGCACTTGAAGTGGTAGTGGTAGTGGTAG
>JAAUXU010024865.1_pt1 | contig 12571 bp, 11 predicted proteins | sample 7278151 | NCBI WGS metagenome assembly JAAUXU01 (sample SAMN14350113, study PRJNA611818) | marine sediment metagenome | isolation source: surface marine sediment (1.8m) | place: French Polynesia: Moorea | collected 2018-08 | reverse complement strand
TTCCAATTTCGCTTCCTGCTTCCTCTCTCGCGTTTCTTTCTTTATGTCGCTTTGCTGTCATGCAGAAGGATCGATCGAAAAGTGCGAAATTCAACGACGACACAAATATATTCCTCCGAAAAAAGTTATTTTAGAGAGGAGCAAAGAGCAAAAGACTTGTGTGGAAAAAGGCTGTATGTATTTTGGAAATTTTCGATCAATCGTTTTCTAAAAGCTCCCCCCTTCGTCTACTGTACATTGCCGCTGTCAAACAAAGAGTTTTTCTTCCTCGTCCGTCTGCCCTCCCCCACCAACCCCACCTCGACTTGTCATGTTTTGGTGCGTAGAAAGCCCCTTTCGAAAAGCGTAACTCAGTGCGTAGCACAAAGAAAGAAAGACCCCGAGAAAGAGAAGGGGGAGAAAGACCACTCCCTTCGGAAGTTCGTAGGAGAGGACATCCCTTGTTTTGTCACTGCTGCCCGAAGAATAAAAGTGTTTGCTCCTCCTCTGCCTCCTCCCTATCCAGATGATACTGTTGGAAATGTGTGGCTGCGCAGTAGCGGAACAGAAAGGCCCAGCCAGGCCACAGCCAGAGGAGGAGGTGGGCGGCGGGTAAGCCTTGCCTGTGGTGCGGGATTCATCGGTGATAAAGATCAAAAGTTCTACTTGAAAGTGCAATGAGAAGGAAGAAGGCCAAGTGAGTGCTCTCATAATTGTAGTTTGTTGAATGCCCTCCCCTGGGAGCGAGAGTGCGGTCGTCTGAGCGAAGGGGAGGGTAGGAACCGAGTGTGGGAGAGAGAGAGACTTTGGGCGTCAATTTCGGCGGGGCTGCGTCGCACAAGGAGAAGGAGGCTTTCCCTCTTGCTCTTCTTGTGCCCGCACATTTGGAGTTGGAGGGAGAGGAGAGAGAAGAAAGGCTGTGGGAGACTCCCCTGACTCACTCACCCTACGCCTCCTCCTACACTTCGCCTCTTGGTAGAAAGCTCTCCTCTCTTCTCTCGTCGAGTGGGGGAGAAAGAGAACAGTAGTGCGCCACTGCCGCTCAACCGTCAAGTCGGGCAAAAAAGAACCGTCGCCAAATTGTCTGGAGAATTTCCCTGGAAATTTATACGGCGAGGGGAGATATCATCAGCTTGGAGTAGTGAGGTAAGGTGTCTTCTTCCGTCTTCTCCTATCTGTTAGATATTCCGGAGGCGACGGCCAAATTGCGGGGTTAGTAAAATAGGGAGGGGCCTCCTCTTCCTTTCCTCCCTCCGCCTCCACCGCAGTGTTTGAGTGATAAGGGGTTGTTTTGTCGTCCTGTGCTGTTGTGCGTGTGTGGGAAACTGAATGCGGTTCCTCCTCCTCCTCCTCCTCCTCCTCCTCCTCCTCCCACGCGCAGTTCTGGCTAATTGAATTAAAAGCACCGCCTCCGACAAAGACCTAGCCAGGCGGAAATAGAGCACAAGAAGCAAGGGCCTTATCCTCTTTTTGCACCCTTTTCCTTTCTGGGAAAATGCAAGGCCGCAAACAATTTTCTTGTCATGCGAAGGTTGGTTTTTCGACGGTGGCTGTTTGCATGCACTTTGGCGCCTACTCCTACGGTCACTGCAAAAAGGAAGTTTGGTTTCGGGTGCGAAAAAGTTTTCGCCCCTCTTGGGAAACGAGCAGCAGGATTCGGGGAAATATTACACAGTATGTTGCTTCTTCTTTCCGTGAAAGAACGAAAGGAAGCCTCCTCGCTCGAATACAGTTCAAGCTTTAGGAACCCCAGACCGACCATATCTACACAATGACGAATAAATGCACCTTCCTCTCTTCCTCCGAGCATGCATTGTACATTCGATCTGTTTCATCCTGTCAAAAGAAGGCCCCCTAGCTCAACATTCACTGAAAGAGTTGGATTGAAAGCCAGTAAAGATGAGGATCTATCGCCCTTCTCCATTTCTTGCCCTTGGGGTCACAAAACTTTTCCTCAGTGTTGTTGTTTGTACGCATTGTACATTAGTTTGTAGAGGGAGGGGCGGCAATTTTCTCGGTTCAGCCTTTTCTTCGCGTGTCATCGAACAGTAGTTGTACCCGTAATAAGAAGGCGCGAGCGAAGACGAAAGTCCCCTCATCATCATCATCGAACCACATTGCCTTCTTACACGTTTGTTGCTATACGCAAAGCTTTATCCACAATAGAGGTACAACACCAGTGTACCACTTCGTAGTGCTCAGGAAAGCTATTTTTAGCCAATACCCTGCCAAGAATTTTTTTTTTTTCGGCGAAACGACCGTGTAATATTTTATTCCATCTCTCTTTTCTTCCCTGCGGCATTTCTTCGTCCCATCCATTTCCCTCTCTTTTTCTCTCCGATTATTAATTGATCGTCACGCGGGAAGGAACAAGAGAAGAGGGAGATTTTTTCCTTCTCTCGTTTTCCCTTGATCGCCTCTCGTGTCACGCCCCTCCTCTCCCGCCTTCCTCCTCCCCAAGCGAATCCCCTCCCCTTAGATCCGCTCACTCCATTGTCTTTCTCTATTTAACGCGAGCATCGCGGTCTTCCTACCGAAGGCCTTCGGAATCTCTTAAAGATTGGCCGAAATTCTAGAAATGTTTGGTATCACAACGCTGGGTACTCTGCTTTTAGATGCGTACACTTAGAACTAAATGGCCGCACCAGTATATTTTAAGCATAATTCCGTTCTTGTTGTGTAATGCCTGACATAGTCACGCACAAATGGACCCTGGCAGCTCATTCCTCAGAACAGCAGCATCAACAAAAGAGCAAGAGTCCCATGCATGTACATAGTACATACGGTATTACTAGGCTAAATCCGCTTATGCATATCCCCCCTCCTCCCGTCTGCCCTCGCTATGGCCAGATCCAATATGGTTGCACTGAACTCCATTTCCCACATGGGAAAGTGGAGAGAGAAAATAATGCCCCGCTCAAAGGAGAGGGACTCTGAGGAGGCAGATTTGGGGCCCATTGTCAAGTCAGCTGCAGCTTTTTTGGGCATTCGGCGACACAAGCAATATCTTTTTTGTTCCCATCGACGACACAATGACTGAACGCGAGTCAGCGCAAGCCAAAGGAGGGGAGAAAAATCAAATATTTGCCGAACAGGACGAGGATTCGCCAACATATCTTCACCCACTAATTCACCGGCGATGGCGATTCTCCTTCCCCTCCTTTTCAAGCCAATCTCTTTTTCGTGCCACTGCAACTTTCCTGCGTCGTCGAATCTTGCACTTCCCGTTTTCCCCTCCTCCCAGCGGGGTCGCAGCAAGCCGAGAATGAAGGGGGGTTACCCCTCCACTATTCTACAAAGAGCCTTCCCATCTCAGTTCGACCTTAGACATTGCCCAGCCTCCTCTCGCATGTAGGAGATAGACCGTCTGTCGCCCATTCCTCCCTTCCTTCCTAAAGCAGCCCGACGGAGAAAAAAATCCCCTTTTGCGAGCGGCTCAAACCCGCCGCCGCCGCCGCGCATTCTTTCCTTGCCCCCCCCCCCCTTTTATTTTAAGTCCCTTCCTTTGGACCGAGGGAGGAAGGGGGGAGGGCGGTTCGCGCTTTTCTTGTGCGCTTGTCTCAGGGCCTTCCCCTCTTCGTACCTCAAAAGAGTGACCGAGCGTGAGGAGAAAGATTTCATAAACTATTAGTTTTTTTAAAAAAGAACCAAAATACTATTTAAAAACTTGAGCTAAAAGCTAGGTAGAAATCGTTCTTCTAAAAGTACTACTAGTAATGGGTCTACTAGTTCGTGTTTACCGGTATATTAAACCTTCCCAAAACGGGCCCCTTCCTCTTTTCTGCCCCCTTTGCAGAGTCTGTCCCATGCACACAGAGCGAGCGCGTCGCCGCCGCCGCCGCCGCGGGGCACATCCAACCCCTAGATACACAGATTCTGACCCCTGAGAAAAAAATCAGTGTCGGGAACTTGTAGGCAGGGATAGAAATCAGTGCAGTCATTCTGTGGGTATCCGCAGATAAGTGTATCAGAGAAGGGGAGGGAACAGAACACAGCAGAACATTATCGAGGGGAAACGACGACGACAATAAATCACAATACTGCACAAAGATCAGCTTCGTGTGTAGCAACTGCAGGGCAAATCTTCACTTGGGGGTGAGAGAAAGAGCCATTGTTCCTTGAAGCAGAACGAAGTCGGAGGCAAATTTTCGTTTTCACGTACCCTGTTTCCCCTGTTTCCCTGTACCCTGTTTCGCGAAGGAAAAAATAATTAATCGGCGCGGTGAAGCGAGAGAGAAGGAAGACCCTAAACGGGAATTTTGCGCCCCGTTTTATTGAAATGCTTTTCAAGGGGAAACCCGGGCGAAAAAAAATTAAAAAAAACCCATGATCACTAGTCAGGAAAACGGTGGAGGAAGAAGCGAGAAGCGAATGGTAGAAGGGGGTGAAAGAGAATACGTGTACGTACCGTAAAAAGAATTTTCCTCCCTCCCTCCCCTTCAATTGTGGTGTTCCGAAATCCTCATCCTGCGATCTTGTCTCATTTTGAATCAGACAGCAGCAATAGCAACATCAGACAACTCCTGTCATCACTCCTCGTCCCTCCCTCCGTCTGTGTACGTAGAAAACGAGGAGAGAGAGGTGAAATTGCCTGCAGAAAAGGAAGAAAAAAACAATATCCCAGTAATCCCACTCTTTGAAAGTCCTTCTGAGTATACCGGATTTGTAACAAACTTCCACGTCGTCTTCCCTTCCAAACAGTTTCCTTCCTTCTTCTACCATCGCCATGGCTTCTTCCAACGGTGGCGAGGGCGCGGAGGGGAGCCGCCCCTCGACCTCAGACAGCGGGAACAGCGGAGGGGGCAAACAGGACACGAAGGCGCTCAAGGAACAGTTCGAGGCGTTCGCGAAATTCGGGGACAAGGTGAGAAAAACATCTTTTAGTGGGCACAGTTTCCCTCCGCCCCTCGGCATGGTGCACAAAATTTACCGGGGTGAGCACTGCCATACACAATAGTCAAATCAGAGGTGCTCTCAAAGGTTTAGAATTGCAGGTTGACCCGATGCATGAAACAACAAGTGGAGCCTTGTGTGGGAAACAGTGGACTCCCATATACAAGTCTAGCAATATCAATATGGCTTCAAAATAGTCTTTTTGTGACAAGGGATCCAAAGTGTTGAACAAGACTCTGGGAAAACTGGGAAACTGGGAAAATGATGCATCAATAGTGCCCATTTCTTTGCCTTTAATGAGTTTTGTTTTGAACTTTTAATATAAGAAGTATTGCATGGGAGCCCACTGTTTCCCACATAAGGCGCCACTTGTTGCTTCATGCAGCATGTCGTCAGCCTACAAATCTAAATCTTTAAGAACACCTCTGATTTTGCTATTGTATCTTTATGTGCTCAGCGCTGTATTTGGCCGCCCTCTGGCCCCGCGCTGGGTTTGGGGAGAGCAAGAAAAATAAGATCTAAAAGGTTTTTTATTTGTTGCTAAATTTTTGTTTGCGAAATCATCTTCCTTGTGTTATAACGCACTTGCGTTAACTTCCTAAGTAATTTATCAGCAACCAAACTTTTTCCTCAGACGAATATTCTGCCCTCTAGAGAATGGGGGTGGGAACTTCTCCATTTCTGCTACAGTGATACTCTTTTGCCCTGCTTGCCGCCCTCTGGAGAACAAGGCTTTTGTCGTTATTCTGCTCACGCCACTTTTAATGCAATATATTTTTCCTTCTTCCAGGCCGCCGACGGGAAGACCATCAAGCTGAGCCAGTCGGACAAGTGGTTCAAGCAAGCAAAGGTGAGTGAGTTAAGGTTTTTGAAGTCCTTTTTCGCAAAACCATAGTTGTTCTTCGAACTCAAGGTGATTGACGGAAAAAAAGTGACGACGACCGACACCGGGATCGCCTTTAAGAAGGTCAGCAAGAACGCGCCCAAGCTGTCCTTCGTGGAGTGGACAAAGTATCTCGACGAGATCGCCAAGAACAAGAGCATGGAGGTGGCCGAGGTCAGGGGGAAGCTGGTCGGGTGCGGGGCGCCGGGGCTGTCCGGAACAACGGTGAGACTGATTATTCTTTTGCGAATGGTGATTTTCGGACCAGTCCCTATTTGGCTCTGGACCTATCTCACAATCAAAATATTCCTTTATCTTCCTTCCTCTATTGTTGACGCGTCTCCTTTTTGCAGTCCACCCAGAAGAGCAACGTGATGGATCGGCTGACTGACACCTCCCGCTACGGGGGGACACACAAGCAGAGATTCGACGCAGAGGGGAAGGGCAGGGGAAAGGCGGGGAGGGAGGACGGGAAGGGAGACGGATACGTGCAGGTGGGACAGGAGGACATTACAGAAATTGCATTAGCATACTCCTTTAGATTTTCCGCATTCGACATTTGCCTACATTCTCATTTTCGTCTCCTTCTCTTCTTTCCCCAAGGGCTACAAGCACAAGGGATCCTACGAAAAGACGAAATAAGCTCTGCTGGGCTCAGCGCACATGGGAGAAACAAAAATCACTCACTCACTTCATACCTACGGATTGTTCAACGAGCGACCAGTGGCATGCGAAGAAATCAAGATTCCCTACCATCAACACCAACCAATCTTCAGAACAATATTCTGCAAACTTTAGAAACGTGTTCAGTGCCATACATATAATCGAAGGAAGCTACGGTGTGAGCAAGCAAAATATCTACTGAAAATATTCGTGTTGCTATAGCAGAGCTTACGCGCGCGTGAAAAAAAAGATATGTCTCACCTATTTATTTTCAAATGTTTGGCAAAACGCACTGTGTTTAAGATTTCTTTTTCGCTCACTAATATAATGTTTCTGTTTTTCTGTATGCATCATTCCGCATTTGACCCTTTAGGACAACTCAAGAAACGGAAGAAGGAAAAGGAATAAAAGTTCGTGATATGACCTGGCAAGGAACTCCGAGCAGAATCTGTATTTATTTGCTGCGATGCAGGGAAGACCTAAGAATATTTTGACATCCAACAATTTTGCTGCTTGAAGCACTATTGATTGGTCGTGGAAAAGGGGAAGCGGACCGGAAACTCTGAAGTCTAGGAAAAGTTGGAGGCTATAGTACTCCGCAACGAAACTTTTTTAGTACCATGTATTTTTTTGCAGTATCGATTTTCAACTCATTTCATCAATCACTATTGTCTGGATACGGCGTCGGGATCTGGAGATCTCGAGTTCGATTCCCGGTCGCGCTGGAGAAAAGATGCCTGGCAGCGGGCCTTCGTCCCTCCAGTGCCCGGTATTCGTGGGCCGCAGTCACACATGGGCGAGCAACCAAATGGTAGGAGGGGGTCAACTGTTCTCCTGACAGGAGGGGGGTGCGTTTTTGGGTTAATTTCTGACAACAGGGTGCCATTTTTGCAATACAAAGGAAGACAGTCCCTAGAAACAACAACGACAACTCAAGCCAGTCTCTTGACTTTCAGTCGTCTCCTTTTAAGGGCGAGTCACTGTGAGCATTGGGGGAGGGGAAAATCGAAGTCCGGCACCAATTTGGGCGGGGCTTTTTCTTCCTCCCCGAAAAAGACAGAGGAAGACCAAAAAAGAAAAGAAGGAATGGTCTCTAATTCTCCCTTTTCCTCTTGGCCACCACACATCATGCATCGATCTGCAGCGAAGTAGCTTTTAAACTGTTCTCTCGATCCAAAAGAAAAATTTCCCATGATGATGAGGATATTATTGCTGCTACTGATGTTGTTGTTGCTGCTGCTGCTGTTGTTGTTGTTGCTTCTGCTGCTACTTAACGAAAAATCCTGTAATATCCCCTCTTTCCTAGTGCAATATGTGCTAGTTCGTAACTCGCCGAATACATAATTTGATTTTCCCTTCTGACTCAAAGGCCGGGTAGGGGGCCAGAGGCGCTGGAGTCGAATCTGTTATCGTGATTTTCCTTCCACGTGGACGGGGGTTCAGGTAGTATTTTTATTGTATATTTCGTTATTGTCTTTGGTCACTTGATTTTTTTACATTCAGTACTGCGATTTTAAAGGAACAGACTGGTGCAGTCAGTTTCTGTAAGCCAAGTGCTGCTGCTGCTGCGCAAAATTTCTTTAATCTCCATTGCTTGCATTCTTGTGAGTCGTAGTCTCGTAGAGCTGCATCAATTATATTTGAGGTTTAACCTCAAACCTCATTTGAGAGGCAATTCTCCACTACCAAACTTTATCCTTTGATTGTCCCATTTGTGATTTTCCTTCCCGCCCTCTCAATGCTAAAAACTCAGTGTACTGTAGCCCTGTAGCGGGGGAAAAAGACTAGTAAAAAAGAAGGAGAACCTAGGCCCACCACAAAAGCGGCGGAGAAAGTTCTCCGTTCAGAGCCGGAAGGGAGGAGAATAGAAACAAGAACTTGCTTACGTATAATAAGCTTGCAGTCTTGCTCAAATTACCGGGCAAAAAAACGAACGCCCACACTGGTATTTCCTTTTTCCTAGGTGCCTTTGAGTGATGTTTCGTCGATGTTTTAAAAATCCAAAGAAACAGCCAGAACGACAACATGCTTTTCCCCTTATGATTTAAAGATCAAGTATCTCAAAAAAATTCTCTGATTTCACTATGGTAGGTGGCAGTTCTTTCTTTACTTCAAGGGAAAAACCAAAAAATTCCAAAAATAGGGGGAGGGTAGCCTTGGAAGATTCAAAATTTTCCTTATTTTGGGGTCTCTGTGGGAGGGTGTGGAGGGGGGTCACTTTTTAAGACATCAGGGTACGGGTAATCCAACCCCCTTGCCCATGTGTGGCGGCACTGGTAACACGCGGCTATCGCAGGTTAGAATCTACAACCTCCCTCGCTACCTCTCAAAGCCAGGAGTGATGAAGATAAGGCCACATTTTTAGGTTTTCAATGAGTGAGAACTTCTTCCCTTAGAATCCGTTCTTCTTGCTGATATTTATACTGTACCTGGCTCTGGAGCATCATGGTGACATAGGTATAGTTTGGGGAACCATTTGAAATTGTCACTTCCTTTCCCCCCACGTCAATTCGATTTAGTCTTGAACTGTCAGTTCACTCATTTCCTTTATTGAGGCGAATTTTTATTGTTTTCCGTGATAAGTTTAAATGGCGATATCGCTAGCGTTCCAAGATTTCCATTATGACAAGGCGTTTTCTCTCTTTCGACATCCTGCCATTTTTCGACTTGACATAGAAAAAGTCTAGTTGGTGTAAAAGTGTTTTATTGGTGTTCCCTATAATATCATCTTTTTTGGTGCAAACTTTTCCCCTGTTTGTTCCGTTGTTTATCACCCCCTGGTGTTCTGCACCGGTCTAACCAGCCTCCTGTCGTTACCAGTCGAAATCATCTTCTCAAACGCCGGAGTAAAGTCCTAAAAAACAAAACATTTGAATTCCCACATTCGACATTCGAATTTTAAAATGAAACTCTCGCCTTAATCCATGCCCTGGCGTTGTCCGCATAGTAGCTGACCAGACTGGCTGTGGGGGAGGGGGGGCATGATCCGAACTGGCACTGGCTCATCCCAGAGGAGTCAGGGTCGATGTCGAGAAGGAGGGCGACGTCGGCGTTCAGCATGAAGGAAACCTGCGAGAGGGGAGCCAAGGGAACAGGAGTAGAAGCAGCGAAGGAAGCAAGCAGCACCAGCAGCTAAAGTAGCAACAGCAACAACATGATGAGCGACAAAAAATGTTGAGGTTTTCTGTAGCACCTGCTGTCCTCCCTTGAATCCCTCCCACTGCCATTTTTCCCCTTGCTCCGGCCCGGTCGTCTCAGAAGACTTCTCCACCAGGTTCCAAGACACGTCGGAGTCAACCAGCAGGGAGTAGTAACGGTTGTCGAACTTGGCAGCCTCCGCAGCGTCTGGTGCCACATGTATGAAAGAAATGTACAGTAGTAACATTGTGTGTAAAAAATGACGAGGAAATTTATAAAGGCAAAGGAGGAAGAAGCTACGCGAGTCTGGAATCAGGAGTAAGCTACCTCTACCACTTCTGCAGTAGTAGTAGTAGCAGCTACCACCTCTGCAGCAGCAACAGACACAGCAGCAAAAACAGAAAGGGCATAAAACAATTCTCATTGATAATTAGGGGGTAAAAAACATTTCATATGTTCTCACTCACTTTCTTTCCAGAACCCTAGGAATCCCGACGCCCCCGACGCCCCTCCCAGAGTGTGAGCGCCCAGTAGCGCTGTGCCCAGCCTTGGGCTCAGCCCGAAGGCGCTCCTGAAGAAGTCCATGACCATCTTCCAGTCGAAGTGGCCATCGGGGAAGGAGCGGAGGGGAGGGGAGGACGAGCAACGCTGCTCTCCTGCGTCCTCGCGGCAGTAGCGGAAGTCAAAGTCAGGCTGAAAACGAGGATGTTTAGGCAATTGTGACAAGCTTTGTGTTTTCCTCCATCCTCACCTCTGGAATGCACTGCCTCCCGCTCGCACCCCCGCACCCTACGTTGGCGTTTCTGACCCCCTCCTCCACCGCAAACACCCCGGCCAGGGCGTACAAGTCTGCGCGGGAGAGGAAGCGGGAGAGACGCTCAGATTCGTACAGGGCGTTCAGCCGGGACAGGGTCTCAAGCATGGGGCCAAAATTGGAAGGGTTCGTGGGGTCGATGCAACCGTCGCAGCCGCCTACATGAAAATTTCTTTTAGAAACAACAGCTTACAATAATTAAACGAAACGCTTACTCACCAACGCAATCGTGGAAGCTGATCCTGACCGCGTGAGCGATCCTGTCGTCAAAGATGATTTCAGAAAGCATCTCCTTGATCTCCAAAATCTTTGAGATGGTCAGCTCTCTTCCATCTCTGCAACGGCCTTCTCCTCCTCCTCCTCCTCCGCTACCACCACCAACACTGTGGTGACCACCACCACCATCTCCTCTTCCTCCTCCTCCTCCTCCTCCTCCTCCTCCTCCTCCTCCTCCTCCTCCTCCTCCTCCTCCTCCTCCTCCTCCTCCGTGCCTATGGGCTACGGCGATGGAGACAAGGGCCAGAAGTGACAGGGCCAAACGGGTGGAAGGTAACATATTTCTCCCGATCGAAAAAAGTATCAAACTCAAATTTACTTTAGCAGAGTCCTAGGCTTTTATACCTAAGAGCAGAAAGGCCTCTCCCCTTTCTCCGGAAAGAGCTCCTTTCGCTTTTCTCGCGCCTTTCAGTCGCGGCGGTGGATTTCCCGGGAATCGCGGGAGAGGAGGAGGAACGAATTTTAATAAAAGGAGGTGCGACAATATGTGCTGTTTGCGCCCTCTTTCTCCGCTTCTACGTACCCGTGATTGAGGGCATTTTCACATCTCCTCCGCGATGTGTGTGTGTGTGCGTTTTATTTGAATCGCCCGTCGTCACAGGGGTAGCAGGCAGCAGGGGGAGGGGATTGCCCGCGAAAACGTGTGCACGTATGATGATTATATGACGCACGATTTCCCGAGAAGGAATCTGAAATTCACCGAAGTAAAGGTTCTAAGTCGGAGCTAAAGTGTGTGATCCAACTAGATGCTTCTGATCTTTCCCCAAGCTAATTTGTTTGCCACTTGTTTCCGGGAACAATAAAAGATTTTTTTTATCGAGGAATTCCTAGGCATCCAAATGTGTATGGGTCGCATATGAATATTAGCGGCATTGGATATTTCGATCTCCAGGGGTCTGTGAACCCAACATCTGGGTTTTTTTCCGTTCAAACGCACACTTGATTTTCCCCGTTGCTGAGGTGAACGGGAACATGAATTTCGGGCCAATATCATGACGCAGGCGAGAATTCCCCTGCAGTAACAGGTTTTTAAGCAAGTTACGTCTTCTTCATAACCGAGATTTCGCACAGAAGATAAGACTTAGTCCATGGGTACTGAATCAGCACTGTCTATATTTTTTTGTACCATGGGGGAATCACCATTCGTCTTCTGTTTTCTCTTTCCTCTTTTTCTCTGCGTCCTTGATTCTCTTCGCTGCCGCGCACACTCGCTCCACTGTCAGAAGCCTAAAGCGCAAAAAAAATCCCTTTATATCTTCCCCAATTAATGATTACCAATGATTACGCCCGAACACCCCCACCTGTGCAAAAGCCTCAGAGCCGACCTCCACGCCTCGGCCTTCAGAGCCAGGGGAAGAATTGCCGACTCTTCTTTCTCTTCCTCGTTTCTTCCCCCGACTTCGTCTCCGTGGAGCAGAATGATTTCCAAGATGGCATCCCTCAGGCAGCGGGAGACGACAGGGAACTGAAGGGGAAAGTTCTGAGTGCAACACTAAACCTTAAATTCTTTATACCGGTAATTATTTTTACCGTTGCCGTCTCACTGCGTGATACTGTGAGTTCATTTAACATTGCCCTCTCAAAGAAGGACCCTGCCGCAGGCACCACGATTGAAGAAGGGAAGAAGCAAAAGGGCTGGGAATTCTCCTCCGAAAAGTTTGAAACCACTTTGAGGCACCGGTGCAGCGCTCTGAGGGGAAAGGGTTATACTTTTGATATTCAAATTATCAAAGGGGGATGAATGAAATATGCAAGTTTATCTATTAAATGTAAATGTTTGTCTGTGTCTGTCTGCCTGTTGGTTTGTTCTTTATAGGTGGTCACACTATTGGACACTGTAAGCCCAAATTTGGCATGTAGCTGGTTTTGGAATATGGAATAGGTTAAGACAATAGTGGCTGGGCCCAACGGGACTTTTGGAGAGG
>JAAUXU010124846.1_pt1 | contig 12572 bp, 13 predicted proteins | sample 7278151 | NCBI WGS metagenome assembly JAAUXU01 (sample SAMN14350113, study PRJNA611818) | marine sediment metagenome | isolation source: surface marine sediment (1.8m) | place: French Polynesia: Moorea | collected 2018-08 | reverse complement strand
GTCAGTGATTTTCACCCAGTTTGGCAGCTCCTGACAGCCGCCAGAGCTGAAATCTTTTTTTACAGCAAATTTACTACAGTAGCTTACTACATAAATTTCAAATCAAGTTGGGCATAGGGAAACACAATTTTTTTCCCAAAGTATTTGACTCCATCTTCATCTTTTGACCCCATGTAACCAACCCCAGACGCCGTCAGTGAAGTTCCAAAGTTGACCCCTTTTCGACCTAGTATACAATATTGTAGTATACAATATATATTGAACATAGTCTGCTAACAGTAGCGTCGGGTCCCATGGCCTGAAAGTGGCTTTTTAAGCCTGAAAAGCCTTTGCAGTTCGGCCGATAAAGTCAGTTTCAGGCCATTCAGACAAATAAAGCAAGACAATAAGAGATCCCTTTATTTTTTTTTGAATAAGCAGTCTTTTATAGTCTTGGATTGCAGCCAACAAGAAAGACGTGGAAGGTTGAAGAAATATAAAAATGGGCATTTTTGGACAGTCTGCAATGTGTGCTCAAAGCGTCCACCATTTTCTGCCACAAAACGTTGGACCCGTGAGTATTTGGGTCTCTCTGCCAAAGATGATGCTTCCTCCCCTGCTCAAGAAGCCCAAGTACGAAACTTGTGACCGTCTCTGAGCTCTTGAACAAGGTTCTGGAGCTGATCTTGGGCAGCATCAATGTGCGACGACGACCGAGACGTACATGTTGATACTTTTGGCAATCTGGAAGCTCCTCTTGTCCGTGGTGACGCTGACTGGCGAGGTCTGGACGTCCACGCGTTCCGGGCTCGTCCACTGACTGGTGTGCGATGCTTTGGCCCCTGCTGAGAGCTTCATTGCCGCTAGAAACCTGAAGTTTTGAGCCATCTCTCAGGTCCCATAGAAGCAATGGACCTCCCCTCGAGGCCGATTTTCTTCTGCCAGCCAGTTTTGTCAAACCATCTCGGACACATAAACTCATATTCTTCTTCTGCCCCAGGCTATTTATTCGCTCTTATCAGCTCTGGCCCGAATTTCCCTTGAGGCATCTTTTGATCCCTGGGAAAAAGGAAGCTTAACACCTCTCGATAAACGGGGAAACGAGCTATCAATATCAGCCGTGAGGCTTTTGCTCCATGATGGAGGGGATGGAAATGACGCGCGCCACCGACGAGGGAAACAACTTTCCCGCCAGACGCACGCAGACTGGCAGAAAAGAGGCAGTTCTGGGTGCTGGAGCAGCCGAAACACCAGCAGTGGAGCGGCGAAGTGGCGGCAAAGCACCACTTTCAGCGCCGCAAAGAGCACTTTGCCATCGACGACAGGCCCATCCCGGGTGGCAACCCGGGTTGCACACTCGCAAAAGTATATTTTCCAGCAGCCACTTTTTCAATGATGACACCAAAGTCATTTTATGCCTGGGACTAAAAAAGGGATATTTATGCGACGTCAGAATGACCAAGTGCACGATGGTTGTTTTAGCTCCTTATTCAGTTCTTCACATCATATTTTCTCGTCACTTTTTGCTGTGATCACTAAAAGCCGATTATAATGCTGTGTGATCATGACAAAGGGTTAATTAACATTACAGTGTGAAAAGCTGAAGCCCTGACCCATTCCAATGCCGAGCAGCATCGTCACCCACCCATTTTTGACCCATTTTTTGTGATTTCCTGAAGAATGGTTGTATCCGCCACTGCCACTGCTATGCACTGGAGCAGAACTACTCACGACCTGACCCGGACAGTTGTGCCCCGCTGGGTCTGAACTCCGGTTGGGGCAGGAGCGCCGGCCCGGGGACCCCAAATTCCTCCCCCTGGGTGCCCAACTTGAGGGGTGAGTGGGGAAAAGCGAGTGAAAGACGTCCCTGGCCGTGCTGTCCAACTCATCCGTGAAAGAGTGAACACGTGCAGGATGGGGATAATGCCATTAATGTCAGTGGAGGAAATCCGCCAAACCAAAGAAAACAAATACACGTTGAAGGGAGAGAAGCAAAGAGATAGTAACAACAAGTAGAGATCGAAGGCGCCTCTGCTGCGGCTACGGCTGCGGCGGCTGCGGCGGCTGCGGCGGCTGCGGCGGCCGCAACCGCCGCAACAGCCAAGACTCTACCTTAACAAAACAGTCATTGCCACTTTAACACTGGCCGAAAAGGAATGGAGCAACGAGCAATTTTGCAACTCTATTCATTAAGCAGGAAATTATTGTTGGACGAAAAAGACCGGCGGCGGCTGCCACTCTCGTACGTAGCCCTCGGGGTGGGCGGTGTCCGCCACCAGATTGTCGTGCTCCCTCCCACCCACGTTGGCAGGGATCCCGGACTTCGTCGTCTTCACGTGTGTAATATTGAATTGAAAGTCGTTCCCTACCGAAAGTCATCATACAGAGAGGAAGGAGGGGGGGGGGTAGCATGAAATACAGGGTGCGTCTCTTCATTTGATAGCCTCTCGTGTTTGCGCAGAAATGTAGCGAATCACCCTGTACGCCAGTTGGCCTCTTTTTTTGCCAGTTTAGTCAAATCACATAGAAGAGAGCAGTTGATAGTTGTACAGTGACTTCCTGAAGAATCACATGAAAACAACATAGTTTTCTGCTGTCCTGTGCAGCGCGCCACATTAGACAAAACATTCAGTGTCGACGCGCACCTTGGAGGCCCTCGAGTCCTCCGCCACCGCGAACTTGGACCGTGCCAGGTCCTCCAGCATCGTTTTCAGACCATAATCGAAGCCCAGATCAATCTGGCCATGAGTTTTTTGGACGCCTCCTCATGGCTCTTAACAAACTTACCTTTTTCTTCTTCTTCTTCTTCATGTTGCTCAGGAATTGAGTTTGGAGGTGTCGACACAACAGAGGTTTTGCCGCCACTGGCGTAAAAAACAATACTTTCGGAAAGTGCATGAAGGCGGCGACGGCGGCGGCGCCGGCGCGGACGAGGGCGCCGACGGCGGTGGCGAGACGAGAAAGCGCCGGCGTCGTCGCCGTCGTCGTCGTCGTCGCCGCCGCCGCCGCCGCCGCTGCCGGCGGCAGGGGAAAGCAAAGGCCCCAAGCATGAACGAATGGGAGTCAAAGTGTTTTTTGCTTGCAAATCCCCAAGTTGTGCGTGAAGAATGGGTCTCTTAATCGCAATTCCTTGTCTAAAGACCCCCTTTTCTTTGTGCGCTCGATATGGGAAAGCGCGTTTCCAGTCATCAATCAACTCTCTCTCTCTCTCTCTCCAGATTGTTTCCTTCCTTCCTTCCCCACTCCAAAAGAGGCTGAATTTCCATAAGGAAAATCTCTTCTGCCAAAGCTTTGTTTAAACTCGTGAAATTTCCATTCAATTACGCTTTTTTCCTGCCGCAGCTAATTTATTTTTCTGTCTCTCTCTTTTCTCCATTTGGAGAGAGCCAATTTCGCTTCACTATTACGAGGGATTTTGCTGGGGATTCCGCTCTCAGACTCCTGGATTACAGAAACGACTTTGGGAGGATGCAGAAAACCCTATGGGTCTTTCTCGACGCCGCTGGGTTCGCCCACCACTTTTGGCTGGGACCGCGCAGGAAGTGAGGAAGAGACGCCGTCGTGGCCAAAGTGGACCCGGTGGACCCGGTGTGGCAGGCAGACCAGACACAGCCCGACCAGACACAGCCCGGCCAGACACAGCCCGGCCAGACACAGCCCGGCCAGACACAACCCGGCCAGACACAACCCGGTCTCCGGGATGGAGCCTCGGGTCTCGACTGCCTCTTCCGCACGGCTGCACAACACTTCCTGACGGGAAGGGGGCCTCATGGACTAGGCCTGGGCCTAAGCCGAGGCCCTCTTCGGGAAAAATGGGCATGCTTCTGGTCGAACCAAGAAGAAATCAAGATACGTACGTAAGAGAGCAACCTTTGGAAATGTTTTCTCACTGTAGATCTCTGGCTGGCCAATCCAATGTCTCTGGGATGGCAAACAGAAGGCTTTGACGGTGAAATGAATGTTTGCTCCATAACAGCCTATTAAGAGCAATGAGTCTGGCACTGTTGGAAAGCCTCTGGTGACAAATTTTGTGCAGCAACTCAGCCTCTCAAGTCTCTGCCCACTGTTTGCTCAGAAGAGAGGATTACCCGATGAAAAATGCGGGAAGTTGAGCGTTTGTGACGGCTGCGCCATCAAAAAAGGATTTGTTTTTTTTTCCTTCTCTCTCCATTGCTCCATTGACTGCAATTTGCCAGATTTTTGCATTCCAACAAGTCCAGGAAAGTCTCTTTTTGGTACTTTCGCGCTAATTAATGAGAGAGTGGCTACTTTCTTTATTTTTCCTGCCTTTGTAATCCGTCCTCGAGAACTTTCCCCCCTAGAGAAAGAGACAAAGCCTCTGGAGGGAGGGGACCTGCGTGGGAGAGAACAGCACTGTCCAAAAATACACCGTGAATTCCCTTAAAAAAAAAAGTTAAAAGCTCTAAGAAGAAAGAGAGAAAATCCGGTCTGATCTTCCATTCGTGGGCAACCAAGCGTTATGATTTTCCAAGAGGATCAACTTTTGAAAAGGGGGGGGGGGAGGGGAGACGAGAGGGGTAAGGAGGACTAATTACCCGCATCCTCCTCTGTGGGTACGTATGGACGGTGCAAGTGGAATTTCTGCATGAAAACATGGCCAGAGGCATGATTTGAGCGTCGATTTTAGTAGCAAAGTGTGCAATTTTGCGGCAAATCTCCCGATTTCTCGGTCGAGCACACCCGTCCGCGCACGCACGCACGCACGCACGCGCGCGTGCACACACACGGGAGAGCGCGAGAACGAGAGAGCGGATCTCTGTTTGCTGTCAAACACATCCGTCGTCTATCTCAAGCAGGCGTCCGGAGAGAATCAAGACACGTGACGCCGACACACCAGAACCGAGAGAGAAAGCTCATTTAGGACGGGGAAGGACAGGAAAACTGGGCAAAATTCGCCAGCGAATTGGCAAATCTGCACGTTCCCTTCCCAGGTCATTTAGCCCCGTCGGGTGCTCGGAGACCGACGAGGCAAAAATCCGGAAGGTGAGGGAGTCTGCGAAATCCGAGAGCAAATCTGCATATCTCTCCATGTCCCACCTGGCGTGGTGGGCAGGAAAAAAAATGATGCAAAATCCGCAATCAATTTCTCCCGTTACGTGACGTGGCTCGACATGGCCAGATCCGCACTAACGTGCCCGTCCAAAGGTCCGGCCTTTCCTCGTTGCCGCATTGAGAGGTAACCGCATATGCGAAATCCGGACGCGAATCTGCGTCCTCTACCCAGATCTCACGCAGGCACAGGGAAGCACACCACAAACGCTGCGAAATCTGCGTGCAAATCTGCATTTACCTGTCTTGACCTGATGGTGGAGGGTCTCTTTGCAGTCCTCTAGGAGTCTCTCGATGGGCAAAGGATTCTCGGGCAGTGAAAAGTCCATCATCTGATTCAGTTCGATGGGATGATGAAACACCAGTATCTGTAAGTTCCAACCTCATGTTTTTGTTGTTGTTGAACTAGAAGGGGGACAACCGTTCACTTTCTGGGTCCAGCACCCCCCGGGGGGTTAACCTCAGGTTGACCCCCTCCGCCTGGGTCGACTCCGGGTTGGCTTGCACCCCTCACTCTGTGTACCCCTCCTTCACTGAGCAGTTCAGTCTCCCTCAAGCTTTGCTTTCCAGCCCCAAGAGAGCAGCTGTTTGGTTGTGCAGGGCAGGCTCAAACACCCAAACCATGTTCGACTCCGAAGTCCCGGTCATGTGGCTCCCCTGACGAAGGAATCCCGTGCTATCTTTTTGTGCAAACTTTGCCATCTGATGCGAACGTGACCTTTTTTCTGCAGTATGCGGTACAGGGCAGCGTGCGCTTAGTGCAGCACTGCGGAAATGTCAATACAGTTGCCGCCGCTTATACCGACATCGGATATACCTTCAAAATGTCCTAGGACAGAACATTTTCTACAAAAGAAGCACCTGCCGGATATACCGACAATTTTGCCCAGTCGCGATGATGTCGGTATAAGCGGCGGCAACTGTATTGCGAAAAATTGAGGGGTCCTCGAGCAAAAGTGGACTTCAGTCAAGTTACAGAGGAGAGACTCAGCTTTCCATAGAGGGCTGAATCACATCTGTAGCTCAACCCAGTCAAAAGTTATGGTCTCACGAAGGTGACTGAGTGGGCATCCAATATTGATCAGTGGCACACAGCTTTGGGCCTTAACTTTGGCCTCATACTTTGAAGAAATGAGTTGTGCTAGAGCAAATGTCTGTATGAGATTGATTTTAAAGAAGATTCTTAGCTTGCCATAGAGGGCTCACACATGTGTCTAGCTCAATCGAGTCAAAAGTAATGGCCTGACAAAGTTGACGACAATTGGAGACGAAATTGTCTGCTTGATGTGAGACAATTTGCACAATAAAGCTCCAACGGTCTTTACAGAAAAGCTGGGTGTGAAAGTCATATTGATAATATAATCTTAGTAACACCTTTGGACGTTTCTAGATGAGATTCATAAGCAGTGAGTTTAAGCAAGAAAAAGATCAAGCATATCTGGAGTTTTGCTGGAAAAATTACTTTAATTTTTCTGCTATTGTCTTCTCAACTGTATGGTTAGAGGATGGAAGCAAAAGTGCCAGAACGACTTCTTTTGGATTCTACCTTTTTCATTGAAGGACGACTCATTTTGGAAGTCCTCTAAACCAATGAAGTACTGAATAACTTCCCCGGAGTGTTGCATTTCACCCGCGCCACCCTGTATGAGGCAGCTGTCAGTGTCTGTGCCCACTTTTGTGCTCACTCGTCCCTCTCCTCTCTCCAGGCTTACCTTTTCATCTCGGTCGTTGGTCTTGGAGACGAAGTCGAGGAGGATCTGGACCACCCTGAGCAGGAACTCTCTGGTCTTGGGGTCGGCCGAGGCCGCATCCTGGTTGACAGGATACAAAACTGCAAACGAAAGAGAAGTTTTGTCACTCATTGCTGCTCGCAGGGGGTGGATCAAAGGGTGGTTTCACCCCCCACCCCACCCCCAATGTTGAGGAGACGCAGGCATTGATTGCCCAGCCAATTATTCTAATCAGCACGTCCATTGAACGGCTCATTTGGGCAGTCATTCAGGGCTGTAATCAAATATCATCACACGTCTCTGTTGTGGTTTCCCTTATATTCTCCTTCTCTCTCTCTTTCTCCTTCTTCTGCTCAGAGATATCGTAGAAAGCTCTTCTTTCTTTCTTTCTTCTCACCAGAGGAGTCTGTTTATCGGAATTTCTATATCGTGGTTCATAGCTTTTCAATCCCCCCTCAGGTCTGCCATATTTCCTTGCTGCTGTCACTCCTTTCCCGGAAAAATAGGTGATTTTTCCCCCCCTAAATACACGTCATTTATGAGGTCGAACCACTGTAGCTGTGACTCATGAGGATGTCTTTTAATGCTGCTCTCTTGGGTGACGTCAGTCACAATGCTTCAACATGACGAACAAGATTCGGGCAATGAGGGAATCAAAATTGTGTTCGTTGTGTCAACCTATTTTCCCGCCCTCTACCACACACTTTGCTGGAATAAACTGTTGGAGCAGTTCAACGTCCTCTCTTGGCATTAGTGATCAATCATTTCCCAAATTTTAATCTCTGTTTGTTTAGTCCTTCCCCCCCCCCCCCACATCCCTTTGGCCAACGCTTTAAAACCTTTCACGGGGGATAAAGTGTGTGTGCGTGTGTATGGGAGGGGAAACAGACAGACAACAGCTTTAAGGGGGTCCCCAAGATGTGTGTGCATTTTGTGAGCTCTCGCATTAATTGGTGTCAGGAGCAGAATTTCCCCAACATTTAGCTTTCCCCAATGCCAATATCAGTGCCATGTGACTCCTCTCAAACATCCAGCCAGGGGGGGGGGGAAGGAAATCAATGCTCTCCTCCTCCTGCTCTATGTAATATTTCTCTGCCGTCATCATTTGCCACAGATGTTGCACCCCAGAACTTTTTTTTGCCCTGGTCCGGGCCAAAAGTGGCGGCTGCCAGAAGAAGAGGAAATATTGAAACAATTGCGCAGGAAAAGGATCGTTTCTTTCAGCCGGAGGCCATTTTTTCCAGCAGCCAAATTTAACAGACTTCAGTGTGAAGAATTCATGGCTGACCAAAGACTCCGTCTGGGCTTCGAGATGTCTCGAGCCGGAGGAGCTTGGAGTCGAGCCAGAAGCTGGCCCAAGCTGTGATGTCTGGTCGATCCATCCCTACTGTGGCCTCGTTCCAAGGCCTGCAACACCAGCGTTTGTCTGAAATCGCCAGCGGCTGAAATGACGTCACGGGACAACATTCCTGCCAGCAGCCAACTTTTTTAATTAGGGATGCTGTGCGCGCAGGAATGCAATAACAGACATTCCAAGGCTCCAGCCAATTTTTCCTGGGTCTACCCTACCCCCATTCGGTCCCTCGCTTTCACCACTTGCGTCGGACACAGTCGGTCCCGCTCGCTTCTGCGCACAGGGTGGGCAAAAACAGGCTGCGGTTGGACCAGAATGGCACGTTTTCGCAACATTGTCCGAGGTCTCATGATCGCCAGCCAAAGTCTGCTTTCTACAGGGTGGCCAACGGCTTCCCCTCAGCTGGTTCAGCTTCTTTTTTTTTTTTTAACTCCCCTTGAAGATTTCATACGTTGACACGACTCATTTGGCGAAGGAAGGAATGCTCAGCTTCGCGGTCGTGAACGCCTCCTTGCCGATGGAGTCCGACCCCATTAGAAACTGCGCCGGAACCTCCAAGAACAATGTGGCGTCGAGGCCAAAGGCGCTTGGTTCATGCTCCTGGGACTAGCAAAAGATGTAAGCAACTTGTTGGCCACCCTGTGCAGTGAAGAATTGTCAAAAAATACAATTGGGGGATCCCTCCTGAAATTGAATGTGATGCACGCGCACAAGATGCCTTAAGAAGAGTCCATCCATCCGCTGGGTGATAAATTGAGGGATCATCCTGTCTATTGGGGAAGAAAATCCCGCCGCTCTCATGGGACACATTGGGGACTTCCCCTATTCCTCCGCCAAAGTGCAGCTTCAAAGTCAATGAATAAGTTTGTTTACTTTCTGTCCTCACCGTCGTAGAACTCTTTGTCCAAGGCGTTCTTGGCGCCGGCGGCCTCGTCGCCCTCGGCCATGTTGGGACCTCACAATGGCTTCGACTCTTCTTCCTGACGTTGTTCTGTCTCGGGAGGGCCAAGACTGACTGAGGGAGGAGGAGGGGGGGGGGGTAAGGGGGGAGGGCCGTGGGAGGCATCACGCGCACACCTCAAGGTTGCTCCAGAGAAAGAGAAGAAAGATCTTGTGACTTTCAGGGCGGATCCTGAAAGTGAAAGTTGCCGTCGTGTTCGGGCTGAACAGTGCAGGGGGAATGAGAGGGGAAAAGGGGATTAGAAAAAGCGTATTCAAAGTTGTGCCTCGTGGCCGAGTACATGGACCACGACGTAGCGTCGAACGTCATCAAGGCCAATTCGTACCCACACACGAGCACGCACCCCACTGCGGCAGGGTTAGGACGGTCATAATGCTTCTTGTGTGTCACGAGATCAAAGAAGACGTCTCCCAGTGCGGCAACGCCAGCGGCGAGGCCGCCGATGCCACCGCCTGCGCCGTCACGGACGCCGTCGGCGGCACCCGCCCAATTGCGCTCGACTGCGCTGACGAGAAAGGGGCGGAGCTTCGGCTAACGGCCAACGGCGGCGCGAAACACCGTTGAACTAGATGCGACCTCGACAGCCGCCGCAGCCGCTGCAGCCGCCGCAGCCGCCGCTGCTTTCTTCCTCCCCCACTTCCTGACGTCATCACTGAAGCAGATCTAGAACAACTCGGGTCAGCTCATGCATGCAGAAAAAGAAAAAAAATGGCCTCAATTTGTGAGCAAAAATGAGTCTCCAGAACAAAGTCCACATCCATCTCTCGGTCTGTTCAGGTCCCCGCGCGCGTGCCTTCGTGCGCTCTATTGACGCCATCCACTTCTTGGGCCTGTTGTTCGCGGTCGCGGCCGACTCGACGTGTTCGCCCCTCTTTGCGGCGCCCTTGGGGTCCCCCTCGCACCCCGAACCCACCCAACCCCCACCCTTCACGTCTCTTAACATCCTCGCACGTGTCTCATCTGTTCCGTCGGTGATTTAATCAAGGAACTCGTGTCAAAAAAGTCAGGGAATTTTAAAGGCCAAACTAAAGAATTCTGTGAATTCCCGCCCAAGTTGGGTGAAAAGAGCGTCCAATTTTCCATCTCCATATGGGTAGCGGTTGACAGTTTTCAATGGGACAGGAAATTACTTCGATATCATCAAGAGATGCTCAAGAATGAGCTTTTCTGCTAGACTTTCTTGTATCAGTTTATCATGAGCGCGTGTGAGGGGAGGGTAAAAAAATCGATGCTTCTCTTCTTCTAATATCACGCAGGATTGGAGCCCAATCGGGCGATCCCGGATGGGTCGGGTCGTCCTGCCCATTCTCCAAGCCCGGACAGTTTGGGCCGAAAGTGAGTCCGTGCCAGCGGAGGATTCTGGCCCACCCTGTATAGCCATTTCGTAACTAGGGGAAATCTCTAGAGTTCACCGACGGCACGCGTCACTTTCCCGTAATGCGTCCGAGACCTTTTCAGTGTTAAACCATCGGTGTTTGTGTGTATTTGCGAATTCTGGTCCGATTTCCAGATCCAAACCTTTGTCTGTCCTACAGGGGCTACAGAGCCTCGACACAAATCGGGTCACTCGGGGTCAACTCTGTACAGTTATGCTTATCACAAAAATTGTGTCAGAATAGCTTTTATTTCTTCTCATTGTGATATCTTGCGAAGGGTTTTCATCCTTCACTGGTTAATGTAGGGTCAAGCGTGAATAAGTGACCTTCAAGTGTGAAAGCCATAGCGGCGACATCTTTGAGACAGGTTGCGTGAGTCCAGCTATTCATTTTGCGACGTCAGCGTCAGCAGTCACAACGCTAGAGACGTCAGGGAGGGGAACGATGAGGACGGCCTCGAGATGTGCTACGAGGCTGAGAGGAGGATGCAAGAATTCGGAATTGCCCTCAGAAGTGAGGCAAATTCATCCTTTTTTGCAGTCAACTAGAGAATTCCCTCTTGCAAGTATCACTTGGAGAAGGGAGTTCCACCCCAACCAGCCGGAGAGGAATTCGTCCGCTTAGCCGCCAGCGTCGGATACGAAGCAGAGGAACTCTGGTCATGGCCATGTACCTCACATCACTGCACGAATTCCTCCTTCATGTGGCTCAGACCGGATTTTTTGCCAACTTTATTTGGGTTTCTTTTTTTCAGCTCCTGGGTTGAAGGAATTCCCTTCTACTACTTTGAGTTCGAACGGTTGATGGCCGTGAGGTAGGACCTCTTCATGCAAGGCCTCACTCACACCCAAGTGGCCAAGATGAGTGTCAAGTTGACCTTATCTGCCAGCTGCAGGTAAGAAAGGTGACTCCCGAAGTCCAGCTTTTTGGACATTTTAGAACCGAGTGGATGAAGTCGCTGACTACCAAGTTCAACGTGCGTGCAAAGTATGTGCCAAGTGTCCCAGCCTGCTGTCATTGACTGCATTGACCACGTTGGCTCAATTGTTGCTCACAAGTCCCGTAGCCTTGCCTCCAAAGTTGACGTCCTTACCAGGGCATTGAACAGCGATCAACTGATCGGCAATCTAACATCTGACCAGGCATCCACTGTGCTACAGACATATTGAGTCTTTGCCAAGTCAAGCCTGATGTGCAATTTCATGTCTTCACAGGCATTCATGATCCTCTTCTTCAAGATTGGGTAAGACATCACAGACTTCTCTGGTCTCAGTTTTGCCACCAGGTCCACAAAGCTTAGCTGCCTTACACCAGTTAAGGGCTGACCAGATTTGACAATGAACTGGACAATCTTGCCATCCACCACCTTCTGTGTAACGATGGTGCCTGTCTGACTGGATGATCCAACGAAGCTGGCAGTTTGGACTGAACCTTGGCTGCATTCAATGGCGCATCCTTCAGTGCCAGCTCATAGTCAACCATTCTTGGCAGATGGAGAGATGAAATGCGATGCTTGAGATTTCCCCTGCTCTTTGTGTTGCAGGATATCTGCTTTCTAGCCCTCTCCCCCTTACAGAACTTGCATTTGTAAATGATATTGCTGGAACTATTCTTGCCACTCTTGGCGCTGGATATGAACTGGCCAAGGCCAGGCCAAGGATTCTCACTGTCATCTGCTTGGGAAGAGCTGTCTTCACTGCAAACTGCAATCTCCTGGTCCTCCTCCTGATCAAGTGACTCTGCCTGGCGTGTCAAAAATTGGAATTCAAAACAATGCGCAACACTCAGGTTAGTGATGGCTACGAGTTGGGCTTGACTCGTAAAAGTACGATCCGAGCCAAGCCTGATGGTTAGCTCAGCCATTTATGTAGTACACTATACATTAGGCTAGGTTGAAAAGGGGTCAACTTTGGAAATTCAATGACAGCATCTGGGGTTTGTTACATGGGCTCAAAAGATGAAGATGTAGTCAAATACTTTTGAAAAAAAAATTGTGTTTACCTATGCCTAACTTGATTTGAAATTTATGTAATAAGCCACTGTAGTAAATTTACTGTGAAAGTAAATTTCAGCTCTGGTGGCTGTCAGAAGCTGCCAAACTG
>JAAUXU010047389.1_pt1 | contig 12576 bp, 11 predicted proteins | sample 7278151 | NCBI WGS metagenome assembly JAAUXU01 (sample SAMN14350113, study PRJNA611818) | marine sediment metagenome | isolation source: surface marine sediment (1.8m) | place: French Polynesia: Moorea | collected 2018-08 | reverse complement strand
TAGTCAGTACATAAATATCAGTCTCCAGTCGCCATCTTTACTTTATACGTACGTAGAAGCTTGGCCGCAAAAACGAGAGAAAATGGAAAGCAACGTTTTCTCCCCATCATCCCGTTCTGCTCTTGATCCAGCCTAGCCTCAGAAAGAAAATTCTGTGAAAATAGGACAAAAGTGAACGCTTTCTGGCTGGAAGAAGCATTTGCTTTTTTTTCACTAAGCTCAATCACTAAGCATTTGCTTTTTTGACTGAAAAACATGTAGGAAAACCTCTCTTTTGAGCTCATTGAAGTGTGCAGTAGTCATGGACAAGCCGACCGAGCAGATTAATCATCTTCATTTTTTATGTCATTGCGTATGGTTTAGCCCCTCCCTATTACTGCTCTTGCTCTTCATCCTCTCCTGCGGCAGCAGCAAGGAGTTCGGTGTTGCAGAGCTGCTTCCACTTGTCATCGTCCTCAGTTGTCAGAAGGTCCCGAGGTAAAGTCCGAAGGCATCAGCTGTTCATCCATACCTGCTGTTCCTCAACTGCGGCTCTGAGACCGCACTACCTAAAGCAGTTGGCAATCATCACAGGTTTGACGTCGTCCCAGCCATCCTGGGCGAGATGGAGAGCATCAAGGAGATTGACTCTTTAGACAATTTCAGGTATCTGAATTGATCCATAAGTAATGTCCTCTGGTCATCCGGTACTTTTGTTTTCTACATTGCAGCACTTGAAAGAAAGCTCAGTGCGCTGGTAAAGGGGATGACGATCGCGAAGAAGCTGCCCATTTTCCCTCCCTGCCATTTTAAATGTCTTCCCCAACTGATGCAGTGCACAACAAAGGATACGTTATGCTTTCACGATGTCTGACATGAGAAGTTGCGTGAGGATCTATGCGGCGCTGTCCGTATTCATCCGCGTGGGCGCACTGCAACGTTACGTGCGTGCTCATACCCTCCCCGTGCGGGACCTACCCCAAGTAGCGTGACTGACAAAAATCGTTAAAACTCTACAAAAACATATCATGCCGTGGAAAGTATGTCCAAAAAGCTTATTGGTTGAGCTTTCAAGTAAAATGAAATTTTGTGGCAATTACTTTAAGCGTTGTGCATAGTCCATTTTCAATATTGATCAGTACAATTTTTGCTCCTCAATATCTCTGTTAATTTTTCGTCTAGGAAGGTCAAGTTAATGCGAAATGAAGGTCTTGCTTGATCAAGCAGAATTTAACTGATCTTGCCTGTAGGTCAGCCTTGCCAAATGATGCAGCTTTTCAGTATTTTCAAACTTTATATGTCCGAACGAATATAACCTTCTTGAGGTAAGCATAAAAATTAGCTTGCCTTGGTGACTCCCCACTGTGACAGATCAGACATTCTGCTCCACAATTGTACGAATTGTGAAGCAAGTGGCTTTTTTCGGTCACTCAACTTACAACACTGCATTATGCACTACTAACTACCATGTGAGTACTTTTGCGCCCAGCTCTCTCACCTTCCTAAGTCAGTCACATACGCTGCCCATATTTGTCTGCATAACTTCGACGACGCACACAGTACAATAGAATGTCACATCACTCCGACCGGTACTCGGTACTCGCTTCAGACTGTCAAAAGTCCCACGTCCAGACGTCCTTGCCCGAACCAGAGTCTTACATACCCCGATGCATGGGAAGGCAGGTGGGTGGATGGAGGGGACTTTCCAAGCCAAGAGTGACGAATCAAGGGATGACGAAAGAAACAAAAGACAGGGTTGCCAGAAGGACATGGTTCCATGCCAGTGTAGGTAATTTCACACTGCGCGATCATCGCTCTCAACTCGAGCGGGGAGTTTGTACAACGATGGATGTAATGTAACCCCTTTCATTCATTCCCGGCGTACCAGACAACAGTCCACACTACTTTTTGCGCTACATCAGAGCGAAGGGGGGGGGAGGACAAGAACAACCCGCCTCTTTAATACTATGATTCACGTCAGGCCGCCCACCACGTAGGTATTCATAAAAGCATCTTTCTTTTTTTATGTGTATGTATAGTTTTTTCGAGTTTGTAAGAACATGACACAGCACTACTCCTCCAGGTCAACAAGTTTGTACATACACGGTAGCAGTGCCACCAGTGATCTACGGTGACGTAAAATTCGTGATTACAGCGTTGCACCAGCCTCTGTAGTAAAAGTCTAAGAAGATCAAGATGAGAAAATGAGCTGCCAAGATGAGGTCAGGTAATAGCACAATGAGAACAAAAACTTTTATGAGGGGCCATGCACAATAAGTATGCAATACATATATTATGTATGGTTGATACATATGTGTGTGTGTTTGCAGTTTGCACTACTGCTCATCGAAGGTGAAAAGTACGAAAATATGTCAATCGGGAAGAACGGAAGTCATTCCCAGCAGCAGCAATCATCATGGGTCGTAAACATGTGTTGCAGAAGGTAGGTTTGTATACATACTTCAGAAGTAAGTGTTATGTACTTTATATTACTCTTCATGCTTTGACAACTTTAACTTCTCTCATCTAAGAAATCTTGAGTACAGTGAGGCCAGAGACCATCGTGGAATCTTTTCTCTTCATTTCTTCACGGCGCTCCGTGAAGCATCTCTGTGGGTGTCGTATATTGCTGTTTGAGGCAGTTTTCCAGGAAGTACAGTTCAGCCTGGAAGGCAAGGTAAGGATCAGTGACGATTTTGTTAGGCAGGCCTTGAATATCGCGCAGCTGTGGAAAGCTTCATGCTGCCGCCTACTTTTATACCGGCCTCTGCAGTAATGACGCAACAGAATGACAACATTAAGATCAGATCAAAGATGGGTACGATGAAAAATTTTTGGGGCCTCCTCAACCTCTAAGCCTCCCCCTGCCATCAATGACGAGAATGTAGGTGCAACTGTCTTGTGGACTGGTGACAACTCAATTGATTTAACAGCCAAGTGTCTTGCATGCATACATCGATGAGTGACAAACGAGATTTGTTCTTGGTCGTGAGGACGTTGCTTCACATTGCGGTATGGATGGCGCTGCTGTCGTGGACCTCCAGCACGAGCAGTGCGGAACTTAAGCTGAAGTAGTGCAAAGATTAAGAGTAGTGAAAGGCTTTTCTGCCAGGTCGACGTCAGCAAGATCCTCTTCATGTCCGAAAAAAGCCCGGGCACAGCGAAGCAGCTCGATCGCTTCATTTCCGATGCAAATTACGTACTACGCGCAGTCTGCTTCGGTTGTCATTGTTCATATGTTGCCTCAAGCCCGCTCCCCGCTCGATGACTGCAATGTGGAACACTAGCACATTCCACATTAAAGTTCTGTCTCCCGGTCGTACCACGGACGTGTGCACGTAGACGACGCATAAGCGCGGCCACGCACGCGTGCAGAGTGAATGAGTGACCAGAAAAATGCCTGATGACGACAATTTCCCCGTAACGACCCGTCGGAGGGCGGGTGGGTGTGCATGTGGGTGTGTACGAACGTGGCCGGGGCCTGCACACGTGGCACACACACGGGGGACGGCAACAGGTATGACGTGCGGATGTGTCAGGAAACCGTGGAGGGGGTGAAGGAATTGTAAGGAAGAGGGCGTGGGGCATTTTTGACTCGCACAACGCACTCGCACAATGGCAGCTCGGATCACCAAATGCTTCATCCTTAACATTCAGTGCCAGTGCCATAAAGAGATGGAAGATAAAATGCCAAAAGTGGAGGGAGATCTAATGAAATTATGGAAATTCCCGTCTCCTCTCTCGTCATCAATTATGCACACTTTCTCACCCTGAGCCTCTTGACAATCGCCTCCTGCTTCTCTGCACATCCGAGCCACCCCCTCCTGGCCTCGGCGACGCCCCCTCCCCTCCAGGCCAAAAGCTGGTCCACGTCTCCACCGTCGTTGTCGTCGTCTCCTCGTTCAACGGAGTCGGGGTTTCTCAGCATCAAGTCCGCCCGCTTACCCCAGGAGGGAGTGAAGTTGACGGACCGTTTCTTTTGCGGGTGCGAGTGGCACAAGAACAGACAGGCCACCAGGAGCAGCAAGATGTGCGGGAGAGAACTCATCGCTAATTAATTGAAGATGAGGGATTTAAACAGATTGCTCCATGCAGCGTAGTCACCGACTAACATAGTACGAAAAGCTCCCATGTCCGACTCTTATGCAGTGCAGTGCACACTATGGCACAACGCAGTGCGTACCAGAGCAATGAAGGGAACACTTCCCTCAGCGCTCTACAATTGGTCCGGGAGGAACTCGAACTGCACTTGGCTCGTCGCAAGCGGCTGTTTCCTTCTTACTCTTTGGGTGGGGGCAAGGGATCAATTCCTTCAGTTCCCCGCAAAAGTTAATCCGGGCGAAAAGTGAAAGCATTATGACTGTGATGATGGGCGACAGGTTTGATTGGGGCCGCTTGGGCACGACACGAGCATCATCAGACGAACTTAGTTGAACTTTCTCGTACAGTAGAGTTCAACGCTGGTGTTCATAAAGAAAGGGATTCCACCAGACACGACCCGGACGACTGGAGTCGCCGGAAGGAAACCCATAAGGTAGTCTAGACTGCTGGGAGGGACAAAAAAGATTGCACTGTTACTGTTTATTGTGTGCGTGTGCGTGTGCGTGTGCGTGTGTGTGTATAGAGGACCCCATCAACTGGAAGACCACGGGTCTCATACGCGCTATTTCCCCGAACCTCGGACATTGCTGCGACTGCTCTTTACGTCCATGCAGTATATGCGTATGTATGGCTGTTCGACCTAAGGGTTATCAAAATTGGAGAGAGCAATACTCATTTACTAGAGAAAAAGAACAGGATGGTGGTGGGAATAAAGGACTTTTTTGGACTTTTATGAGGCCAATGATGGCTGTTATTCTCTAAAATTTGGTAGAAGCAGCAACTAAGAAGTTTTGAGCTTAATCGTCCACCCAGGCGTGCGGATTGGATCACGCTCAGCTGGGCCAAATTCTTCTTTGACAACCTCACTGTCTTAAGGCCAGGACCGATGCTCACGACGCCCAATTTTTAAAGTCAAAGAACCGAGCTTGGAAGGGCCCGATTTTCTGAGAGGACTATCTCAGCGAGGATTTGTCCTCGCTGAGAATCAATCGTCATGGAATCGCAACCAGAACTGGGCCAAAATCTATTAATTTTCTGAAAAAAACAACCCTAAAAGATTACATTTACAACTTCCATTATTACAAGTTGTACTTGGTCAGATTTTTGCAATGAGGAAAAACATTATGTAGTCTGGACACATTATTTAGTCTGTCTGTTTCCTCATGCCCATGACCTTATCCTTTACAAGAATTGTACACAAGTGAATTCGATTTTGATTCCTGTTGGAGATGCATTGTTCACTAATGTTAAGGACATTAGTTATAAAGCACTTTCTTCCCAATGGCGCTGCTGAGTGCCAACGCTATGTATAAGAAACCCGAACGAGCGAGGAAAGAGATATCCCCCCCCCACACACACACTCACATAAGCAACGTCAAGGATGTACGCACGTATTTCAAGAGAAACTTACCGACGGCCGATGATCCTGCTTCTGGATCGCAGTGGTTGATGCGGTTTCCCAACAGAAGAGGATTTGGCCTTTTTATACGTCCGTTTTATACCATCCACCTTCTCTCTTTCCTGTATCGCCGAATTAGGCGCTGACGGCGCGCGCGCTGAGGCCTTCGACCCACTCATCGCCGACGAAAAGAGAAGGGTGTAGCACAGATCTTCAGAGGACAACGTGTTACGTCCATGACGGAGGGGTTTCCCATGCACTAATTGACCACGGACTTGCAGGCGTTTCTGTCCACGGTCAGCGGCAACCCCTCAGTTTGGCCTTGATCCTATTCATTGGGAGTGCCATTGCACTCCCGACCTTTGCGTCCTTCATAATTCTGGGCTGATTTACATCTTCATCTTACGTAAAAGCCAACATGCTCCTCCCCTGACGAGAAAAACAAAATGCCGTTGGTCTCGAGATGTCCCGCAGGACACAAGAAAGGCAAAAATGAAACTTTACTGGGCAACTTTGGCAACAACTCTTTGTTTTTCCAATCCCCATGAAACAGTTCTGATACACTTTTACACTGCGGCGTGCACGCAGCAGAACATGTACATGCCATGTACGTGCACGCAGAAAGTTTATGTATACCTACTCCGAGAGAATCCTGTATACCAGACGTAGAGTACGGTGTGTAACGTCAGTACATTTTATGAGGATGACAGTAGAAGACATCATGTACGACATTGTCAGAACAAATGATTATGTCAATGAAGTACGTACTGTGCGTACAGCAATGCACGCAGCGCAGTCTGAGCATTTCAATGTCAGTGCTTGAAACAGAACCATATTTTGGAAAGTACGAGTAAGACTGACGATGATGCTCAGTGTGCCGCAGGCTTAATATCCAAATCGGTATCCAACAGATTTTGCCATACAACCTAACTTTTATACCTAAGGGGACACATTTGAATAATTTTGGCGTACTCGTAGTACATGCAGGATAAAGTGCATCACTTCTCCAAGTGGCCACAATCTGGCACACGTCCTCTGGATGGAGTCTGTGCTCGCGGCGTCCGACTCCTGTTCCAAGGCCGTCTTCAGCGCAGCCGCACACGTATAGGAGACACGACATACGTTGCCCTCGGTGGCGCCCCAGATAACAAGAGGGCTGCTCACCTCTTGTTGTATAAAGTCGAGTTGGGGTTAGGAGATGACGGAGGCCCCGTCTCTTTGTTCCATGTTCTTCTCCCTCAGCCCCTATTGTGTCACATTTGAAGTGTGGCTGAGAGCTCTATCCAGCTGCCACATGGATCCCCCCTCCCGTATGCAGGAGTCCGTTAAGGCTTCACCATGGTCGCCATGATGTCGAAGTACTTAGCTGAGTCCACCTTTATACCTGTTGGAAATTAGATGAATGGCGATCTCTTCTCATCACTGCACTCGCCACCAGGCTTAGCATCATTGCCACCCCGGGGAACTTGGACATGATGGGAGATCTCTTCAACGCAGATAAGCCAGATTTCCAATGAACCCCACAAAGCTTTAATTCCTTTTTACGTATGCTAATCCAGTTATGTCTTTAGAGAGATCTTTATGTCTATATAGAGAGAGATGACTCACTTAACATTTTTAACCAGAGCACTTCCATTACAAATCCGTGAAGAGGAAAACCTCCTGTCAAAATCACTCTCCAAAACGTCGGTATACATGAGGCCAATATTTTAGGATTGATCTAGTCCCGTCAGTTTAATTTTTCCCCATACCTTTAGTCATTTCTTGTTCCTTATAATACTCATGAATGAAAGTGGCCTATTACGTAGTAAATATGTACATTTGCATCGATTTTTAAGAAAATGATCTCTACATCCAGTGATCCTTGTGTGTGCATTATGGTGAACTCATGATGAGCATAAAAATACTCCCTGTGTTCGGAAATAAGTGTCCGATATTATTGGTGGGACTATTGCACTAGACTTAGATAATTAAAATCTGCATGGCTGAAAGTAATCTATTGGTGGACCTTTTTCTCTGTTCTTTTTTTTTGGGGGGGGGGGAACTCATGTCAATCCTAATCTGGAAATAAACGCAAAATCAATTCCTCATTTGTGACTGTCGGAAGGAATCACCTGCTGTGATCAGAATACTCAGATGTTGAGCCTGAAAATTTACCAGGATGTCCATCTGGCGGCATGAAGCCAAATCCCACTGATGATGCTCATGATTTGCTGGCTCATATGAGCAAGCAAAAGTTGTGGTCAACTACCCAAATGTTTCACTTGAAGTGAAGAAGCAGTGATTATTGCAAGAAAGAAACTAAAAATTGATTGAAACTCTGATATAACGTCATTTCTACGCAGTTAACATATCGGACACTTATTTTGGAACAGAGGGAGTAAAACAAGAACAGCATTCGACGCGGTGCAAAATTTTAGTTGAAAGCAATATTTCCAGCTAATTTTGGTCTCTTTTGCGATAAATCACTTAAGATTACAAGATCGTGAAGACTCTTTTCCATCTTCCTCGGTAGCTGCGGGATCGCTAGCATCGTTCATTCCACCACCCTTTGGACAGGTTGGATCGGTAAGAGTGTACGTATTTACTTACGAAAGAAAGCAAGTTTTGGCTATGTTCAGCCGAGTTTGTGGTGTGTTTTCAACGAATCGATGCCGAAATCGAATTCCGTATTCGCGCGAATTCAGAATCAGAAGATTAAGTGACAAACGTCGGTTATTACTTAATCTCCTGACTGCCAGTACCACTTTTTATTGGACACTGTTTCAACTGGAGAGCAGTTTCAATTCGCCAGAGTGCGGTATGTTTGCAAGTAAGAATGGTTAGCAGCAGAAATACCATTTTGAAATTCATATCATAAGAATTGGTAAAAGCGAAATTTTTTGTCCCACATGTGTGTCAAGTACATAGTGTATGTTCAAAAATCTTTGCCGGTATCATTTATTAGGTGCCACATTTCCTTTCTCTTAAAGCCTCACCTGTAAGTTACAAGTCATTCATACATGGGCTTCGAGCTGAACCTGCAAACTGAGCGTCACGTGAACCACATACGAGATTTTGCTATTTTAGATGGTGGAAGGGTGACATGGACGTTTTCCCAACCACTCTTGGTTTACACAACAATCACTTTAGTCAGCAACAGCAATCTGGTCGTCAGCCCCACTTCATACAATTGGACTTGGTCAAGTTCGCTGTGGAGGAGCATAGCAGGGTTAAATTTACGAAGTTGCAACTGAATTCAACCTATCCACTAGCAAGGTGCACAAAATTTTGCATAAGGATTTTGGCTTGCACGACACGCCATCCAGTTGGGTTCTCAATCTTTCGACCGATGTGCATAATGGCAGAGGAACTTCCTGATAACCTACTGTCCGGCAGGACAGATCTTTCTCGGCAACCTGGTCACCGTGGATGACTCCTTGGTCCTCTACAGCACCCCATAGACAAAGGAGCAATCTAAGCAATGGGATGCAGTGGGGTCCGTCACCCAACACAAGCCAACGGTGGTCACAACGGGTGACCTTGCAGAGGCGTGATTCATCACCAGTACAATAAGGTAGGAACCACCACGACCAGTCAGGTATATCAGTAAATGCTCAACACCTTTTGAGCAATCTTTGCCAGAAGCGAGCAGGCAAACGTCCTTATCTCTTATACCAGGATAATGTCACCCTCATGTGGTTCACAAAGAAGTATTATTCATTTTCTCTCACACACCCCAGATTTGGCACCGCCTTGACTTCTGGCTGTTTCCCGACATTAAGAGGATCCTTTATGGCAAGTCCTAATGCACACAGCAACAGCTGGATGCGGCTTTGGAGGCAGCTGTACATATCCTACGAAATAGGGAGGACATATTTAAGAATAGTAAAGAAAAGGAGAAGTGTATTAGTCAGCGGAGTGTGTTGAAAAGTGACAGTTTCGTGAAATTATTCTGCGGACTAAAAAAGTTATTGCCAACTCCTCGGTTAGCTTAAGCTCCCTCGTATTTCAGTCTTTATCTGCAACACGTGAGGCTAAAATGACAGGTTGGAAGAAGACATCCCGATCCTGTGAGTGTACCTGGGGGTATCATAAGAAGGGATTCTCGGACATCAAATGTATGCACAATGACATTTCGTCACCATCAAGTATTGACCTCAATCATTAGATCTGGGAATATGGACCCTGCTAAAGAAACAGCGCAGATTGATGGTGACATTGAATTGAAGGAGAAGATTCAGATAAACTTTACTACAAGAAAAATACCCTCTAGACTCAGCAGTGATTGCCAGTAGTGGGGCAGGAAGCTTGTAACATGTATACGACGATTAAGCCTACAAGAGTTAAATGTAAGACTTTTCGGAGTTGTGTTCACCAGCACAATTGCGGCCAATTCTGTAGATCATCAAGCCTGTAGACAATGAAGGTAATCACAATGGTGATCGACTTCGACAGGATAAGGAGCCCTGGCTTCGGAGATGTTTTTTTTTCCAGACATCACACTAAACACTTTAGCCCTCCTTTGTGGCCTTGTCCACATCATTTCCGGTTTTCAGGACTTCGGATTGGACAATACGAAGAACCACATCTTAGTCCAGTTTAGAATCAACAAGAATCCAGCCTGTACCCCATATTGACATCGACAACGTAAAGATAAGGTTCTTGACAGGACGGATCGCCGCTAATTTTCTCCCACCCCGTATATGCAATATCCACTGGAGCATCTATTGTATCGCTCTACTCGATGATCTGTGCACAGAATGGGTCGTAAAAGATGATGTCCGTTATTATGAAGAGGGTGGGGATAGGGAGGCCAGCAGGTAGAATGATGACATGGGGGTGACCAAGACAATGACACGCCAGGGGCAAACGTGTCACACGAAGGCCGGTTAATGGTCAAGAGCCTCCTCAAAGTTAAAGGCATGACGGGACACTTTTAATGCACACAGGACCTACATGTACGCTGGTGTCTATCAGTGTACGGATGGATCAGAACATATTGATTGCCCTGAGCGCACACACACTTCTCTACGGTCCCTTGAATGAAAAGCAGACCCCGCCCAAAACCAAGCTATTGACTTATTTACGGGCTCCTCTGCTAGTCCAACGGTTGTTGCTGTCTAGAGCCACCTGAGTGCAACCATGAGGAACAGGTAAAAATAAGACACTGCAATTCTTTCACTCAACCTCGATTTAAAAAATTATATCTAAAATGTTCTCATTACATAAATCTCTGGACTGAAGCAGAGTCTGTTCCATCTTCATTGTGGGAGGGGAAAAATGTTTGACTTGTTTGCTCACCCACATTGACGTTAGCTAATTAGTTGTGTGCGCATGTTTAATCGCTCCCTCTAGAATTACACGAGAGGCGTGGAGAGAAATGCAGCCTACGAGAAGTAGATCCAGGTATGTAGCAGCACACTACAGAGTAACACGGATTATTAACCTGGTATGGGAACTCTGCATTGGGAGCACCAGAGAAACCCGCGCTCCTTGGAATGAAGCAAGATCAATACAGCAGCAAAGCACAAATGCGATAATTACAGTGTAATGAATTGACGACGCAAGATACGTTTAATGGGCCCTAATGAAGATGAAATAACTTTCTCCTCTGGGTTCATGCAGTTACTTAATTTATCGTCTGAAAAACTCCATAGAAAGGCATCATGGCATATCAAATATATCATTACTTATCATACTTGTTCAATAGCAACGTAGAATTCATCTCAGGTATTGTTATAAAAATGGTTACTTCTTTACATTCCTAGCCGATCGTCTCACCGGGGTCTTGTACACATCATCCTCGACGTTGTTCACCTTAAGCTGAAATATGATTGGCCAAATCACACAAGTCCAGTACAATTATCCGCATATAAGACTGGGCACATACCTTTTCGGTTCTTCCTCCAGTACTGCCTACATCTACTGCGGGCACTTTCTTCCTCGCACCCGCGGATTTCTTTTGTGATTGAAACACTTCATCTGGAACCTCTAGTGCCAACTTGGTCGTAGCCGGCTTCTTAGCCCTGCTGGAGCGAGGCTTCCGAGTCACTTTGGCACGAGGGGTCAGATAGACATCATCCACCAGCTTCATTGACCCAGAAACCGGGACCTCCTTAAAAATTAAAGATCACAAATATCAGCGAGGTTGCCAAATCGAAAAATGGTCAGAGACCAAATACTAGCTAAATTTGAGCATCTTTACCAGAGAAGGCAGCTTTTCCACTATAGTCTCCTCGAGACCCCCCAATGGGGTCACCTTTTGTTGAGACAAGAGTGTCTGCGCCCTCGAACTTCGGTTTTTACCGCCTTCATCCTTAGATTTCCGCTTCCTCTGAACAACCGCCCCTTCTTTCTCCTTTTCGTCCTTCACGGTCTTGGAGGTTTTGACATTAGTCTTTGTGCTTTTGCCGACCCAGGAAGCGACGTTCTCCTGATCAGACTTTAAGTTGTCCGCAGCCTTGGTCAGTCTTGTTGACTTACGCTTTGACGCTTCGACTTGCTTCTTGGTCGTTTCTTTGACGTTGGTCTTGTTCGCCAGAAGAGATAGCTTCTCCTCTGCTTTAGCGGCGGCCTTTCTCCTCGACGATCTCCTTTGGGGCTGTTCAACAGGCTCTTCTGAAGCTTCGCTGACGACAGCCGGGGCCTCAACGGCAGAAGCTTGCTTCTTTGTAGTCCTTTTATTCTTCGGTTTGGACTGCGTCTCAGATTTGGATTTTTCGACAGGCCTCTCAGCAATGTCATGGATGACAGAGGCGTCCTGCTGACTTTCTGGCCTGTCTTGGTTCTCCTTCGTCACAGCAAGGCTGGACGCCACGGCGTCGAGGTTGGAAGCAGAATCAACATCATTTTCCCCTTGGGGTGCAATTCTCTGTGTCATTTTTCTTGAAGGCAGTTTCCTCTTGGGTGTGTGAGCCCGTTGCTTGGTGAGACTGTGCAGCACCTGGGCGGATTTGCACACGGGGGAAAATTCCGACCCTATGGGGTTCCAGTTTTCAGGCTCCGCAGTCTGGATCTCACTACCGGAGGGTTCGTTTTCCTCTGCAGTCTGGATCTCACTACCGGAGGGTTCGTTTTCCTCTGCAGTCTGGATCTCACTACCGGAGGGTTCGTTT
>JAAUXU010061276.1_pt1 | contig 12577 bp, 7 predicted proteins | sample 7278151 | NCBI WGS metagenome assembly JAAUXU01 (sample SAMN14350113, study PRJNA611818) | marine sediment metagenome | isolation source: surface marine sediment (1.8m) | place: French Polynesia: Moorea | collected 2018-08 | reverse complement strand
GTGAATAGGCCAAGATTTCGTCTTCGGCCATCGTCAGCAGTTTTCTGTTTTCGATTATCAGCTTGCCGCCTGCAATTACGCTCTCCACGTGGCGGGCATCAATCCCATAGACAAAGTGCCCTAAAAAATTTCCGGCATTGATATCCGTGGGCGAATCATAATCTAAGATAACCAGATGATTGTCCCCGTCGCCGCTAAATCCGTTTTCCCGAATATAATCATGTACCTTTCGAAAGCGGTTGTAAACCGTGTCCATACCCAGGCCTTCGGTCGCCTGACCGGTTAAAAACGCAGCTTTGGCGCTGCGCAGCATATCGCTGTGCATGCCATCAGTTCCAAGGATGATGTTATCGCCCAGCTCCCGGTAATTGGTAACGCCCACATTGTTATTCAAGTTACTTTCGGTGTTCTGCACGACGTAAATACCGGAGTCGCGCAGCAGTTGTTTTTCCTTTTCGCTCAAATGGATGCAATGGGAAAATATCGATTTGGACAGCTCCAGCGCACCGGTGTCCGCATAACGCTCCACTACCCTTTTGTTGTATTGTTTTAAACAGGCATCCTGATCGACCGCATCCTCGGCAACATGCACATGCAGACCGGTATCATGCTTGTGGGCCAGATCGATGGCCCGTTTGAGCAAATCATCACCGACGGTAAAAGAGGCATGCAAGCCGACATGGCCCTGACGTCCAGAGCTTAGAAAGGAATCGGTTTCCTGCAGGCCTTTTTCTTTAGATCCCTCCCCGTCCCGGTCGGATATCTCATAACACAGCAAATGGGAAATGCCGATACGATCAAATGCCCTGGCGATGGTTTCCAGCGAATCATCGATGGCAAAAGGCGAGGCATGATGATCAATCACAAAGGTGGCCCCGTTTTTGGCGCAATACAATGCGGAGACCAGCGCACTGGCTTCGATCATATCCGTGTTAAGGGATTTATCCAGGTGCCACCATATATATTGCAGAATTTCCGAAAAATTTTGGGGAATTTTCGCCGGTGCCGGCATCCCTCTGGCCAGAGCGGAATAGATATGATGATGAGCGCAACCAAATGCCCGGGTAACCAGCTGATGTCGACAATCCAAAATCTGATCATCGGCGCCCAAGTCATCCGCTGACGGCAGCGCATCTATAAACTCGATACCGCCGTCATCACCGGGGGAAACCGCCAAATGAGTCGCGGTAAACGCCAGGGTCTTCCAATCGATATAGGTGGCATCCTTCAGGTATAGGGTCATCCCTTCTCCTTATCATTGGTTAGTGCAGGTTCCAGGTTTAGAGATCTTATTTCAATGGTTCAGCAGTTATTAGCAGTAGACAGATGACTATTTTTTGGATGGCAAGCATCACATTCTGTACTCTGTCGCCTGTCCTCTGGTTGCTGGCTGTCTGGCACTTTTTTTATGCAGCGGTGTAAGTGCCGATTGTTTGATACAAAGAACACCTCCAAAAAGCCGAGGACGAGGACGAGTAGGAGGACGAGTACGATAAAGCATATAACGTTTCGTCCTCGTCGTCGTCCTCGTAAACGTCCTCGATAAAACAAATCATATGCTACACGTAACAAAGAACCTATAATACTTTTTGCCGCTTATTGATCGGAAGTTGATAGCGCGGCACCCCATCATAGCGAAACAATGCATTGGCAACAGCACCGGCCGTGGGGATGTTGCCAATCTCCCCTATCCCTTTGGCACCGTAAGGGCCCAGCGGATCTTTGACTTCTACCTTCTTGACCTCAATGCGCGGTACCTGTTTGATGCGCGGAAGACCCAGCTTGCCGTAACGTTTTATTTTCAGCTGCCCTTCCTCCATGGGCAGTTCCTCGCTAAGCGCATAACCAAGCCCCATGACGACCGCCCCTTCAATTTGGCTTTCAAACAGGATCGGGTTGATGATTTTCCCTCCGTCATGGGCAGCGATGACCCGGTCCACCTGTCCGGATTCGTCCAAGATCACCAGATGGGTGGCATAACCATAAGAATAATGGGTCAGCACTTCTCCCGGTTCATCGAGCGGGGTGGTCCAATCACAAACCCAGCGGCCAGTATATACCTTGCCCTTTAATTGCGCCAGGCTCTTGGAGGTTAAATCCTTTTTAAGATCACTTGCTGCGCTGATGATGGCATGTCCCATTTGAAAGGTTGCACGGCTGGCGGTAGTCATGCCGGCCCGTGCTTTGGACTCGGTGTTGACGCTGACTTCAACACAATCCGGATTATCGATTCCGATTTCTTCGCACAGAATCTGCTGGGCGACGGTATCCACCCCCTGGCCCATTTCGGTCCAGCCGTGCTGTAATAGGATGCGATTTTCAGGTTGAATTTCAATTTTAACGTCACATTCTTCAAGGACGCCGTTGCCGATGCCGCAGTTTTTGATGCCACAGGCCAGCCCCGCTGTTTTGGCCGCGTAAAATTCGTCTTTGACCGCCAGCAGAGTCTCTTTCAAACCGACGCCTTCACCCAGAATCTGCCCGGTGGCCGTGGCTTTGCCGGTTTCAAGCACATTATCATACCGGAACTGCCAGGGGTCAAACCCGCCTTTAACACACAGCTTTTCAATACAGCCTTCCATGGCAAAGGTGACCTGATTAACCCCGAAGCCCCGCATGGCGCCGCAGGGGATATTGTTGGTATAAACCGCTTTGGATTCAATATCGACATTCGGAACGTAATAAGCTCCGGTGGCGTGACCGGCAGCCCTTTCCAGCACTTCACCCCCCAATGATGCATAAGCGCCGGTATCTCCTAAAATGCGCGCGGACAAGCCGGTCAGCTTACCGTGTTCATCACACCCCAGGGTGTACTGCATGTAAAAGGGATGTCGCTTGGGATGCATGCGAATGGATTCTGAGCGGCTTAAGCTGACCTTGACCGGTTGATTGAGCAGGTAACTGAAAACAGCCGCATGACCCTGAACGGTCAAATCTTCTTTGCCGCCAAATCCCCCGCCAGTGGGAACCAGTTTAACGCTGACCTTATCGCTGGCAACACCGAGGATGCGGGCGATCTGCCGCTGGTCTTCATATACGCCCTGGCTTTGAACATAAAGTTCAATCCCGTCCCGTCCCATGGGCAATGCAATCGCGACCTCAGTTTCCAAAAAGCCGTGCTCCACCCGCTGGGTCTGATAAGTCGCTTCGACCACATGGGCTGATGCCTTAAAAACCGAATCAATATCATCGCCGCGTTGAATATGGGATACACTCAGCAGGTTGCCGGACTCATGGACGTTAACGGGGCTGTTTTCAGCACGATGCACATCTGTCAACGGCTCTTGGACATCATATTCCACATCGATCGCAGCAGCAGCCCGGCGGGCAGTATCTTCGTCTTGGGCCACCACGCCGGCCAGGACATCTCCGATGTAGCGCGTAGACTCACCGGCTGCAATCATCACGGGCCAATCCTGGTGAATCACGCCGATGGTGCGTTCACCGGGAATATCATTGGCCGTAAAAACCCGCACGACACCCTGTATGTTTTCTGCTGCGGCAACGTCAATCCGGCGGACTTGCGTCCGGGGATGGTCGCTGAATTTGAGGGCCCCATGCAGCATGCCATCAATGCGCAAATCATCAATAAACGCGCTGCGGCCCACTGCTTTGTCATAGGCATCGTATTTGGGCTGAGATGTGCCCACCTTGCCGCTAGCGGTAAGTTGAATCTCCTGATTATTGCGCAAATGCTCGGCCGCCAGTTCGATGGCATCGACAATTTTGATATAACCGGTACAGCGACACAGGTTAAATCGAAGGGCTTTAATAATTTCCTGGCGGCTGGGTTGGGGGTTGTTTTCCAAAAGTATTTTGGAGCGCGATAAAAAGCCAGGTGTGCAAAAACCGCACTGCACCGCTCCTTGGGCCACAAATGCCCGCCCGAGTGTTTGGCGCAGGCTTGCCGGAAAACCTTCAATGGTGACGATGCTGGCACCATCCAGTTTGCGCATGGGGGTTACACAGGATAACGCCGGCTTGGCATCCACCTCGACCAAGCAAGCACCGCAGGTTGCTTCCCCACTGCAACCATTTTTAACCGAAACAATGCCGGCCGTCTCTCTTAGATAATTTAACAATGACCGCTTGTGGTCACCGTCATAGGATATGTCCACGCCGTTTAATGTAAATTTTATCATGATTCACATATCTTGTTCGAATGGATGGTTTATCTAAATATATAAATCTACCACGAAGTGCACGAAGTTCACGAAGGGCTTTAAAAAGTAAAATTTTGTTTTCTTTTCGTTCTTCGTGTTCTTCGTGGTTAAATATTATTCGTTGTCGTCAGCTTCAAAGCCACTGCGGATGTTCATCGTACACGAAGATAAACTTATTTTTTTATCTTGGCGTCTTTGCGGCTTTGCGTGAGACATTTCAAATTATACGCGTACCGGCTTCTCCTTCTATGGCCGCCTTCAAGAGGTGCGGGCTGGTAATGATCGCGCTCTCACCACCGTGCTCGAGGAAATCCAGCGCAGCTTTAATTTTGGGCAGCATACTGCCGGCGGCAAAATGGCCTTCGGCCATCAAACGTTTGGTCTCCTCTGCACTTATGGCGTCCAAGGCCTTTTGGTCAGCTGTTCCATAATTTAAAAAAACATTGTCAACGGCCGTTGATATCAACAGAATGTCGGCATTTAAGCGGGTGGCCAGCAAACTGGAGGCATAGTCTTTGTCGACAACGGCATCACGGCCTTCAAACGTGCCATCGTCAAGGCGGACGACCGGTATGCCACCACCGCCAATGGCAATAACGCAAAACCCTTGATTGACTAAAGTTTCAATCGCATCCAGCTCAATGATGCGGACAGGCATCGGGGAAGGCACCGCTCGCCGGTAACCGCGTCCGGCATCGCGGATGACCGCCCATTCCGGATGATCTTTTTGCAGGTTTTTAATCTGCAGTTCGTTGTAAGAAGAACCAATGGGCTTGTCTGGATCAGCGAATGAAGGATCATACGGATCAACTTCGACCCGCGTAACGACTGTCACGGCCATCTGGTTCAAGCGGCGCTTGTTGAACTCATTTTCAAGTGCCTGCTGGATCTGGTAGCCCAGGGCGCCCTGGGTGTCGGCCACACAGCTTGCCAGGGGCACAAAATGCAGCCCTTCATGCATGTAGGCAATTTCCGATCGTCGTAGAATAAAGCCTACCTGAGGGCCATTCCCATGGCTGATGATCGTTCGGTAACCGCCTTCGATAAGATCAACAATCGGGCGGGCGGTTTCACAGATGGCGGCATATTGATCCTCGACACGCTGATAACGGGGATCCTTTATCAAAGAATTGCCGCCGATAGCGATGACAAGCAATTTGGGCATGGTTCCCACCTTGCTGAAATATTTCTATTCATCCAAGCAATACACTAATTTCTGGTAATAAGATCAATATACATTGCCGGTATGACAGCATACATGGCTGCGGCCTGAACCAGCTCGCTTTTCCAGGTCTTCTCGTTAGGTGCGTGAGCCTGATCTTCATGTCCCGGCCCAAAACCGATACAGGGAATATCAGACATCCCGGTGATGGCCACCCCGTTGGTTGAAAATGTCCATTTATCCACCACCGGGTCTTTTCCAAAAAGGTTTTGATAGCCGGCCACCAGCGTCTGACAGGCCGGATGTTTTTCTTCCAGAGTCCAGGCCGGAAAATAGGAATCCGTTGCATAGACCAGACCGGTATACGATGGCCGGTCATAGGTATACATCTCCACCCGGGCACCGCTTTTTCTGACAGCTGGCAATTCCCGAATTTCCTGCAATGCCAATTCGCTGGTTTCACCGGTAGTCAAGCGTCGATCGATGGAGATCCAGCAGCCGTCGGCAACCGCACAGCGTGAGGGCGAACTGGAAAAAATTTCTGAAACCGTCAGCGACCCCTTGCCTAAAAAATCGTCTTCCCGTAAACGACCGTTTAACACCTGAAGCTCATTGAGAATCGGCGCCATTTTGAATATGGCATTATCGCCCCTTTCAGGTGCCGAGCCATGACAGCTGACCCCGCTGGTCGACACTTTGATCTCCATCCGACCGCGCTGGCCTCTGTAGATCCGACAGGAGGTGGGTTCAGTAGAAACAACGAAATCGGGCCGGATGTTGCTTTCATTGATGATATATTGCCAGCAGAGGCCGTCGCAGTCTTCTTCCTGAACCGTTCCGCTCAGCAACAGTGTATAGTCATCTTGCAGATCCAGATCTTTGATGATTTTGCCGGCATAGACCATAGCGGCCATACCGCCTTCCTGGTCGCTGGCGCCGCGCCCCACGATGATCTCATCATCTTCATACCCCTGATAGGGATCAACATCCCACTGTTCGGGATCACCGACACCCACTGTGTCCACATGGGCGTCCATTGCAACCAGATGCCGTCCGTTTCCGATATACCCCAAGACATTTCCCATGGGGTCGATATCCACCCGGTCGAATCCAACTGCTTCCATTTCCTGCTTGATGCGCTGGATGACCTTTTCTTCCTGACGGCTTTCGCTGGGAATGGCAATCATATCGCGCAAGAATTTTGAGATCTCGGGCTTATATTTGTTGGCACGATTCAAAACTGCTTTAAAATCAATGTTCATGTCAAATCCTCTATCAATCTGAATGGATCCTGATTTTATTTTTCTATGACAGGATTAACAGGATTTACCGGATCTTTTTATGTTCATCACTTTCCGGAAGAAAGTGATGAAACCTAATCCGCTTCGCGGAATGCGCAGTATCCTAATATATGATAAAGTACCAATTTCCAAAATGAGATGTAAAACAACGCCTCTTTACAGAGAGTTCATCATATCGCAGCCGTCTTTGATTGATGTATAGCCAATTTATAACCCTGATTGTTTCCGCCGTAAGGCGGATTGTATTTTCACGGTTTCATCCGGAAACCGTGAAAGAAAAGAAAATCCTGTCTAATTTCTAAAATTTAAATGGAATCCATTCCGCTTTAACAGCTATAGCTTATCGAGTAGTCCGGTTTTGGAATTGAACTCCTCGATCAGGGCATCGATTTGATCCGCATTGGTAGGGATGCTGTTCCAGTAATCATCATCATACCATTGCTGCTGGATCTCTTCGTAGGTTTTACCCTGCTGCTCAACCCAGGTATAATACTTGAGATTGTGGATGCGTTTCCGCCCGTAGTATGTCAGTTCCTCCATGTTGTCGATGGTCAGCCCCTCAATATGGCGGGCATAAACAGCAGCCGCATCGCTATCGCTAAACTTGCCGCGTTCCTGGTTGAGCTCGACCAGCCGGCTGGCGTACATCTCCATCGAATCGGTCAGCACCGTCATGACAATATCCTGATCCCCCAGTTCATAATAGCGCGCGAATTTAATGGCTGTCACCAAATTGCCGATGCAGGATATGCCCAGCAGGTCAAGCATTTCAAGCAGCTCCGCAGGAACGCCTTTGGCCGCCAGGTATTTTTTGCCGGCCGGCTCGTTAAACAGACGCATCAAGCTGATGGGAATTTCGTCGTCAACGGCCACGACCATGTCCAGATTTTTGACATTGTGAATCCAGGGCACATGCTTGTCACCGATGCCCTCGATGCGGTGTTCGCCAAACCCGTTGCGTAGCAACGTTGGGCACTGCAGCGCCTCACTGGCCACAATTTTACTGGCCGGAAACTGCTTTTTGAGAAAATCGCCACAGGCGATCGTGCCGGCCGAGCCGGTAGCTGACATAAAGCCGCAAAATTTATCTTTAGGGCCCATGATGCGTTTGAGGACTTTCAGCACCGCTGGCCCGGTGATTTCATGATGCCAGAGATAATTGCCAAATTCGTCAAACTGATTAAAAATCGTCAGATCCTGTCCGGATTGCCGCAGCTCCCAGCACTTGTCAAAAATTTCTTTAACATTGCTTTCGCTGCCCGGGGTTTTAATGATTTCCCCGGAAACCGATGCGAGCCAGTCAAAGCGTTCCCGGCTCATCCCCTCCGGCAGGATGGCAATGGATTCGCAGCCCAGCAAAGTGGAATCGTATGCCCCGCCGCGGCAGTAATTACCCGTCGACGGCCATACGGCTTTCTGGACAGCAGGGTCGAACTGACCGGTTACCAAACGCGGTACCAGGCAGCCAAAGGCGGCTCCCACCTTATGCGCGCCGGTAGGAAACCATTTACCGACAATTGCCACGATGCGCGCCTCGACACCGGTGATTGCCTTGGGGAATTCAATGAAATTCACATCGCCAAATCCGCCGCCTTGAGGCACCGGCTCATTGTGCCACGTGATCCGAAAGAGGTTTAAGGGATCGATGTCCCACAGCCCGATATTTTTCAGCCGGGCGACGATGGCCTCGGGTATGCGGCCGGGATCTTGCTGCTGCTTGAATGTGGGAATGATGATCTTTTTTTCTTTGGCCCTTTGAACGGCGCTTTCAAGCCCTTCGGGAACAATGGTCAAATCAATCACGGTACAATCTCCTCAAGTAAGAGGTTTCAAGTGTTCCGCCTGAGGCGGATTCAGGTGTCAGCAAAGGGATGACAGAGTGCAGGATCTGGTGATTTCGAAAGTCATGAGGTTCGCAATCCTGACACCTGACACCCGAAACCTGACACCTATTTTATATTTACCATGTGGCAACTACCTGCTTGAGAGCATCAAGATCCGGCTCGACATGAACCGGCTGGGTCCCAACTTGCTCAACCGCCTGCATGGCGCCGGCGACATCTTTTAAACCATTGCCGGTGTTTAAAACGACGATGGAATCATCGCTGGACACCAGCTGCCGATCAACCGCTTTGACAAGGCCGGCGTAAGCGGCTGCGCCGGCTGGCTCGGCAAAAACGCCTGTTTTGCGGGCCAATTCGGGTATGGCGGCAAGTATGTCGTCATCCTCAACACAGATAAAGGCGCCTTCAGAATCATTGACGGCGACCAGGGCCTTGATGCGGTCCCGCGGCAATCCCGCGCTGATACTGTCTGCCACGGTATGGGCATCGATGGGTGATTTGGTGAGAATATCTTCCTTATTTTTCCAGGCGGTGTACAAATAGTTACTGCCGGCAGCCTGCACCCCCATTAATTTAGGCATCTTATCGATCCAGCCCAGAGCTTGCAGGTCTTTGAGGCCCTTGTGCAAGCCCCCGATGATACATCCATCCCCCACGCTCACAAAGATGCAGTCGGGTGCCCGCCAGTCCAATTGCTCACAAATTTCATAAGCGGCTGTTTTTTTGCCTTCGGTCATGTAAGGATTGAACCCGGAATTGCGATTGTACCAGCCGTATGCCCGGGTGGCCTGCAGACACAGCTCAAACGCATCATCATAAGTTCCTTTGACCAGAAAGACGCGCGAGCCAAATACCAGCAGTTGGGCGATTTTAGCCTGCGGGGCGGTTTCCGGAACAAAGATCACATTGGCCTGCTGCATGCTGGCGCACAAACCGCTTAAAGCAGCGGCGGCATTTCCGGTGCTGGCCGTGGTAATGAGCCGGGCGCCTTTTTCTTTGGCTTTCACCACGGCAATGGCGCTGGCGCGGTCTTTAAAGGAGGCGGTGGGTTGGCGTCCGTCGTCTTTGACCCAGACGTTCTTCAGACCCAGGTCTGTCGACAGGCGTTGCGCCGGATACAAAGGCGTCCAGCCGATTGAAAGGCCCGGGACATCAATGCGCGCGTCAACGGGCAGCAGCGGCCGATAGCGCCAGATGGAAAGATCATCGGACTGCAGCAGAGATTCTTTGCTCAACTGCCGGCTGATCACATCGTAATCGTAAACCACATCCAGAACGCCCTCGTCTCCATGATCCGGGCAGACGTAGTCGACGTCTTCAGGCCGATAGAGCTTACCGCAAACCAGACATTTCAAACCGTGTATGTGCTGCAATCAATTCGCTCCTTATAGAATAAAATAGAATAAAACTGGTGTCAGGTGTCAGGCCTTCGGTGACCAGTGTCAAGTCTTTGCTACTCAATAGCAATAATGGTCGCATGTTTGTCCTGGTTCGGATTTTGGTCTTAACTTCCCTGACACCTGAATCCGCCTCAAGCGGAACACCTGATACCTGTATTGCCGAATAAAACGACTGACAAAATCGTTCACTATTTATTAAATCACTTGCGGGACGCAAACCTAATAATTTGTATTTAAGACCATACCCGCATTTATAAAAAAAATAAAGGATCGGTTGTTAAAACAGACCGTTCTTTGCCGAATGATTAAAGATGCGCATCTGAAGCTTGCACTCGCAAACAGGTTGTGATACGTCACCTGAATCCAATCATAATGATCCAACCACGCTCAGCAGACCGAAAAAATGGCGGCTGGGCCATAGCTCTCAATGTCCATTTTCATTATTCGTCAATAAATTTAGGATATTAAACCCATTTTTGGCATTTAAATGTCCTGAGTCATCAATTTTGAAAGGAGGCTGTCATGAAAAGAAATAAATTTTTTATAGCACTGGTGGTTTTCGTCGCATTTACCTGGGGTTTATTCGGCGGTGGGGCACCGGGACCGGCGAAAGCGGACGCTGCGGAAGCCTTGAAAGCGGCATTTATTTATGTCGGTCCCATTGGAGATCTCGGCTGGAGCTGGGAGCACGATACGGGCAGAAAAATGCTGGAGAAAGAATTTGGCGACAAAGTCAAGACCACTTATATCGAAAGCGTGCCCGAGGGGCCGGATGCGGCCCGGGTCATTCGGCAGTATGCCATGCAGGGCTATAATGTCATTTTCGCAACCTCATTCGGGTACATGGACCCCATGCTGGAGGTTGCAGGGGATTTTCCCAAGGTTTATTTCGAGCACTGCTCGGGATTTAAAACCGCTCCCAATATGAGCACTTACTTTGGCCGCATGTATCAACCGCGCTATCTCTCAGGAATTGTGGCTGGAAAAGCGACCAAAACCAACATTATCGGTTATGCAGCGGCTTTTCCCATTCCAGAGGTGATTCGGGGCATCAACGCCTTTACCCTGGGTGTTCGTTCGGTTAATCCCAAAGCTCAGGTCAGGGTGGTGTGGACCAATACCTGGCTTGATCCGGTCAAGGAAAGAGAAGCGGCTATTGCGCTGCTGGACGCCGGTGCAGACGTCATTGCCCAACATCAGGACACCACCGAGCCGCAGAAGGCCGCCAAAGAAAGGGGCTTAGTAAGCATTGGCTACGACTCGGATATGCGCGCGTTTGTCGGTGACAGCGTCCTGGTCAGCCCGGTCTGGAACTGGGGGTCCTATTATGTCGCCACCGTCAAAGCCATTATGGACGGCTCATGGAAAACGCACCAGTACTGGGGCGGGTTGAAAGACGGCATGGTCAAACTGTCGGATTTTAGCCCCAGAGTGCCGCAGGATGTCAAAGACCTGGTGACTGCCAAGCAAAAACAGATGATAGACGGAACCTGGGATGTCTTCTGGGGTCCGATTAAGGATCAAAACGGAAAGGAAGTGGTTCCGGCCGGTGGCAAGATGAGCGACCCGGATATGCTCAATATGAGCTATTTTGTTGAGGGGGTTGTCGGCAAAGCCGGCCAGTAAAAGTGAATTTTAAAGCCCATCTAATCCCCGATGGCTGCGTTATCCAGGATAAATGGATTACACATCTATTTTATGAAAATAAAGGTGTGCATTAAGCCGGTTCGAAATGCTCGAATACTACATGTATGCTCCACTTTCGAACCGGCTTACGCCTTGCCCTCGGGGATAATCTGGGGCTTTAAAATCCACTTTTTAACATTTAATTTATTTAAAATCGCGCCGTGCCATTAGGCGTAATCTAAAGTTTTAAAACCACTTTTAAAGTTTCGTTTTTCTTTAAAAAACTTTTTAATCTGCTTTGCGGCCCACGCCCGCCATGCGAGCAAGGCGAGGCGGGCAGGTTTGCGTGAGGCTATCTTTTAAGCAAACACCGGATCATCCTAAAGCCATGTCAGACGAAACCAAAACGCCCATTCTGGAGATGAAGGGGATCACCAAACGGTTCCCCAATGTGGTCGCCAACGAAGATGTGGATGTGGAGCTTTATCCCGGCGAGGTTCTCGCCCTGCTAGGTGAAAACGGTGCGGGCAAGAGTACCCTGATGAATGTTCTGGCCGGAATGTACCGGGCGGATGAGGGCGATATCTTTATCCGGGGCAAACGCGTCGAAATTGATTCCCCGCGGGATGCCATGCGGCTCGGCATCGGAATGGTCCACCAGAACTTTATGCTGGTGGACACCATGACGGTGGCGGAAAATATCATCCTGGGATTACCCGACCTGCCGTTTGTCCCGGATATGGCAGATATCCGTGGCCGCATCCGGCAGCTTTCTGAACGCTACAATCTTCAGGTCGATCCGGACAGTCGCATCTGGCAGTTGAGCGTCGGCGAGCAGCAGCGGGTTGAAATTTTAAAGCTCATTTACCGCGGCGCTGAAATCCTGATACTGGATGAACCCACCGCCGTCTTAACCCCCCAGGAATCCAAAGAGCTCAACGGTATTCTTCAGCAGATGACTGGTGAAGGCAAATCCGCCATCTTCATCACCCATAAAATGGAGGAGGTCATTGCGTTCTCGGACTGGGTGAGGGTACTCAACAAAGGCCGCCTTGTCACCGTTAAGCAAACTGGCAAAACC
>JAAUXU010063593.1_pt1 | contig 12580 bp, 11 predicted proteins | sample 7278151 | NCBI WGS metagenome assembly JAAUXU01 (sample SAMN14350113, study PRJNA611818) | marine sediment metagenome | isolation source: surface marine sediment (1.8m) | place: French Polynesia: Moorea | collected 2018-08 | reverse complement strand
CTGTCTTTCCCCTTCCCCTCCTGACCTGGGGCCACCACGCGAGCCGGCGGGCCCGAACCCGGTTTACGCGTGGTTGGGGGGGCTCCGTCCCCCCCCCCCCCCCCTCCCAGAGCTGTTGCGAACCATCCTTCCTTCCTTCCTTCCTTGCTTCCCCATGCTTGTGCCCCCCTCCCCCCCTACTGTGTTGTATGCGGAGTCGTCGTGTTTGTGCGTCAATGTCTTCTGTACCGTGTGTGTGTTTTTCTTCTTCTTCTGGACACAGAGAGCATTGAAGTTAAGCATATAGCAGGCTCCATCCTGCTCTTGCTCCTCTTTGCGGCGACTGCGCTCTTGTTTGGGGAAGGAGAGAGTTATATATGTGAATGCTCTTTCGGTGTTAGTTGGCTGCTAGCTCGGCAAGAGCGCGCACGTGATGAATTTATCGGCGCGTTTGGTGTGCTGACGCACACATGAGTGATCGTGGTCGTGGTCGTTGCTGTTGTCGTTGCTGTTGCTGCGGTGCATGGTCTGGACATCGACCGTGTTGTGGGAGTGATTTCGAAGTGCACGAGGGAAGGTCACACGAGGAGTCGGGGGAAACAACTTGGCTGCGATCAATCTAAAGGGTTGGACACATAAATTCCATTGGACGATCCTCTTCGGTTGCCACTCCAGGTCTGCCTTTCATCTTTTAAATTCCCTTTTCTTGTGTGGACGTGTGTACAGGGTGTGCTAGACAAAGGTTAGTAGTGCTCTGATTTCAAAACCAAACGCTGTAGAGCATCGTCAAGGGTTGTCTGCCAACCTATTTCTCTGCCCTACTTTGGGTCCACCTTGCAATGACCAACAGGGTGTTCTGAAGCAAAATTTAGTCTTCTTCTAACCAAACGGTTGGGTGTGGCGTCATGTTGCTGATACACTCCATCTGCAATGATCAACAACAGGGTGTCTTAGATAAATCGGGACGGTGTTTAGAGTGTCACAACTTTGAAAGCCAATGTTGTAGGGCGTTTGCATTAATCTTGAGGTGCATGTATGTATGTACGTACACATGTATGATCTTCGGGCAATCGGCGATTAATCCGGATAACGTGTCGTCAAAGTTGGAAAGGTCTCCTCTCTTTCATTTGAGGTGCACCCCATTAGTACGTACATATGTCCACATCGGCGACCTCTGGCCCGGGAACACCCTGTATCAACGGTGGACGAGGAAAGTATCTCTCAAGAAGAAAGTATGTTGTTAACAACCCAATGAGAGCTTCAAATGTTGTAAACGTTTCGCTCAAGAGTTATAACACTGCCAACTTAGTCCGGCTTTGTCTGGCACACGCCGTATCTACTGCATGTGGCACAAAGATTAATGGCAGGTGCAGCTTGCTTGCTCCAGCCCCTATGTAGTGGACGTGTGTGGAGGCAGAGAAGAAATACCAACTATTTCTCCACCAAGGCAATGTCAAACTGCTCCAGTGTTGGACCAAAGCCTCTCTGTGGCACAGCCTGGTGGCATTTAATTGAGGCAGACACCGCAGCACGATCATACACATGAGGAAGGAAGAAGAGACTTTGCACAGGTTATGCACGTGCCAATTTCAACAGAGCAGAAAGTGAGAGTGAGAAGCTTGCTCTCTCTTGATGCATTTCCAGTGTGGCATCATCAGTAAAAAAAATGGGCAAACTTTGAGTGTTCGGTGCCAAAGTTGGGACAAGGTTTGGCCAGATTTTCTCGGTCATGCACCAAGACTCTGGATTGTGCACTGTCCTGACCGGTCGGTCAGTACGTGACTGTCAGTGCTTTCGCAACCCTTTGGCAGCTCGGAGCAGCCTCCAGCGCAGCTGCGGCGCATCCACAGGTTCCACAACTGCCGAGCATTAAGCTCTATTAATATACGCCAAGCTGTCCTAGGGGCAGCAGCTTCAGCAAGGCCAGAAGACAAGTATTTAGCATAGTTGTACTTAACGACACTGGCAAAGTTTTTCTCTCGTCAGTGAGAAACGCGCTGGAAACGCGCACAGATGCCCAAATAACAGCAGCAATCAAGGCACATTTGGTGCGTTCTCCTCGACGCAGATATGGACAAGGTCTCTCGTACTCACTGGCCAAACAGAACCCTAATTATCTGCTGCTCTCTCCCCCTTTTTTTGGACCCTGTACTTTCCTCTACAATATAGGGAGGGGCTGCGCAGGATGGTCCCAAGTACTTTCCTTATGCACTTTCAGACACATCAGTGCAACAGCTCAGTTTACAATGAATGAAGAAGGAGCAGAGGTTGTATAGCAGATAGAGCAATCCGCTGTTGCCGATCATGCCTTAAGTGATCCAAGTTGGACTGGGGACAGAATTTGAGGAAAATAAACACGACCAAGTTTTCAACTTCCCGGAGTCGCTGACCTCGACAGAGACAACGACAACTTGGCGCCGTCACCAATCCCGGACTGCATTATCTAACGCTGGCACTCATCACTCCCTACCTTGGACGCCAATCACGGATGGCACTGTCCTTGACAGGTACAAGAAAGGTGGCAGTGGACGTATTTGTTCACAGCTCCATCCGGAGAGGGTGAGAGAAAGGTGCCTTCACAACAACACAGTATGTGCACACATAACCTGCATACCAGCAAGCCCACCTCCCTACCTTTTTTTTTTCCTTGGAGAGATCCAAACTTTAAAGGAAAGCTGGTGATTCTCAAACAGCACCACTGACTTTCCCCATTTCTTGACGTTAGCTTGACATGGGCCTGGTGATAAAGTTCGATAAAGTTAAAGAAAAAAGACGTGCAGAATTGTTTATGTCCAACAAATGAAGCAGGAAATTGTCTAAAGAAAACCTGCTTTGGAAAAGTGAAATATCTTCTTTTGGGGGGTCTCTCTGCTGGAGTTTATTTTTCTTCAGTTCATGGGGGCCGTCAATAAAAGTGAAATTGGCGACGTTTGAGGAAAAGTGATTCATCGATCCTGATGAAGGTTTCGCACTGAAAATCGGCATCCAACTTATGGGCGGGCACCTCAGCCCAAAATTTTGAGCGCTCATTCTGCGCCCTCTGCTCTCCGTCATCTCAAGGTCTCACATACTAAGCGCATAGTTGGGCCACGACAACAAACTAGGCCTGCCAGGGGTGTCCGCACCTGCACCCGGGTACCCAAACCATATTTGCTACCTGCCACCAGCCCATTCCAGGCTGTGGCGGGGGTCGTGACCGGCCGAAACAGGGGACCAAGACTGGGAAAAATTGTTGTTTTACCCTTAAGTGCGTGCATTTTCTTCCCAGTTACTGGAAATCACTATTTTTTTCTTTAGGTTTTCTTCATTCAACTTGCGCCGTGAGGCAGACAAGACGTGCGGTTCTGGGCGGAAGTTTGCATACATCTGAGAGGAGAACTTTTCTTCTCTCGTAGCACAGGAGAACTAGTGAATTATTTAGCTCTCGTAAGGTCTACTAACATTGTTATTTTGACATGGACCCTAACCATATGCAAAGTTTTCACCTTGTCCGGGGGGGGGGAGAAGAGAGATTGTTTGTTGTCCAAAAAGTAAGCAAAGTTATTCTCCCGAGAAAAATTCACAGATGTTTGAGCCAGCCCTGAAACACTTTTTTCCATGAGAAATGAGTCGAGAAAGTGTCAGGGATCACGAGAGGATCAGAGTTAAATGAGAATAACTGATCTTCGATGTCAAACATGTAATTTTCCTTCACAAATAGGCTCGCAGGAATGAATGCAGCACTGATCAGTACGTATCATATTCATGCAGTCCCGGTGTACACATTGAGGCATGGCCATGACCCCAGATTCCGTGGGAACCCTGATCCGCCTCATGAAAAATTCAGCAACGTCACTGCTGCCATCTTCAAATACAACATCATACAAAGCAGCAACTCAGACATCCTCCGGAGCAAATTGAGAGCCACCTGACAACGCTGGGCATTTGATGGAGTTGAGCATATTTCTGGAGCCACTTCAGGACTACTAGAAAAACAAGACTGCTCTTGGGGACGTCTCCGGGACTGCCAAAGAACAGAAGTGTTGGAGCCAGGCTGAAGGATGCAGGAAATAGTCGTGTCACAGACATCATTTCGTGCCTGGGAGAGGAAAATGGTGGATCTGGAAGACTCTGCACATGTTGGCAAAGACTTTACAGCCAAATGTTACGTTTACTCTGCATTAGAAAAAAGTAGAAAAACAACCCTTGCCTTCACTGTTTAGCAGTGCTGTCGATCTGTTCTAGCAAAAAGCTTCTTCTCTCAGTGTCCACCCTGACTCCCAACGTTTCCAACGACTTCCTACCCATACCCATTGTTGCCTGGATACCCCAACTACGCGTTCACCTCTGTGACACCTTTTGGATGCAGAGTTCCAATACCCATTTTTACACACCCATGAAGGTCAGGGTCAGCCAAAAGTGGTGCCGTCACTCGAGAGATGCGCGTGAGGTCGTTGTCACCTTCACGTCTGCCTGCGAAAACTCACTCAAGACGTGAGTAGTTTGCGCGTTGTCTAGAATATTTGGGCAAGATTTCAAGAAATATCCTAGGGCCATTACCTTTTTCTTGTTTGGCCTAACAGGTGAGAGCTCTTTTATGCGTTTGACGTACATAAGTATGTGAAATGGGCGCGACAGATGGGGATAAAAACCGTTCTAGCCAAGAAAATTTTGATCTTCAACTTTTCTACGACAAAACACGGCTGGAGGAAGGCAAAAATGCAGCCCTGAGACACGTGATCATCGCACGAGTAAACATCGTCCAAGGACGTAAGTGACTTGCCCAGAAAAAGTCATACAACATGTGTTGGGCAATAGAAATGCCGCGGAGATCATATATTACGGATGTCGACGATGACTGCAAAGGGTAAATTTGCAAATAGACCCAGGCTGAGACAGAGAGCGACCTCAGAGGTCCATCAGACACGATGGAGGAAAGCCCCACCATTTGCTGACTTTGTACCAATTATTTATGCTACTATTTTGTTTGTTTTGGTCGTCGACTTTTGTTTGGCAGAGCAACTTTTTTTTTCTCTCTCTCTCTCTCTTTCTCACTCGATTTTTGACGACGCACAGGCAAAATGCCAAAAGTCAAGCCTTTATATGAAGGAACAGGCGCTGGGAGGATTAATACCCCGAAGCCACAGAGTTGCTGTTGTGCTCAAGTTAAATATCACACTTCTTTGAAGCAATAACATTATTTATACAGCAAAGACCTGTGCTTCTTGACATTTGCCAGCATCATGTGCAATCCTGGTGCACGTGCATATCGCACTAGCGCGGGATATTCGTGCCTGGTGTCCATGGGCGTAAACTTAACTACATTTCTAATGCAACTTTCGACTTTCAGTAACTTTCCAGACCCACGGGGAGCAGGAGGGGGAAACGAGTGAGAGAGCTAAGATGATAAGACAGAATAACCTGACTGACAGCTCATTAGCACGATAACATTGCAGATATTTAGGCAAAAGGGTAGTTCTGCACTAACGCAGTTGGGGTTTTTTTTTTGGGGGGGGGGGGGGATTGCACTCATTAGACTGACTATAAGAACAATAGCGAGAAATAATAAATTTTACTGTCCCAACGCTACCTGTAAATGCTTCTCTTTCTAATTTCTAATAAACTTTGCTAAATCGAGTTAGAACACAGTAAAGGTAAGGATGAGAAAGCAGAAGGTACGCAAAACTTTTTTGCAGACTACGAAGGCCTATTTGTTTGCCTCGCTGCTAAATGAGAATTTCTTTTACGTAGCCGAGCTTAGCCTCAGATGCAACAGCAGCCTCAGGAAGTCTCTGGCAGACAGCAGAGACCAAAAATGAAAGGGAACTTACTAACGAAAGGCCGTTCGTTGTCACGCTGCTTCTCAAGGCCCTCAACAGGTAGCCAAAGTGTCCGGTCGAGCTCAGGCCTCACCAGGAAATGACTTAACCACGCACAGCTTCAACAGCTCCCTGATATTACCTGCTGCAGGCAGTCTCCAGTCCTGCCTCAGGAGTGGACCTCTTGACACGCGCACCTGGGAGACAACAATGGAACTGGTGCAACCAGAGTGTCAAATGTGGTTGAGCCTCCGACCACCAGAATGTCTCATTTCGCTTCTTGTAGCCTCTGGAAGGACTTGTCAGAGCAGACAGCAGAGATCTCCATAACGAAGACCAAGTGACGTCGATCGCCGTGTTTCTCCTCCCCAGAGTCAAGTTCGCTCACGAGTCGCTGGTGACCAGCCCAATCTGATCATCTGCTACCGGGCCCATGACTCCTGCTGGTGTCCCAGTCCTACGGGGTGGCCGGCTGCAAGTGTGCATTTCCAGTCAGCGCCATCAGCTGTAGCCGGCTGCACTGCACACCATACGTTTGACACCGTGTTTTCCACATCAAACTTGACACGACGCACAATGAAGTGTGGATGTTTTGAGCCTCTCAGGAGGCCTTCACGTTGTGCAGTTAAAGCCTCCAGCTCAGAGTCGCATGTCAGCTTACGGCGCAGGTCTTACCATTGTATGTGCCAGACAAAATGTGCCATGAGTAGACAGACCCTGGGGAAAGAGGTAAAAATTCCGGGCCTTTTAAGAGGAAAGGAGATGGTTGGGGGAAAATAGGTGGGGCTTTTTGGACCACTCTTACGTACGTTCAGAGGGTTATGGACAAGGAAAGCGAAGCATTTTTCTATGCAGTCGAACTTCGATAGACAACGTATGGTAAACTTTACTGAAGTAAAGATTCTCGATAATAACTTGACCCAGCGGTTTTCTGATAATTGCCCCTTCTTTGTAGCAAGATCGGGAAAGATATGACCACTTTATTCTACACTTACATGGAGAAATTGGGCAAGATGCTACACATTCCACACTTGTGATGAAGTGATGACCATTTTTCCTGCTCTCTTCGCAAAACAAAGTGAAGCGAATCACTAATTTGAGCCTATTAAAAAACCATTGAAGAAAGTCCAAAGTCACCGGTGTTGATCAAAAAACTGTTGTGCTAAATCACACATTCCCTTTGTGCCAAGTGCGGCAAAAAAACCCTCAAAGGACTTGATGGCCCTGGGGAAGGCCGACCCCTCATGCCTCCTCCAATCAATTATCTACGGGCAGGAAATCAAACCTGTGCTCGCTCCGACGCCCGCGCGCTGCTTTACAGGGAGGGAATACTACTTATACTGCTGCAAGAGTTTTGCCAATAATATCTACCTCGTTTCTTTACTCTTTTGCGGGTGATATTGAGGCGAGTAAGAAAGCGAAAGCGCAGGATATAAAGCGAGAACAAGCGTCAAAGTGAGCTGACCAGGCCAGCCCAGCCAGTCCAGGTCAGCCTAAAAGCCAGACACTGGCTGCCCACCCAGCCAGCCTAGGTCAGCCAAGGTCAGCCAAGGTCCATCTGCTCAGTACAGCCCAGTGGCAGCATGCAAAGGCTTCTGACTAAGAGGACAAAGATTTTTGAGAGTCTTTCAAAGTATTTTATATGGCAAAACCCTTGCATCAAAGTACAAATTTCCTCTCGGTAAAGTGACCTTAATTGACGCCAATGGACTTGATGACCCTCACGCAGCTTGATTTCCCTGGGCTCCACCCTGGAAAATCAGACCTGCCCTCATGCCAAGTCTCATTCTGGGTCAAAAAAGTGCTACTTCACCTCACTACTGGAGGGAATATAAAATGAAATCATTCCTCAACTGCATCTCACACAGTAACTTGTGATGCTGTGAACAGTTTGCCGCGAAATTCTTGTCATTGAAGTAGGAAAAAAAGAGACAAAAAGGGCAAATGTTTACAGAGCAGTATTTTTTTGCCCTGTAGTGGGCAAAAAATATGCTCTGTGGAACAGAGTGATTCTTTTTAATCTTGTTGCACTAAGTAGCACGGAGCAGAAAAGAGGAGGAATCCGTGCAACAAGAAAAGATTGCTTTGCTTGCTGAATTTTTTACCATGCAAAAACACGATCCCCGTTGCTGCAAAGATCTCGATGGAGTAAACCAGAGGCTGCTAACAGGAAACTGTAGCGTTTCGAAGTTCGATATCACTTACTTGAGTCGGGAAATCAGGCAATTGAGATCAAGTTTTGGGGAGATGTTATTTGAGGTTGCCTTTGGCAATGATGGCTCTTAGCTTTTTTTACCCTCTCCCCTTGAGGCTACCCATGAGGCTGTTGTGTGGGACAACATTTCGTCAGATCAAGACTCTTTCAGCTGGTCGTCAGCTCACATTTTCGCTCTCCCCCAATTTTTTTGCTCCCCTCTACCAAATAAGTGTAGTAGGGCCGTGCAATTTCAACGCCTTGAGGTCTGTCAACTGGGCCTTGAGGCCTAACTTGAGCTAGGCCTTGTCTCTCAAGTTCTCCTCTCGAATTTCCACTTCAACGAAGGGAAAAAATAAGCCTTCTTGAGGCATTCGTGGGACTTATGATCCATGCTTGACCACACCTCTATTTTCGTCGTTCAATGTGTACTTTTGCGTATGTACAGAGTGTCCAGAAATGCTTGTTGCGCCGGGTGGCGGCCGAGTTGACGTCGACGTTGACGTCACTCATACCGTCCACATCACACATGCAGCTCGTGAAGTCCTTGGCGATGATGTAGTTGGAATTAAAGATTGTGCCACGTCTCTCACCAAGGCGTGACTGCGCTCCAGGGCCAGGAAAAGGTCACCGACGACCTCGTGTCCTGAGGCTCTCGTGCCCCCTGCGCGCCCACCAGGAACATTAATGTTGAACATCCTATTAAAATGAGACAAGTCTAAGCGAACTTCTTGGCCGTCGTGCGCGTACGGACCTTCTCTCTCGTCTCTTCCGCACGGAAAGTCTCGACTTTCCAGGTAGAGTCTAATGACTTCTTCGAGGATGCAGGAGACGTTGGATTAACAGTTGCCTCACGAGGTCTCTGCTCGGATGATGAAGAGTGGGCGGGAGTCCTCGCAAATTCCGTCGTAAGAAATTGTCAGATGAGGTTAGTCACGGCCGCCAGGCACGTGACCAACACCCTCGCTGTCACCGTCGACATGGCTGTCACGTCAAAGGTCGCTGTGCCTCCGTGACCTTGGGCGGCTGGCGTCAAGAAGGCCTCCTTTCTTTCGTCGGACTTTCCGACGGAGTTTGGCCGGAATTTTTATCGGACCCGTGAAGGACATGAGCGCGAGTCTACGAAACTTGTCTGCCAGACGAGATCAGCTCATTGTGGCCCAAATCCTTTATGACATCTCCAAGAAATGTTCCTCAAATCACGGCTGAAAGACCTCCCACCCAACCCAGCCCGGCTGACGTCGTCAGAAAGTTACGAAAGTTCCCATAAAACACACTTTAGCAAGAAAAAAACCACGTTGCTTTCGACTTCTCCTCTCAATCCGCGTGTTCGATGTGAGGTGAAAAGAACATTTCGCGTGCATTAGAGGCTTTTACAGAGCTCTTTCGCAATATGTTGCACTCTTGCGCTCTACTTTTAATGGAATCACATTTTTTCGTAGAAGAGGCGCATCTCTCTAACCCTTTAACGTTCCCTCTCTTTCATCTCTCACTCTCTCTCTCTCTCTCTCTCTCTCACACACACACACACACACACACACACACACACACACACACACACACATGACGCATTTGTGATGAGACTCCAAGTACGGGATCGGACTGAAGTTCCCTGGCTCAGGGAAAGTTGGTTAATACTTTCTGCAGGATATGATGAAACGTTCTCCAGATTCATGGCACGAAATGACCGCGGCGGTCGTGTACAACGCGGCCGAGTCGACGACCCTCGACCGCCATCGAGCACTCTTGGCTGAGGAAGCCGATGGAACAACGACTGTTGTCACAACGTTAAAAATTATTGAAAGTGCTCGACATTGGAACTGACTTGGTCAAGCTGAAGCGTACCAAAGTGGTGGGACAACTCTTGCAAGTACAGGGTGTTCCGCATAAATATGAACCATGTTCGGGTGCCCGTGTGGTCAATCGCGTTCTCTGGGGTGAGAAACTTCCAGATCGCGGCCGATTCTTCTTCTCAGAGCCCACCTGCTCTGCAGTACACGCCCTTTGTGCACTCGCACACGATGGGCACGCGCCTCGTCACGACATCCCCCTCCTCTTCCCCAGCCGGGGGCATGACTGGGACATGAACCTAACGATCATTAGAATTAGCAACCACTTAACTTACACCCAACCTCATGTTTTTATTGACTGTGACCAATACAGATTACGGTCACAGTTGGATGTGCCGTGCAATGCAGCTGCCGAATCCTAGGCTTTCTTCCCACGCGTAGTCCCAGATGTTGGTCGCCCAAGCAGAGTTGTTGGTCGGACGGCTGCGGGCGGCATGAGTGCTGGTGCTGAGACATCTTCTTTGCCCTTGCACCGGGTCCAGATGAATGTGGCTCAGTGATGCTATTTCAAATGGTCCCTCATGGGGACGCTCGAGTGGCTCGAGCATGAGGTCTTCGAGGACATGAGTGGTCGTGGCCAGTGCTGATGCCAAATACCCAAGCCCTGCCTGTGTTGGACCTGTCCTTCGTGAGCGGATGTTGGTGCTCGCTGTAACGTTGGTTCAGTCATCTCATGTATTCCATTGAACTCGATTCCAAGCGTGAATACCGCATGAGCCACATAAATAGGGCAATGGTTCTTTGGATCTTGATGATGTTGGACATGAGGCCCCGGGAAAGCGGTTGATATAATGGAACAGGTTGAGTCACCAATTTTCTACATCTTTCATGACAAAAAACAATTTGCTTACGTGTTGAGCAGACTCGTGATGAAGAAATAAACTCTATAACACCATTTTCAAGCCAAGGGTAAGGCAGGTGTTGCCAGAGCCCTCAACGCCAATGTGAGCATGGTCCACAAGGAGCCCGGGATTATCATCAACTACAAGTCCAAGCCCAACGGGGTGAGGCCATCCCCAATGACCTCATCATTGCAGTGAAGGCCAGGATTAAGGTTTGAGGTCAGCATGCCAGGAAGTTAAATGTGGCCAGGATCACCGTGGAGAGAGCTTTGATGAAGGAACTAGGCACAAAGACGTTGTCCATAGTCCCCTGCCAGCAATTGGCCCCCCGAGTCAATACCCTCAACAACATCATCATTAACAGCAGCTTTGCATTCGGGACCTGCTGGATTTGGGATTTCGGATCTCGGGAATTGCTGGAGTGTATCACTGAAAATCGGCACCAGGGCCATGCCAATAATCGCAAATGGAGCCCTTGTTGATCTTGCTCAAGTTCGACATGTTTGCAGAAACTAAGAAAATCATTGCCCTATCTGCGGTTCACCCAGTAGTCCACCTTAGTAACCGCCATTGTTACCCTGCAGCCTGCTGCTGCTGCATTGATGTCTTCCTCATGCACTGTGCCAACAGAGCGATTGGCAATTTGTCCGTCCACTGGCAACGACTCAACTTATCGACAGATGATGCACATCCCCTCCGTGTACCGGAACTCTGCCGTTGCTGCTGCCAGCTCCTGCGGCTTCAGCCATGGTGGCCATACATGCGGCTACGGGGGGACCCGCAGTCTCAATGTGGTTTTCGACCCCTTGTGTCGCGGCATCCCTGAGGTGTGGCACCATCACCGAGGGGAACTCCACGATAATCTTTAGGAAGATTGATGCCCGTGCAGAGTGGAGCCCCGAGATGTGCGTCGGGGAAGAAGGGTCTGTCTCTGCTGGCAAGGTGAATGCCCCCAGTGGGCTTTGGGCCCATCCACCAGAGACATCAATTAGCACAGTCGCAAATGTCCATAGAAATCTGTCCCCAGTATTGGCTGCCCCTCCTCGGCCACCTGGCAGTGCCACCACACATAGCGGGTTGGCTCGCTCGTCGGCCCGACGGCAAGGGTGAGGTTAGACTTGTCCCACGACCAGGTAGCTGTAGCACCACCACTGGCACCCACTTGGAGCCTTTGGCTGTGAGTTTCTGTCCGCCGGGGAGGTTGGGCAGACTTCGACCCCAGCCCTGGACAGGAATGAGTGGCCACTGAGCTGCTCAACTGGCGCGATTTGACCACACCATCACCCATCTCCACCAGGTCCTGGAGTGCGCTGAAGATCGAGGCCGCCAGCGCACTACCCACATCTGCGGGCGATTGGGCCCGGAAGGCGGCCTCTCTCAGGAGTTCCTCGATCAAGAGTGAATCGATATACTGCAGAAGTAAGCTCGGTTTCCGGTCGCCCGGGCTGCTGAGTGCAAGATAACGCCACATCTTTCAATTCCGGTGAGCGGCCGGAGGCCCCGAGGAGAGCTGACCTGACGTCCTGATTCTCTTCCCCATTCTTAGGCGAGGGTGGATCAGTCCTGAGTCGTTCGCCCGTTGAAGTGACCTCTCGGATAGGGGTGTCATCGAGGGTCATGGTGACAAGGTTGACTTTCAATTTTGACACTGCCACCTCAGCCTCCTTCCCGGGGGGTGAGGGGGGTGATTCACTGTTCTGACTCCTCGGGCGAGAGAGTTTGGGCTTCGATGGAGGTCCGTTTGATTGTCGGGGTCTGCTCCACACGCTGGGTCACCAGTCCAAGTCGTTCTTGGACCTCAATGGCAGTCTGTGCCGCCAGGCCGGCCGGCCGGCCCCCGGCCTTGGCTGGATGGCACTTGGCCGCACACGTTCACCGTGCGCTCCATTCTAACTCACGACATCTACCTGAGTGATT
>JAAUXU010023704.1_pt1 | contig 12580 bp, 12 predicted proteins | sample 7278151 | NCBI WGS metagenome assembly JAAUXU01 (sample SAMN14350113, study PRJNA611818) | marine sediment metagenome | isolation source: surface marine sediment (1.8m) | place: French Polynesia: Moorea | collected 2018-08 | reverse complement strand
TCTTTTTATCATCTCCCTTCAAATTTGCGCGTAGCCGCGCGCGGGTCCTCCACTGTCTTGTTGTCGCTGGCGTCCGCGCTGGCGTCCGCGCTGGGGTTCCTGCCCTGGGGGGATAATTTTTTCTGCTCTCCCCCCCCCCCCCCCCCTCTTCCCAATCATCTTTCCAATCATCTTCTGGGAGCCACAGAAAGAGCAAACTGGACAGCTCCAGACCGAGTCCGACTTGTTCAGGATGGCCACGGACGCTTTGGCGATTTCAATTTGCGCGAAAGAGCGCAAAAGTTGGCATCTCTGACGCGCGCGTAAGAAGGAGGGGTCGAAACAAGCCGAAGCAGCTGAGGCATCTCAATTGGTGCGCGCGCGCACACCTGCCTGTGCTGTCAATCCGGCCACTATTTATTATTGTTTGATTATACTGCCAGAGCTGCTTTAAAGGGATGAAAAAAAAAGTGGGGCTTATTATGCTCATCACCGGGCGCACGCGGGCGCGCGGACTCGGCCTGTCCGGGTGGCGCGCAGGCGCACGCCAGAGCAGTTTTTGCGTGACAGCAAAGCTCAGGCAAAATAAACGAGCCCCTTCTTCTTCTTGCTCTCCTCCTTCTTGCCCTTCTCCTCCTTCTCGTTCTTGCCCTCCCTCCACTTGTGCTCGCGAGGTTTGCGCACCGAGTGGAGTTGCTTTGCACACACCAGAAGTTTCTCTGGAACTGGGTCGAGGCTCCCCAGACGAAAAAATTTGACGAAAAAAGAAAAAAAAAAAACACCCACGAATTTGGGATGCAGTCAATTTATCTGCCTCCGTTTCTGCGTACACTTGACTTTGACATCTGTTATCCTCCTGCCTCCAGCCTCTTTTTCTGCTCCAGCACTTCCCTCCGGGCTGAGGGGAGCGGAGGCAGAAGAAACATTTGATTGCAGGCATTTTTGCACGTCTCCGACGACTGCGAGCAGCGTTTGTCCGTTGCGTCCGCCCTAAAAAAGTGCGTCTGTCTTAGACAAAGTCGGGCTTTTTTGCCCCACTTTGTTGTACAACTGAGTAACACGTTTCTCCGCCGCCCAAGTTTTTTCCGCCCCGATGAAAGCTTAATGTCACTTGGCCGAAAAAAAGGTAAGAGCAGGGGGAAAAAAAGGGAAGGTCTAAGCCTCTCTAGGGTCGAAAGGGGAATCCGCGAGGCAATTTATATTTCTGTCGAGACAGAGAAGGATGATGGCGAAGAGAGAAGAGCTGTCTTTGAAGAGGGAAAAAAGGGGGAGGGGGAAACTGCATATTTGAGTGTCCCACATGAAAAATTGTGGCGTCTTCATTTAGGAAATCGAGCCCATAAAAGACCATGTTTTCTGGCTCATTTCAGTGCCAGACAAGACGTTATTGATAACTGCAGCCTTTATCTGCGTTTCCGCATGGGTGGAGGCCATTCCAGCCACTGTGCAGACGTCACCCTGGCGGTGGTGGCGGGGGACGGCAGCGGGGTTAGCTGAGGGGGGGGAGGCAAGTAGGCATTACATGAGCGTTGGGCCAAATTCTCAGGTTTGCCACCTCATGCCAGATGCTGAAGACGTCGTCAAACGAAGAAGTCATCACTTTTTGCCCCCCCCCTCCCTCCATCATTATAGTTTCCATGTCCTCCAGTCTTGTAGTGGTGAAGAGCAGTTCTCGTAGCCCCCTCAGCAGGCCCAGAGGGGACACAAACAGTGATTCATTTCATTGGACTGGAACGTCTTCAGATGGAGTCTTGCACCAAATACAGAGCTCAGAAAATTGATCTAGCCCAGTGGAGGTCATCCCTATTTGCATGCAGGTCCTCCTTTATGACTTATGGACAGGTTAACGTGTTATAAAGGTCCTCCTTTATGCAGGTCAGTCTCATAAAATGATTCATCTTATAAAAAGGTCATCCCCACGCACAGGTCAATCTTATAAAAAGGAACAACCTTATAAAAAGGAAAACAACCTTAAAAATAGGAAAACGACCTTACAGAAAGGAAAACAACCTTATAAAATAGAACAATCCTATATCAAGGTCAGTCTTACGAGCAGAAATTCCTCTTACTCACTAGTATTGTGCGGTCAATCGTACTCGAATCGATAATCGCGATTCATTTCTTACTGAGTCATCGAGTCGAGGCAGAACCGACCATTGCTGCATACGATTGATGACAACCGGCTTCTCTCTTCTTCTCCACGGGCTTGCCGGCGGTGCTGCCCATCCAGCCGGTGATGGCTGCGCTGAATCAGGCTGTTCCGCCTTCACATTTATTCGGTCCTGATCATCACTAATCAGTGGCAATTAATCGAGGTCAACTCCACAACAGCAATTACAAGGTGCTCAATTATTGGCCATTTGTCCTCGCCCAAGCCGATCAGACAACAACGCATCCTCTCAGGCGCAGGTCGGCCTTTTACAGGGGTTCCCCCTGCGCATCCTCTCTGACGCAGGTCGATCTGGCACGCAGAAGTGTTGGACAGGGGTTCCCCCTGCATCGTCCAGACGACGCCTTGGAGAAGCGCTGAGCAGAGTGACGGAAAGTTGCGCTGCCGTGCAACTTGGGCGCTGTCCGTCACCGCCCCTGCGCCGCGTCGGACCCGCTGAGCCCCGACCGGGTTGCCCACTTTGTCAGGCTTTGTCAGCCTCTGGGCGAGCTTTGGTCGTTGCGCCCACTTGATGTGTTTGACCTCCAATAAATAGTCGTCGGTGCCAGAATCGGGCTGGTTGAAGCGCTCCTTTAGCTTCTTGATATCTCCTTTCCTCTTTGTAGCTTTAATCTCTTGGTGGCATCTCATTTATAACCGTTTTGAGCTGCTTGAGCACCTGATCTCTCTCTACCCACATTTTCGTCTCTCCGCCAGATAAATTTCAACCGCTGGAGACTTGGCAGAATAAGTAGATAAAAGTGTGAATGAAGAGTCCCCCACCTTGGACGCTGGTTTGCCCCCCTCCTCCCAGCCCCACTTTGTGTGCCCGTTGACGTCGGCCCGGCTGGTGGAGGCCCTTTTTGTCCGGCCGAGTCCTGTGCACATTTCTTTTCACGTCAGTTGATCCCTTATCAGCACAAAGAGAGACAATTCGGTGTCAGAAGACATCAAAGGAGATTAATTCAGAAGCCTGTGAATAGGCTTTGAATTACACTGACAGCAAAGCTTTACTCGGCCAGACAGACACAGCCAGAAGGGGGGGGGGGGAAAGCACGACTCAAGTACATGGAAACAATCGAACCAGCAGCTGGCGCTCCTGTCTGGCCAAGTCTGGCACTGCACGCACGCTCAAGTCCTTGTTCAGGTAGGAGAGAGAGAGAGAGAGAGAGAGAAAAGAGACTCTCAGCTCATTGTGCTGTTGATCAGAGCTTTGCTTGACGGATGAAAAGTTTTCATGCACCCAGAGAGGATTTTTTTCAACTAAAATTGCTGTAGGTTACGAGAGGAGGAGGCCGAGGCTGTTGCCCAAGGGCAAGAATATCATTGGTGCCATGATTGCAGAGTGATTCACGTATATTTTATTCAAATCTTCTCTGATCATTGCTCAGCCTCAGCCTGGGGAGAGTGATTATTAGCATGTGCAACGGGGGAGAAAAAGAACTTTATTGGCCTTGTTAAAGTCGTCGATGTCGATGCCTTAAGAGGCCAGAGGCTCAAAAAAAAAACACCCACCGTGCGTGCTTGCGTGTCGATCATGGCCAGTGATCATGCAAATCTCTGTGCAAAAAATAAATGGGAGGCGATTTGTCAAATTGCCCAAAATCTTGCCCTTAATCAGCGCGCGTGTGCACTTTTTTTTTGCTCTCGATCAGACAAAATTGCTCTTGGTCACGGTATGATTGAGAACAGAAGAAAGTTGTGGGGGTTTTGTTTTTTTGAGTTTTACTTTTTTTAAAAAAATGGGTCTCTCCCCCCGCCCCCAAAAAAGAAGAAACGTGAGCGCACGAGCGCTGGCTCATTAGCACTTGAACAAGTCAGACAAGGGATCACGTTTAGAAATTTTTTTTTGTCTTTTTTTTTGCCTTTTTTCTCACTCAGCGACCTTTTTTTGCCCCTCTTAGACGTCGTCAGAGTGCAAAGAGATCAAGACGTCAGATTTTGGAGCCATAACTCTTCTTCTGTGCCTGCGCGCGCGTGCGTGCGCAGGTTACAGTTTCGAAAGCTTAAACATTGCCTGGCCCGGGGAGAAAAAAGAGGAGTCATTTGTATTTTTTCGGAATTTCCTAGGCGAAAATCGACGTCTGAGCCAATTTTTGGTCTCTCCCTCGACATTGACAAAATGGGGTCCGGGTTGATGCGCCCAAAAAAGGGGATGACGAAGAAGGAGAGAGAGAGAGAGAGAGAGATCTTGGCGATTGACTTGTTATTCGGGGGTTGCCACTCTTTAATTGCGGGTCCGTCCAGCGTCTGGCAACCCTGATGTTTATCTGTAGCAACCCTGCCAGTATTGATCGCACGCTGAGGAGAACTTATGGGCAGCATCATTGATTGAGTTGCCAGATAGCACCCATAAAAAGGGAGAGAGAGAAGCCTCGCTGCAAACACCGTGTGAGGCTGAAAGAAGGCTGGCCGAGGCTGCGCCAGCCGACCTTGCGACTCAGGCTGCAGCCAGAGATTAGCCCATTGATATATTTTTTGTTTGCTGACAATATTTCAATTGAGGCGGCCATTATCAGATCAGCGGGGGTGAAAAATGGCCCGACGACTTTTGTCGCTGTCAAAGCTTAAATAGCGCGGGCTAATTGCTGGCTAAAAAGCCCGTTCACCGGCCCGAGACACCCTGTAGCCGCCCCGCGCCCAGGCGCCAGCCGGGCGCCGCCCGGACACCCTGTAGCCCTGATTGTTTCGTTGTCTCCGGGGCTGAAATATGGGGTCAGCCATGATGTGGGCTCTAACGGCGCAGTTAATTATCGGGTCTCGCACGCACAAACTTTCTTTTCGCGCATATAAATAGGCCAGAAGAGGAAGAAAAAAAATCTATTTGATGGGGGCACAGCCTAACAGGGCCTCGCTCGCCATGACCATTTTGGGGGGTGCGATCTCGGGGGACCCCGGCCTGCAGGGTTGAAAACTCCGGCGCGGGGAGCGGCGGCCGGGGCTGCCCCTCCATCCCCCTGTTGTGATCACATATGAGCGGGCCCCCCTGCTAAGAGGTGGGCAAACAATAATCGTAAATTGGAATCCGCCATATCTTTATGCACATGAAGCTGAAGGGTTTGAAGCCATCGACTACCTGGAACATTGTTGATGTTCTTTCTCTCTCTGGGCTGAATTATTTGCACTTGATTCCCTCAGGTGTCTCAACAGAGCTGAGAGAATCAGCCAGGAGACGTCGAGGAGCGGGTGCAAAGGCTCTGTGCAGTGTGAGCCACAAAGGAGAGCGCCTCGTCGGTGCCCGCGTCTTCTTCTTGGCTCACACGCTCGACGTCGCTGCCGCTGAGCGAGTAAGATGTCGATTGCATATTAGCAGAGTGATTGGCCAAAAATGTTTGCTGTCGTCATGATTGTTCCATAGTGAAAGATTCCGCCAATCATCCTGTAATCAGTATTGATTTTTTTTTCTTTTCTGGCTCTCTCAAGCGAGCCTTAAGAGAATAGTGGCGAGGCTAACGCGGCCTTTAAAAAATAAACATCTTCATTACTGTGAGAGAGCTTGTCAGATTTGATTTATGCTTCTCTCGGCCTAATCGTCTTGATGGAATGAGCCGACCTCAGCTTGTGCGTCGACGTCACAACAGACGAGCACTCACAGGCGGAATCTGCGGCGGAAAACGCAGCGAAATTTGCACTCGGATTCATTTGGCCTTTTTCCCTCTTTTTCTTTCTTTCTTTCGCCTTCAACCTCCTCCAGTGTGTGTGTGATGTTCTTTGTCTCTTTGTGTGGCTTACTCGAAATTTCTTTCCGCCTGCTCATTGGGGGGGGGGGGAGCTGAGAGCGCGGTTGCACCGGCGAAATCCGGGCCCTCCCCCGTCCCCCCTGGAGACCCCGGGCGCGACGGACGAGGTCGAGAAGTGCGCGGTGCAAGCGCGTCTTAAGAGTGCGAACACAGTCGTTAGGAGACAGGAATTTTCCAGAAATCGCTTCTGCTTCCTTCAATTAAGGGAGAAACAATTAGTCAAGTCCGCTTCCCCCTTCATTATGCGCGCGGGCACGCGGAGACAGGCGAGGAGTGGGACGAGACCGCGTTCGGCATTGACGTCAAAGTCAAATCCCGACTCCGCAGCTGACGGGAGGACTCTGGAGTGCGGCAAATGGCGCTTCCACTGTCTGGCTCCGTCAGACCTGTGGACTAATCATTCCAACAACAACTAGTAATGACGTACATCAAGTCCAGAAATTGGCCTCGGTACACAGAAACGGCTTCAAGAACAACAACGGGAGTAAGGAGATGGGAAAATTCAATGAACATACATATCAAGCAGGAGCCAGAAACATGGCTTTATATGTGCAGACTGATGGAATATCCGTACTCCTGTTGTTCTTCTTGAACTTGTAGGAGGCATTTCTGGGTACTGAAGACCATTTCGGGATATGGGGCAGCTTAGTCCAGTGCCAACGGCCTGGTCTCGGCCTTGAAGGCTCCCCGGGCCTCCACAGGGTGTTGCAGCAAGCCCGTTGCTTCCCTGTCTGTTCTTACGGCCGGTCTCGGCCTTGAAGGCTCCCCGGGCCTCCACAGGGTGTTGCAGCAAGCCCGAGGCCTCCCTGTCTGTACTTACGGCCGACCTCGACCTCCCATTCGGAGCAGACGAGCGCTTTTTTTTAGGGCGGGCTTGCACTTTGTCGTCAGGGTGAGCGGGGCCGAAGCCCTCCTGAGCTTCTCCTGCTCTGTCCTCTGTTATTATGGGTGCAGAAGACTCCTCAACCGTCAATGAGTAGGGAAAAAAAAAAGAAAAAACATTTTCCCCGGAATAATTATAAGTAAGCCCAGGAGCTGCTGCTGGAAGAAGCAATTGCCTCCAGTCCCCCCGAGGAGCACCGTGTGAGCCGGCAGGATGGCGCTGTGCGCTCCTGCGGCCGATTTGGCGGCTCACACGTCCAGCGATGCCTTGAGCGGCTTCTCCACCACCACCCTTCTCTCTCCACTTTTCTTCAATATCATTATCGGAAGGCGAAAATGTTAATTGCCTGCTCTAAGCAGGGGGAAAAACCTCTCAAATATAGGAATATTGAAAGCACAGTTACCTGTGTGTGCGGTTGGCGGGCGCGCGCGCGCGGCCGCACAACACCTCGCACGCTCGCCTGTGCAAACAGAGGAGGCCCAGGCAAAAAAAAATAAAAAAATAAAGCCTCCGAATATGATATTAATTGTTCTAGCAGTGGCAGAAAAAAAAGAGTCGGTAAAAGCGAACAGCGCAAGAAGCTTCTTTGTGGTCTCGTAATTGATGGCGGCGAAAAATCCCAGGTTGTTTCCCAGATATCATTCGTGTGCCTCCTTTTCTTCTCCTCCTTTATGCATTTATCTACTTTTTATTCGCTGTCGTCGTCGTCGTCGTCGTCGTCGTCGTCGTCGTCGTCGTCGTGGACGCGGTCGAAGTCGACGGAAAAACGTTCCTTGTCTTTGTTCTTCGTCATCGACCACGATAGAGAGAGGAGCGACGACCTCGGCCTGTTCGATGCTCATTTCTTGACGTGCTCAACGTCCGCTGGTGCCAACAAGACAAAGAAAAAAAATCGCAGGAGATTTCGCTCTATTTGTCTGGCGGAGCGACTTTTTTTGCGCGAATTCGCGACAAATGACAGACATTTGGCAATGGAGGCTTTCCCCTTTTTTTGCTCCAGATTTTCCAGTCTCTCTTCTCTGCACCGTTTTATCTGTACTGCGTGCGCGCGCGCGCGTGCGTGTTTGTGTGTGAAGGTGAGATGACTGAACTCTCTTCTCCTCTCCGATCAAAAAGTGCAGCCCACAACTGCAGACTGTTCTTCTTCCTCTTGCACCCCGTGGAATCTGCAGTCTGTTGGACGGACAAAAGTCCGGTTTTCACGTGCCAAAGTCCGCCTCCGCCCGTCCCGCGCCCCTGTGGTTCCCCCCCCCCCAAGTGCGCGAGTGCAGCCGCGCCCTCGAGTCCGGCGCGCCTCTGGTCCCTCTGTGGCCCGGAGGCCTCGACGGCATCGACATATGGCAAAGTCATTTCGCTGGTTTCGTGTGCAGTCGAGCAAGAAAGTGGCAGAAAAATCGCTCAATTTCTTCGGTTGCGAATTCCTCCTCATCGGCTGCTCCTCAGATCTGCCTCTGGTGCATGAGTGAGGCACGAGAATGATCTATGACGCTGTTTTTGCAAACATTTTCGCCAACATTTTCCTCCATCTCCACCACTTGTCTGAGTCAGCAGAAATCAGCTCCTCAGCCTCGTGCGCGCGTCGATGGCGTCAGGGCTTGAGAAGGTTAAAAGCCATGGATTCTCGATTCAGGAGGGAACCTCTCGGGCGGCACCGTGAACACCCTGTTGAGGCAGCTCATCTTCTCCACTTTGGCCTTGCTGTAAATCAAATTCTCCGGGCTGAAGCTTGACCCGTTCAAAAGTCCATTCTCTTCATAAAAAAGAAGAAAAATTGAATTTGAAAATTTTTTGTTCTCAAAGCCAGTGAAAAAGACTTTTCTTTCACCGTTCTTCTGCTCCTCCGATGCTGTTGTGCCAGTCGAGTTGCGAAAGAAAATTACATGTTCGACAAAAAATTTATCACTTATTCACATTCACGAATTAAACCCTGATCCTCTCGTGATCGCTGAACCACTTTTTCAGTATTATTTTTTTTTTCAAAAAAAAAAGAAAGAAAACACTATTTTAGGGCTGACAATCTGCGAAATTTGTTCAGTACAACGACTTTGCTCAGGTTCTTTTCAACCGAATAATCTTCAAAACGAGCGTCTCTACTAAGCTGTGACCAGATTTGGTGACCCAAAAGTCACCAAAGAGCAGAGCACAAGTTGACGCCGATTTGCAGTGTTTGTCCGGTCGAGTAATATTTCCTTCCTTTGCACTGCTGTGTTCTTCTCCTGCTTCTACCTGTTCGAACACAGAAACAGTGGACATTTAACTCGGTTGGACGTTGTTATGCTGTTTTTATACACCTTCTCAACGAAGCAGACTGAGTCACACTGCAATCAGCCGTGAGCCCGATGAAAAATCACCGGGTTCCCAGAGAGAAAACGTCGGCACCCACAGCACGGTCAACCCGGGGGGAGTCGGGCGGCACAGCACCTGCCTGCTGGCTTCGACACCCGGCGGCCTCTTCTCTGTGAGAGTCCGCACCACTGCGGTCCCTCCCTCCCTCCCTCCCTCCCTTGTGTCTGCCGCACAAAACGCGTTCTCAGGCCTGGACCCGCGCCCGTCGGACCCGTTGGAAGCCCCCTTGAGACAAATTGATCCCCTGTCTGTCCGTCTGTCTGTCTGTCCGGCGTCCCCCCCTCAATTATCGGTAATGAATATGTGGGGGGAAGCAGCAAAAGCCTCGGTAATGGACGCAATTGACAAGTATAAATCGGTCTACTTTGTCCCATAATCTCCTCAGAAACTCCTCCTGCCAAAAGGTCGCACACAGAGAATTGAAAAAAAAAATCAGGCAATTTGGAGAGGCAATTAAGCTTTTTTTTGTTCCTGGCCTCCCATTATTACTCTCTTTTGTGTGTGCTTCATCTTACTTCTCTCCATCTCCTTCTTATGTAGCGATGGCAATTAAGGTAATTCGATCGGTCTCACCGAGCCAGAGCCTCTTCAGGCAACTTTTGGGCTGACCTCACAATTTTTTTGGGGGTGGGGAAGAAGAGGATTTTGGTGTCGAAATTGCTGCTCAATTCGACGTCAAAGCAGTGCAGAGTTCAGCGTTGCCAGACTTCTGAGGACGCCAAACGCTGCTCAGTTATGTGGTTTAAAGCCATTGGAGGGGTGGAAATAGTCTTCAATCCAAATGAAACTTCTCAATGCAGTAGAGGAGACACTTGGGAAAAACTGTTGCTATGTGGCAGCCATTGTTTTAACTCAGTTTATGCACAGCCTTGGGATACTTTTTTCTTTTTCCTTGCCAGTGATGGTCTCGGGGTCATCTCAAGTTCAAGTTGTGATCTTTCGGTGTACGAACACTACTGTAAACACCGACCGCTGTCAGGGTTGCCAGCCGAGACCGGGCCGAATCGGGTGAAACGCAGCACGCAAAGCCCAGACTGCCCGAATGAAAAGGTTCCCACTGAGTGGGGAGGCGTTGCCACATCTGCCAGGACAGCGCAGCCGAGCACTCGGTGCTGTGGCGCCCGAGGACCGGGTTCGGGCGCCGCAGGTGGCAGCCCTGGCGGACCCAGGACGGGCCTTTTGTCTGGCACAAATTGTGCGAGTGTGAGCACGCCTTCAGAGCCTCGCCTGGCACCGGAAGAGAGTTAACTTTACGGCGGTCATGAAATGAAAGACAAAAGGGTCAAAGGAAAAGAGGAGCGTAAAGAAAATAGGCCGGAAAAAAGTGCACCCGGGCACAATTTTGCACGACCGAAGTTCGCCTCCTTATTTATGGACCTTCTTCATCGCGTATAAAATTGGTGGTTTCGCCTGGATTTATGGTTTCCCATCTCTTTCTTTGTGTGAAATGACAAATGCTGTTTTCTACCTCTACATTTCAATTACTGCAATTTATGGTATTTGTCTTTCTTTGGCGAGTAATAACAGAAGCTTTATTTGGATTGTGACACGCCTCATTTGTCCCTGCCGACGCTGCTGTCGGGATTGACCTTGGTGCTGGAGTCCATGGGAGTGGGGACCCAGCAGGTCGGGCTCCTCAGGTGGGTGGACGAGACCGCTGGAGGGTTGCTGCTCTCGGCGGAGGAGGCCAAAAGTAGCTGAAAGTTTTACTTGTGGATGGATGGATGAGCACAAAAGCGGACAAAAAGGTTCCCCCCCCCCCTCCCCTCCCCTCCCCCAAAATGGGCGGCTTCACTTATGTGCCAAGAAGTAGCTCAAGCAACAAAAGAAGCCTTCCTCGGACTCCAGCTGGGCGTCGACGTCGTTGTCGTCGCCGTCGGTGTCGCCGTCCAAGTCTCTGCAGAAGAGTACGGAGTGACTCAGCGTCACGACGGCCGCAAGTCCAAGCTGGTGTGTCCGTTGGACCCGCTGTCGCTGCCGGAGCTTCTTCACAGGGTGTCCCTGATTCGGCCCGCCCACCTGGAGGACGTGGATGAGGGTTTAACAGAAGAAACAGGCTCCTCCGGTGTTCTGTGCCCACCGGGTGTTGGGTCAAAAAGAGTCATCCTCTCGTAGTCCGTACAAACAACGTCGGCAATTATAACATTGGGTGCTGAAGAAGCCACTGTAGTGGAGCCCACTTATTATATACTCATGGTTAACGCACTCACCTCCTTATAACAAAATAAGTGAGTCACTAAAATTTGGACCCTGTTTACTCACCAGTTGTTTCTCACTTTCTCTCACTTTCACTAATCTGGTGATGAAAAAATTGAATCATCGTAAAATGGCAGCCCTAAAATTTGACAGAAACAGCTGAACGTTGAAGACAAAAGAAAAGTTTAATTTGCATGTCGAAAGGTAACTTTCTAAAGTTTAATAGATGTAGATTACCCACCCGGCAGATTATTGAAATTAATCTACAGGGTGGTCCACAAAGAGTGCAATAAGTTTTTACCCCCAGCCAGTTCTCTGTTTTTGGTTGGGTAGCAGCTGAGTGAGCAAAGTCAAACATGACGAGGAAGTCGTAGAATGCCAAAGTGTTCTCTTCAAGGAGGAGGATAAAAATAACATGTATTAAACAATGTCACCTTCAACCTTCTCTGAAATGTAGCCCAATTCCTGACTTGGGATTGTGACTCAAATGTGTGTCATCTCTGAACTGTTTCACTCAGCACCCATTCCTTATGTTGCACCCAACTTTCCACTACCCAAGACTGTGACTCAACCTCTGGATCACCACACTGGACTCTTGTACAGGGCTGTTCAGAAGTGGTTTCTGGGCTTCTTCAAGAGGGTTGATGACAGTTAAAGGGGACAACACCTGATGTGTAAATAACCACAGAGATAAAAAGCCACCAAATCAGACGACAAAAACAGCGTCATCCAGACCATCGAGGTCTCAAAGTGGAGAGCTGTCAGCACGTCACGAGCAGCCTTGACAGAAGATTCTTCTAAATGAGAACCCGATGGAACATTACATAATGATACTTAATGGCCCCAATTACTCTGTTACGCCTCGTTTGGTCATTTTTTGTTTAATATTGATAACAACTCGTCTCGTCTCTCCCTTCTCATTTCTCCACTGCTGAACACCCCTGTACTTGAGCACCCAGGTCTTCACATTAAGCGGTCTTCACTGTGTATTTGTCCAAGACGTAGCTTTTAACGCTGTTGCACTAATTCAGCTGCACCTGAGGCAGTGAAAAACGCAGCCAAAACTCATCTTTCCCGACAAGGGCGGAGGGCGAGAGAGAAAAATGCCCTTGCAGAGATTATCTCCTTGTGGGCGAGATCGGATTTCCAATTTCCTTTTCCCATTTGCCCGAAAATCAATTTCGCGCGTTGCATCTTCTTCTGAGACACCCCATGCATACGCACTCGGGGGGGGGGGGGAAGAGAGGGGGGGTAAAGGGAGGAGGGGGGGGGGGGGATTTATTATGT